>Ga0206982_1052_pt1 | contig 43473 bp, 46 predicted proteins | sample Alteio_BWMinCont_18_FD_153493 | JGI IMG/M metagenome (GOLD analysis project Ga0206982, IMG submission 153493) | Enriched cells from forest soil in Barre Woods Harvard Forest LTER site, Petersham, Massachusetts, United States -... | ecosystem: Environmental > Terrestrial > Soil > Temperate forest >... | reverse complement strand
TATTGATGGTAAATGCGCTTTTTTTGCAGTATAATTCCCAATCTGCTTTTGGCTTAATATTTGTAATATTTTAAGTTTAGCATGGACAATTTAACGTATGGCCTATAAAATAAAGATTTTACCCCGCTGGATTATTTTTTTGCTTGACATATTGTGTGTACAATCTTGTATTTTCTTTTCTTTCGTCCTGCGTTTCAATTTCGATCTCCAGGCAGTATCACAATATAATATAAAGCTGGTGCTGGGTATCACCCTGGCGCTTAATACTGTATTATTTTATACTTTAAAGAGCTATGCAGGCATTATAAGGTACACCAATATAGAAGATACTTTCAGGTTACTGATCGTTAATTCTATTGCAGCGGTATTATATTTTACTATAGACCTGCTGTCTAATCACAGCCTGCTTTTCCCCATATCTATTGTTGCTATTAACTTCTTCATAGTTAACTTTGTGCTTATATCTTACCGTTTGTTTGTGCGGTATAGCTTTAAATTTTACAAATTGCACCGGGAAGATGACCGCAACAAGATAAAAGCCGCAGTCTATAATACCAGCGAACATGGCCTGCTTACAAAAAAAGTGATGAATGAAATGCCCAATGGTGATGTGCAGGTAGTAGCCTTCCTGGATGATATGCTAAGCAAAAGCGGCAAACTGATGGAAGGCATACCCATTTATAATACAGACGAAACCAGCCTGAATAAACTAAGGAACGAAGGAATAGAACTGCTCATCATTGCCAACCGCACTATACCCAAAGAAAAACTCAACTACCTGGTTGACACCTGCCTTAATTATGGCATACGCGTGCAGCAGGTACCACCCATACAGCAATGGCTGAACGGGAAACTGGATACAGACCAGCTGAAGAATATAAATATTGAAGACCTGCTGGAACGTGAGGTAATAAAAATAAATAACGAAAAGCTGCATTCTGAACTTCGGGGGAAGAAAATATTGGTTACAGGAGCCGCAGGGTCAATAGGCAGTGAGCTGGTAAGACAATTGATACACTACCACCCTTCTTTGCTTATACTGTGCGACAAGGCGGAAACACCTATGCACAACCTGCAATTGGAACTGGCTGAAAAATACGCACACGCTAATGTAAAAGCATATATAGGGGATATCTGTGACCTGGTGCGCATGGAGCATCTTTTTGAAATCTATAATCCTGAAATTGTTTACCATGCTGCTGCATACAAGCATGTGCCACTAATGGAGGACAACCCCTCAGTAGCCATATTGAACAATGTACAAGGCACAAAAATACTGGCAGAACTTTCTGTGACCAACGAGGTAGAAAAGTTTGTGATGATATCAACAGACAAAGCGGTGAACCCTACTAACATAATGGGAACATCTAAAAGGATAGCTGAGATATTTACCCAAAGTTTTTATAAACACTTATATAAGAACGCCGAGAACAACCTGAATAAGAATATTACTTTCCCTACCAGGTTTGTAACAACACGATTTGGTAATGTGCTGGGCTCAAATGGATCGGTAATACCACGTTTTAAAGAACAACTTGAAAATGGTGGCCCTATAACGGTTACGCATCCTGAGATAACCCGTTATTTCATGACCATCCCTGAAGCTTGCCAGCTTGTAATTGAAGCAGGTACTATGGGCAAAGGTGGCGAAATATTTGTGTTTGATATGGGGCAACCTGTGAAGATAGTGGACCTGGCACGCAAAATGATAAAGCTTGCCGGCAAGGAACCCGATGTTGATATTGAAGTTGTATTTACCGGCCTGCGGCCTGGAGAAAAACTATATGAAGAATTGCTAAATGACTCTGAAAATGTAATGCCGACCTATCATGACAAAATAATGATAGCCAAAGTGCGGGAGTACGATTTCATGGCCATAAACGATAAGATAAACAAGTTGCTTGTAAGTGCACGGAAACATTATACGCTGGAAACTGTAGCACAAATGAAGGAACTGGTACCTGAATTCAAAAGCAACAATTCGTTTTATGAGAATGTTGTGAGCGATTAAAATAACCCGTCTCTTTACTTTTAGCAGCCCTTTTAAGGGCTGTTTTCTTTTTAGGCTATTTGTAAAACCACAGCATAATTTTTAACAATGCAGATATTTAATTAAACGTTTGTTCAAATCGAACGTTTGTTCTAGTTTTGAAATAAATATACATTATGACAGCTATAGAAGAAATGCAGGTGACTACGAAAAAAGAAACCCAAATACTTGAAGTTGCAGAGCGTTTATTTGCTACGAAAGGTTTTGAGGGCGCATCGGTACGGGAAATAGCACGTGATGCTGACGTTAGTGTATCGATGATCTCCTACTACTTTGGATCTAAGGAAAAATTGATGGAAGCAATAGTGCTTAAGAGATTAGGCCTTGTAAAACTGCGCCTGGAGCACTTGCTGGAAGATTTCAGGCTATCATCGCTACAAAAGATATATGCGGTTGTGGATAGTAATGTGGAGGATATAATTGAGCGCCAGTATTTTCAGAAAATAATGATACGGGAGCAGTGCGGCAAAAGCAGTACCATGACAGCACGCTTAATAGAGGATAACAGGAAGGATATTGGTGAGCTGATGAGAAAATTAATAAGCGAAGGTCAACGTAAAGGAGAATTTAGGGGAGATGTGGATATAACCCTGCTTATGATGACACTTATAGGAACTGCTAACTACATAATGGCGGCTGAAAAACATTATAGAGCTGAACATGATATGATGCACGCCAGTAAACAGGAATTTCAAAAATTCGTTACCCTGCATATAAGTAATTATATAAAAGACATTTTCAGGCATGTACTTTGCGACTAGTGCATGTACAAGGCTATAGTGAGCGAAAGTGGCAAAAGATTTATGTTCAATATATTGTATTCATAAAACAGAATATTTACATACTGCTTTATGAATGAAATTTTACAATTGATGAATTTGCGTTAAAAATAACAAGATAAAGGTCTTTATAAAAAATGTTACCTTCGACCTAGCGTTGAAAACCGGGCATAATAACTACAAGCTCTTGGGCCACTGAAAACGAATTAGAAAATGAGTGACAATAATAATATAAAAATACTGCTTGCAGATGATGATGCTGAAGACAGGTTTATTATTGAAGATGCATTTAATGAGATAGGTATTCATAATGTCATTCAGTTTGTAGAAGATGGTGAAAAAGTACTTGAATATTTAAGGGTTGATAGCACCAGCCTGCCCAGCCTTATAGTGCTTGACCTAAATATGCCCCGCCTGAATGGCACCGAGACACTACGGTCACTTAAAGAATCTGAAAAATTTAAAGAGATACCGGTTATCATATTTTCTACCTCAGTAAATGAAATAGAAAAAACCAGTTGTATGAATCTTGGCGCCCTTGCCTACCTGGTAAAACCATCGCGCTACGCTGATAGTATAGCCATAGCCAGGTATTTTTATGAATTTACTACACCTTTATCTATTGACCCTGTAGTTTAACCGTTCAAGATGAACACCTAATTATGTAGCTTTATTCTTTATAGTAAAGCAAAATATTGCCCCCTGCCCTTCAACGCTTTCTACCCATATCTGCCCACCATTAGTAACCACGTATTCTTTACACAATTTAAGGCCTACATTAGTACCTTTTTCGTTTGCAGTCCCATCTGTGCTGTTTCCTATGGCTTCAAATATTGTTTTATGCCTTCCTTCATTTATACCTATCCCATTGTCTTTTATCTTAAACACAGTAAAGTCTTTCACTGCATCATTATCAGTACTGATTTCAATAGCGCCACCAATATGGGTGAACTTTATGGCATTGGATAAGAGGTTGCGTATCACAAAATCGAATTGCAGCCTATCTGCAAATACCTGAATATCTGGTGGGGTATTATCTGTGATGGTTATATTCTTTTTTAATGCCTGTTCCATCAATAGTTCCAAACTGTCTTTAATGAGACGTTTGGGTGCAAATTCTGTCTGGAAAATAGTAATACCTTTTATTTGAGATTGTCCCCAGTTCAGTAATTTATCTAATGTTTCTAATGTAGCCCTGGTCTGGCTTTTGAGGTGATAGATAACTTCTTTCTTTTCTTCTTCTGACAAGCTACCAGTATCCCATATGGAAAGCAGGCTTACTATACTACCTACAGGTGAACGAAGATCGTGACCTATAACAGAAAAGAGCTTATCTTTAATTGTATTTAATTGCTTCAGCTCTTCTTTCTGCACCTTCAATTGACTATTGAGCAGAATGGTTTGCCGGTAAAAAAAGATAATAATGAGTAAGGCAGTTGTAATAAAGCATACAAAAATTAGCAATAAGGTCTTTTGCGTTTCGTTTTTGTGATTGATCATTTTAAGCTGATCGACCTTTATATTAGATTTTTCAAGCTCGTAACTTGCCTGGAGACTACTTATCTGTTTTGCTTTCTCCATATTGAATACTTGCGACGAGAGCCTGTATTGGAGACCTTGGATCAAAAATGCATTTTTAAAGTCTTTATGGTCGGTATAAACATCCACCATATTGTCATAAACTTTTAGCTGAAGCGATTTGTTTCCAACCTTTATAGAAAGGGCCAAAGCATCGCGCAAGGATTGTAAGCCTTTTGCTGTGTCTGTATTACTTTGCATAGCCCCCAGGTTGATAAGGCCTATTACTTCTTCTTCCAACATGTGGCGGCTACGGGCAAGCTTTAACTCTTCATCCAGATATTTAAAAGCCTTAGCATGATCGCCAAGATTATCATATGCTACAACACAATTAATAAGTGCGTTGATCCTAACAATATCAAAATTGGTAATAGTATCTGTTTCTGTCAAAACAGTATTGAAATAAGTTAGGGATTTTTCAAGCTCTCCCTTCTTGCCATAAATGATGCCTATATTATTTAAAACCGAGAGCCTGGAATTTTTATTGTCTTTTGCATAGGTCAATGCTATCTCAAAATATTGAAGGGCTTTATCAAGAGCCTTATCATCATGTACATCCTCTTCAGCTATATTACCTAGATTAATATAGGTGTGTACCAGGTCATTAGTATCGTGATATTTTTCAAATATTTTCTTCGACTCCAGGATGTAATACATTGCGGAGTCGTAATTGCCCATCTTAGCTTCAACAACGCTCAGTTGATTGTAAGCTGAGGCAATACCTGTATCAGAATTTACAGCTCTAAAAAGTTGAAGCGCATGCAAGCTTTCTTTATAAGCATCGTCTCTGTTGCCCCAGTGCCCATATAGCTGAGACAAAACAGATCTTAATTTAGCCTCGCCATAGATATATTTTATTCCCTGTGCCAGCTCGAGCCCCTGTCTTATAAACTTAAGTGCAGTGTCAGGGTTAGCATCCCGGTAGTATAGTGCCATGCTATCCAGCACTAATACCTTCCGGTTATCTTCTTTGGCTATCTTTAGTTCCTTGCTGAGGCGTGAAACGTCAATTTGCGCAAATGCTGCAACTCCTGTTAAAAGTAAAAAATTATAAAAAAACAGGAATCTGAAAATCCCATTGCGCATGAAACAAACTTACATTAAAAATCATATCTAAATTATACAAAATTCTACTTCTGCATAATTCATTAGCATTATTTAGGCGTTATAATAAACTAATTATCAAGCATCCACTTTTTTAGCGGTATTCCTATAAACGAAGGAATTAAAAATATGCCTGCGTGCAAATCTTGCCTGGGCATCAGAATTTACCAGCTTTACGTATATAGCTTTTGGTACGCCATAGTATTCGTAGCTGCTGCCATCCATAAATTTCACCTGGAGGGTCTGCCCTTTGTAATCAAGGTCTGTTATGTATGACTTGGTGATCGTTTCTGTATATTCAGCTAAATTTTGCTCCTTTGTTTCGGGTGCAACACTTACCAGAAAATGATAGGCATCAATGATATGCCTGCTCTTTTCCTCAGCTTCAAGCTTACGCTCTTCTTCTGTAAATTTATCAGGGTGCCATGCTTTGATCATATCCCTGTAAACACTTTTCAACTCATCAAGGCTTGCTTTTTCTGTTACCCCAAGCAGCCTGCGCCTATCCGCAATTTTCTTCATACTATTATTTTACAAATAACACAGTTGATTGATACCTGTGTCAAATTTTTGGCAAAAGTAATCTATTATATGCAACTTGTTGCTATAATTAAGTTAACGATTATTGAGGCTAGAATTCGGTTACCCTGCCATGCGATGGCCTTGCATGGTTATTCGTATGGTTGCTGCTTTTATCAAATTTATACATGATACCTGCATGTATGCCTATGTTGCTGAAAGGAATGGAATAAGAAGGATTAGTATTACTGTTTTGAGCGAGGGCCGAATTATAATTTCTGGAATACGAATAACTTGTATTCTGACCGGAAAGCGGCACCGACTGGCCAGCATAGGTTTCGCTGGTGAGGGTTCCTTGTTTAAGGTTCATAGACATAGACAGCATACTCAATTCGCCCCACAGGCATACGTTATCAGTTAAATTATACTGTACTCCAATTGCTGCTGTAAGGCCTAAAGAGAAGCTGGTTGTGTTATCATAAGTTTGTTCCTGCGTTTCTACTGCACCGTTACCAGGAAGATTAGTAAAGCTAACGTTTTGCATCAGGTGCACGCTTAAAGGTAATACGACACCACCGCGTCCATATAAATTCCATATTGAACCACCCGTTTGCAACACTATTTGCGGGGCAATCAGCCAAAAAGTTTTTGCGTATTGTTCTGACGATATGTTATATGCTACAGAATCAAGCAGTTGGTTATTGATATTGCCGGTATAGTGATGTGGTGCAAGTCCCGCAATAACATCTAGTTCCAAACCTACGTGATCATTAAACATATATCCTCCACCAAAGGTGCCACTGAAGCCAGCCGAAAAAGATGCACCGCTCTTATAATTATAGGTAATGCCGCCGGTAGCATTATTGGTAGCAGAGCCATTGTAAGGGGTACCTGTACCGTCAAGACTTTGCCCTGCCTGGGGAGCGCTATAACCCAGACCGCCTTTGATAAAAAATTGCTGGGCATGAGCACCAAAAGCAAGCAAGCCAAGGCCTGCAAAAAACACATATTTTTTCATGGTAAATATTTTATTAGACCCAAGACCTGCAAAGGCAGAACTGGTGCAAAAATATGGATTTGAATGGATAGAGTTGTGCAGGAAAAGTTAAGTTGCGCTACAGGAAAAAGTGTTGTGGCTGCGATATTATTATGTGTTGCTATTGGTTTGATATTCTATAGACTATAGATCGTTAGAACGAGTTTAAAAGCAAAAAAAATGCTGCCCAAACGGGCAGCATTTAAAAAAACTCTTCAAATAAATTTATTTAACTACAGAAAGGCGTTGAGTAGTAGTACCTGCATCTGTAACGATCTTTACATTGTAGATACCAGAAGCAAGACCATTGGTAGATATATTTACTTTTTGTGTACCTGCAGTCATATTTTCATTAGCTACAGTAGCAACTGTACGGCCAATGGCATCAATAACATCTACACGTACATTGGTAGCAGCAGCTAAAGTGATGCTCAAAGTAGCATTATCTTTAGCAGGGTTTGGATAAAGAGAAATATTGCTTGTAGCAGGGGTTGTATTAGCAACATTCAAAGCGTAATCCCTGATACCGATATCATCTATCCAAAGGAAATTACCACCACCTGCGGTTGTCTTTAAAGCATACATTGTCCCAGCAGGGTAGCTGCTGATATCCAGACCACAAACATTGTAATCTGCATTTGAACTTGGTACATATTCACCCGCGCCAGTACTAGGATTTATTGGAGATATAGCACCTGTAGCCAGGTTAGCACCAGATTTGTTCCAGAGAGAAGTCCATGTAGTACCGCAATCTGCTGACATAACTACATCAAGAGCATCGTTATCTGTTGATAACTGCTGAGCATAAGCATAGAAGAACTCAAGGGTAGATTTACCTGTAGGCGCTTTAGCTGGTGTAGGTATAATCAAATAATCTGTAGTGCCTGCCGCGTATTGGAAGTTTGCGAACGCCAATGCAAATTCTGAACCGTTATGACCTAATGGTTGGGAAGTGCTACCACTCCAATAAATGTTAAACAAACCATTCAAATCCAAATAACCAGCTGGCATTAAACCCTGATTTTCAAAACCTGTACCAACCTGTGCAAAAGTAGCGGGCGTTACCTGCAGGTATGCATTGCCATAGTTATTATTGTTACCGAAGTTGTAATCGCCAGCAACAGCTATTGAATCGTACACCCTTGTATCCGAGGAACCAGGAGCAGGGATTACTACTGATATGCCAACCGCTGTGGTATTGTTAGGTTCAAGATTACCAGTCCAAGCCTGGCTGGTCCATGCACCGCTGTTTACCTTGCTGTATATAGTTGCAGATGTGATGGCTGTTGAACCATAGTTGTGCAGTATAGCGGTAGCAGTGGCAGTACTACCTGCAGCGCCACAAGCAAATGTAAGTGTTGTAGTGCTATCAATACCACCATCAATAGTCAGGCCTTGTGTTGGTAAAGCTGCGCTTCTTGCGCTTTGAGAAATACTTTTATCAGCATCGTTCTGTATCCATGCAACAACAAAAGGATTTTTGTTGATATCTACATAATTTGGAACATTACCTACTATAGTGTAGGTCATAGAATCACCTACAGCCCATGTGCTGGCCATAACTGTACCCGTTGCATCTGGAAACATAGCGCGTGTTACGTACTCAAACTCCTGTTCATTGCTTTCACCTGTAAGGCAAGGAATAGTGGTAAAGTGTACTGTTTGAACCAATGCTACACGAAGTTTGACGTTGCTGCCAGTACCTGCATAAACGCCAACTGCTTTAACCTTTATTACAGAAGTAACCTGGGTATGTGTTGCATTCCAAGTAGAATTTACCGAAATAGTGAACGGAGAAGTAAGTGCCGCTTCAGTATTAATATCAGACTGGGTAAAATAACCAGGATGGCCTGGAGAGTTTGTGCCAGGATCTGGAACGGTGCCATCGAACCTGCCATTAGGTGTACTGTTGACACCATAATAAGTAAGACGGGCATCAGAAACAGCTTTATCCTGAAGATAAAAGAAACCGGAACTTGGTATAGGCTCCATGTATTTAATCATTTGCACCTTTACACCATCATTACCTGGAGTGCTGATCAGTGTCCACAAACCGGGATTTGTCTGTGCACAAGGGCCGCAGTTCTCACCCGTAAATTCTTCATACAGCGGAAGGCGTGGAGCCTGTGCGCTTGCAGACGCCACCAAAGCAGCGATCGCCGTAAAAGATAGTAAAAGCTTTTTCATTTTTAAGGAATTTTATTAAGAAATATAGACGAATTATCGAAAATAAGTAAAATAATAACACAGAAATCAAAATGAGTTTATATTTTTAAAAAGAAATAGTTTTTTGCTACATTTGTGCCGCAGGTTAATATTAACCTGTTACGGGGTGCCTTAACAATTAAAGGCTGAGATCAAACCCGCTGAACCTGGACCGGGTAATGCCGGTTAGGGAGTTGAATATCAGCGTATAATATCTCTGTTTGTATGTAATCCACATGGTATTTATACCAATGGATTTATATGCTGCAGCATTTATGTAAAGGAGCCCGGTATAAACTTTTATACAAAAGATACCGGCCAGATGAAAAAGATTTTACTGCCATTTACTGTGTTTGCCCTTGCCACAAACGTGCAAGCACAAACACAAGCCCACAGCAAGGACAGCCTTGCAAAAGTGCAAACCTTAAAAGCCATTGAGATCAGCGCGATACGCGCAGGCGATGATGCACCATTTGCAAAAAAAGACATCAGCGGTAAAGCGCTGGAAAAAGAAAACCTGGGGCAAGACCTGCCTTACCTGCTGCAATACACCCCATCGGCAGTGGTAACCGCTGACGGGGGTACAGGTATTGGCTATACAGGCATACGTATAAGAGGCACAGACGCCACACGTATTAATGTGACCATGAACGGCATACCAGTAAATGACCCCGAGGAGCAGGCCACATTTTTTGTTGATATACCAGACATAGCCAGCAGTACCGGCAGCATACAGATACAAAGAGGCGTGGGTACCAGTACCAATGGAGCCGGTAGCTTTGGGGCAACAGTAAGTATCAGCAACCTGCAGCAGTTTGATAGCGCCGGTGCTATACTCAACAGCAGCATGGGATCTTTCAATACTTATAAAAACACTTTGCTTGCAGGTACCGGTATGCTGAAGAGCGGATGGCAGTTTGATGTGCGACTGTCTAAAATAAACTCTGATGGGTACATACAACGCTCGAGTACCGACCTGAAGTCGTTACAATTTACTGCGGGTTGGAAAGCCAGTGAAAACACGTGGTTTCACTTTATGGTGATGACCGGTACAGAAAAGACCGGGCAGGCATGGGACGGTGTACCATCGGACTCCTTAAAAACAAACCGAACTTATAATGAGCTTGGGTTGGAAAATAACGGCACATTCTACCCTAACCAGAGTGATAATTACCAGCAAACCTATTACCAGGCTTTCCTGGACCATAAGTTCTCTCCGTATATAACTGCGCACGTAGGTTTGTTTCTGACACAAGGGAAAGGATACTATGAAGAATATCATGGCAGTGAGCTATTAACAAACTATGGTTTGAGTAATGCTCCACAGGACACTATTCCTACAGCGCTGACAAGGCAGTTATGGTTAGACAATGCGTACTACGGCGGTGTCTTCTCATTCCTCTATGAGAAAAACAAAACCCAGCTAACCGTTGGCGGCGGCATCACTCAATTTGAGAACCTCCATTATGGTGTTATCACCTGGACCGAAAATGGCGGTGTACCACCCAATTATAAATGGTACCAGGATGATGCGCAAAAAAACGATTATAACTTTTATGCTAAACTGCAACAGCATATCAATAGCAAGCTTATTTTGTTTGCCGACCTGCAATTAAGGGACGTAGCATATTATATTAATGGTTTTCAGGACAACCCTAACCTGAAACCCGCCGTAAACTATACTTTCTTTAATCCTAAAGCGGGGCTTACCTATTTGTTGAAAGATACCTATCAACAGAAACAAAAGATCTATGCATCTATAGCTGTGGGCAACAAAGAACCCAACCACGACGATTATGAGATAGATAGTTTGCACCTGCCCAAACCAGAAACATTGTATGATGTGGAAGCTGGTTACGAATTCAACTCGCGCAAGGTGAGCTTTGGCGCTAATTTTTACTACATGTACTACCACGACCAACTTGTACTTACAGGAGAACTAAACGATGTGGGAAATGCAGTGCAAACCAACGTACCTAAAAGCTACCGCACCGGCATAGAACTTATGGGCGCTTATACACCATTTAACTGGGTAAGAATATTGGGTAATGCTACATTTAGTGAAAACAAAATAGCCAACTTTACCCGTACCCTGTATGATACTGTCTATAATGCTTATCAGCATACCTACAGCAATACCAACATCTCTTTTTCACCATCTATAGTGGCCACCGGTACACTGGTATTTACGCCATTTCACAATATGCCTCATGGTCAGCGTTTAGATATAAACATCAGCGAAAAATATGTGGGCAAACAATACCTGGATAATACCAGCAGCAACGACCGCGCACTTAGCGACTATGCCTATTGCAATGTATTGCTGCGTTATTCCCTTGTGGCACGCCCATTCAGGGAGATCGCTTTCACTTTGGCAGTGAATAATGTATTTAACAAATTATATAGCTCTAACGGGGCTGTATATCCGTATGTTCCTTATGGCGGCGAAGGATTTACAGCTAATGGTAATAATGTAAATAACATCAACTATTATTATCCGCAAGCGGGTACTAATGTGCTGGGGGGGGTTACTTTGAAATTTTAAATAATTCTTCCTCTTTACAGGCCTCTGTACTTGACGTACAGAGGCTTTTTTATACCATTGAATTATTTATTGAGAAAGGCCTTCATAAAATCAGCCTCATAATTTACACTTATGGGTATTTCCGTATCGCCGATATAAATGGTTTTGTTGCGCACATTTTTTACCTGGGCCAACGGCACAATAAATGAGCGGTGGACACGAATAAAATCGGTAGACGGAAGCTGTTCAGCAATGCTTTTCAATGTCATACGCACAAGTACTGACTTACCTGATGAGAGATGTATTTTTAAATAGTTATCCAGGCTCTCTATATAACGTATGTCAGTAGTGTTGATCTTTATAAGACTATAGTCTGAACGTACAGTGATGAATGTTTCTTTAACAGGATTTGCTTCTAAAAGATGTCGCGCTTTTGTTGCTGCCTGCAAGAACCGATCGTAAGTATAGGGTTTAAGTAAGTAATCGACAGCATTTAAATTAAAACCTTCAACTGCGTACTGACTGTAGGCAGTTGTAAATATAACAGGTGGGTTTTGTTTTATAGCCTTTGCAAAATCAATACCTGTAATGGACGGCATTTGAATATCCAAAAACAGCAAGTCTGTTTCATGCGTACTGAGGTATTCCAACGCCGCCGCAGGTCTCGTAAAAGTTTTTTCAAGTACCAGAAAATCGGTACGGCTGCAAAAATGTTCCAGCAACTCCAGTGCAGGCGGTTCATCGTCTATAGCTATAGCGTGTATCATTTCAGTTTTAGTATTAGGAGTACAGTATATTCATTATCGTGTTGAGTGATGGCAATATTGTGCCGGGCAGGATACAATAATTGCAATCGCGCTTGTGTGTTTTCAAGTCCTATACCTGTCTGCTCTACCTCATCGGTACGAACACTAACAATATTGTTGGTAATACGGAACATCAATTCATTACCATGCAGGTTTATCTCTATGCTGATCTTTGAACTTTCTTCTGGATTAACACCGTACTTAAAGGCATTCTCTATAAATGATATAAGGATGAGTGGTGCAATTTCATGACCCGGCTCAATGCCATTGATATTGAGTGAAAGATCTAGTGTATTGCCAAAGCGGTTGGTCTGCAGATCGATATAACTTTTTATATAATCAAGCTCCTTTTCAAGCGGCACCAGATCATTGTTGGCTTCGTTGAGTACATAACGCATCATACCAGAAAGCGCAACAATAGCATCGGGTGTTTTCTCTGATCTTTTTACAGCAAGCGAGTAAATACTGTTGAGCGTGTTAAACAGAAAGTGAGGGTTGATCTGCGCTTTGAGATAGGATAGCTCGCTGGTAATCTTTTCTTTACTTACTGCTTTGTAACGCGTATTTATCTTCATCATAAGAGATAAAAAGAAGATGGTCATAAACTCTACCAGGTGGTGTAAACCGCGGACAAATAGAAAATGGATAATGCCGTGGTGGCCATGTATGTGCGGATGTCCGCCAAAAGGACCTCCGCGAGTAGGAAAATGTTCCGGGTGTTGATTTCTTGATATGTTTATTAAATTGGGTAATGTAGTAACAACAATAAAACAAACAAGTACAGACAATGTAAATACTACATACTTTTTATTGAAGTAGAAGCGGGGAATAAGGTAATAGTAATTAACGTAGAAGAAAATGATGATGAGCGCAAACGTAAATATCTCCCTGTAGGTTTGCCAATCTGAAAATACATTGTCAAGGTCTGGCGGAGCAGTGAGGATGGGCAGACACAAGAATGCGAGACATGCCAGAACATGCAGCAAAACCTGGGTTACTTTATTTTTCTTTTCCATTTGCGCCAATCCCCCAAGGGGATGCAACGGAAAGTTATTTAAAACCATTGATAATTTTTAACTAGTAGTAAAAGGGCAGGCGCTACGGGAACCTACCCTTTTACTGTTTTAATTAATCTACAGACAACAGCTTACACTGCCTGAAGGTGCCTGCACTGTTTGTTACAGAAACCTGGTAGAGGTAACTGCCCGATGCCAAACCAGCACGATCTACTGTTATTTTCTGATCGCCACTGCTGAGCGTCTCGTTCATTATTTCTTTTAACTTTCTTCCCTGGACGTCAAATAATTCTATCATTACATTGGAATCTGTGGCGAGAGAAAGTGGTATAGTGGTAACGCTAGTGAATGGGTTAGGGTAGTTTGCACCTAGTTTAAACTGGCTACCAGTTTCGGGCTCTATGTTTATAAGACCAGTGGTTGGCGCTGCTATACCAATAATGAGCGAAGCATCGTAACCACCTGTTGTTGAATTGGCGGTTACTGTCAATAGTTCGTACTGTGTATTAGCCGTATCTGAAAACACATTGTCTGCTGAATTGGTTGCTACAGAAGTGTTTTGCCCATGTGCTGTATATAACGATGTATTATAGACAGTAGTGTTGAGACTATCCGGGAATGCCATTTGTGTTGTGGCACTGAGTACGGAACTCAGAAAAGCCTCTACATGTATATGTGTAGTACGCCCTGTGTACCAGCCTGGATAAATTGTTTTGAAGGTAACCTGGCCATTACTGTCTGTAAGTTGTATGCCCCTGAAAAAGGTATCGCCTACGTAGCTTTCGGTACCCAGGTAACCGGGCTGGTTAGCATACTCTGAGTAGTAACCATCTTTGTTGCAATGCCATATATCTATACGCACGTTACTGAGCGGGGCGCAGTTGTTATTTACATTTACTATTGTAAGCGTAAGTGTGAGCGGAGTACCCGGATTGCCTTCGGTTATGTCTTGCCGGTACATGGAAGAGTTACTACTGAGGTCATACGGATAGGGGCCAGCGGTTTCCTGCGGAATAAGGACACACGTACCTGATGTTTTAGCAGCTACAGGATCTGCTTTAGTGTGGCTAAATGGCAGCATGCTGCCAATACCTGCAAGACTAATACCTTTAATAAAATCACTTCTTTTCATAGATACAGTATTTTAAAAAGTTAATGATATACAATAGTAAACAGCGCTTCTTTATACTTAAAATAATAGGGGTGAAGGCATGAAATGCTGGTGCAGAAGATATAAATGGCAATGCAAAGACCTAATGAGGAAAAGACAGCCTTGATTGATGGAATTATCTTTATAGTTTTAAAGACTAAATTAAGGAACGTATGAACTGGAGACTCATTTTCGCATTATCGTTATTGGGGCTTGCTATGGCCATAGGTACTGTTTTCTTTATCCCCGCCAGCCTGGACTTTGTGCTTTGGCCCATTGTAATTTTAATAAGCGCCTACCTGATAGGAAAGAACGCAACCAAATCGTTTTTCGGACATGGGTTTGTGCTGGGCTTGGTAAATTGCGTGTGGGTAACAGGCATGCATGTGCTCTTTGCTCCTACCTATCTGCTTCACCACCCACAAGAGGCAGAAATGGGTTTGAAAATGGGGAATATAGATCCACAAGAGGCTATGTTGCTAGTAGGACCTGTGATAGGGATTATATCGGGCGTAGTTATCGGTTTATTGGCTATGGTAGTAGGTGTGATAATAAGGAGCACAAAGAAGTAGTGGATCAAATGAGAACCTAGTTGACTCTGATACAGTTTACTATAACTACTTCCCCTTCACCCAATACACAGCATAGCCAATCACTTCCTTTATGTAGTAGGGCCAGGTATTGAGCGCTTCTGAGCCAGGTATCAAATCGAATACTGAGAGTTGGTAGCGGCCGGCAGTATAATTGCATGGATAGGGTATAACCTGCAGATCTTCGCGATGAAACACCATGAGGGAACGGCGCATGTGAAATGCGGATGTGACGAGTATGTAGGGTGGGGCAAGGTGAGTATCTAACAATAACTGCCTGGTGAAAGCACCATTTTCCAACGTGTTGCGGGAATTGTTTTCTACCAATATAGCCTCGGGTGGTAAACCCATTGCAGCAAGTTGCTGCCCGGCCCATGCACCCTCATGATAAGCACCGGGTATAATATTACCATTGCCACCAGTGATGAGCACATGGCTCACAATACCTTGTTTGTACAGCTTAACCCCTTGTATAAAACGGTCGGCGGCAGTATTAAAATATCCCTGTTCATTTTTATCGGCGCTGGTGAAACCGCCGAGCACAATGGCACAACTGTAATGACTGCCTACAGGCAGTGTAACCGGTGGCGCATCCCACGCCCGAGCAAACAGGTTGAGCAGAAAATTGTTACTGAACAAGTAAAATATAACTACTGCAGCAATGCGCAGGTTCTTTTTCCTTCTAGTATTTTTTACTACGATGCTGCAAATGGCCAGCACTATTACCCATGTTAGCGGGAAAATAAAGTAGAGTAAGACTTTTGAGAGGATGAAAAACATTGTTACTTGTTGAAAAGTTTGTGAGCGTTAAATTCTGTTTGAATGATTACGGACTAAAGTTAGTTTCTAAAATAGGATTACGCATGTATTTTGTACGGGGCACCCCTACAGGGTGCTGATGTTATTTATGCGACAGAGCTACAAAGCGGCGACCCCTACAGGGTCGTGAAGCGCAAGTTCAAATCTTGTAAGGGCAGGGATAACCCTGCCCTTACAAGATTTCATTTACAATATCCACCGCGAGGAGGGCGGGGATAAACCAGTCCCTACGTTATACTAATGCGCTTCCAACCAGTTATTACCGGTACCTGTTTCTGCATTTATGGGTACGTAGTGTGGGAGTGCCATTGCACTCTGCATGCCATCGCGTATTATTTCGCGGGCTGTGTCCACTTCATCTTCGGGCACGTCAAACACCAATTCATCGTGCACCTGCAGTATCATTTTTGTGCGCAGGCCATTTGTTTTTAATGCTTTGTGTACATTTATCATGGCCATCTTTATCATGTCGGCAGCGGTACCCTGTACCGGCATGTTTATGGCGTTGCGCTCAGCATATCCACGCACCGTTTGGTTGGCACTATATATATCGCGCAGCCAGCGTTTGCGACCCAGCAGGGTTTGTACATAACCATGCTTTTTTGCAAAGTTAATAGATGTATCCATGTACCCTTTTACTGAAGGGTATTGGGTAAAGTAATTATCGATGATTGTCTTGGCCTCACTGCGGCTTATGCCTAGATTTTCGGCCAGGCCAAAAGCACTCTGCCCATAAATAATACCAAAGTTCACGGCCTTGGCTGCACGGCGCATATCTACTGTTACATCTGTTTCTGCAACGCCATACACTTTGGCAGCTGTAGCAGTATGTATATCCTTGTTTTCTTTAAATGCAGCTATCATATTTTCATCTCCACTGATTGCTGCTACTATACGCAGTTCTATTTGCGAGTAATCAGCAGAAAGTAATACACAACCTTCGCGTGGTATGAATGCCTTGCGTATCTCGCGACCACGGTCGGTTTTTATAGGTATGTTTTGCAGATTGGGATTGTTACTGCTGAGCCTGCCCGTAACAGCTACCGCCTGGTTGAACGATGTGTGTAAACGACCAGTACGCGGATTGATAAGCGTAGGCAATGCATCTACATAAGTACTCTTCAGCTTGCTTAGTTCGCGATATACCAGTATATCTTCTACCACCTGGTGCTTGTTGCGCAGTTTTGCTAAAATATCTTCGCCTGTTGCATATTGACCCGTTTTGGTTTTCTTGGCACCGGGATCTATTTTCATATGCTCGAACAATATCTTGCCCAGCTGCATTGGTGAACCCAGGTTAAACTTCACTCCCGCGTGGTTGAACACATTCTCTTCAGCAATGCGTATGTCGCGCTCCAGGGCTACAGAATAATCGCGCAGGAATTCTACATCCACGCCCACACCTTCATATTCAATATCTACCAGTACCGGTACCAATGGATTTTCTATATCCTGAAAAACGTTACGTACTTCCTGTTTGTCCAGCAGGGGATCGAATGCATGTTTCAGTTGCAGGGTAACATCTGCATCTTCGGCAGCATACTCCTTTATTTCTTCTAGCGCTATATCGCGCATGCTTATTTGTCCTTTACCTTTTTTGCCTATCAGTGTTTCTATAGACACCGGCTGATAGCTGAGGTATTTCACACTCAGCACATCCATACTGCGCTTGCCTTCAGGCTCTATTACGTAATTAGCCAGCATAGTATCGTACACTTTACCTTTCAGGGCAAATCCATACCACTTCAGCATCAGCATATCGTACTTAATATTCTGACCTACCCATAGTATTTCCTCTTTATCAAACAAAGGTTTGAATCGGTTGAGTATTTCCAATACGCCGTCTTTATCAGCAGGCAGGGGAATGTAATAACCTGTTCCCTTCTCCCAGCTAAAGCTCATACCAACTATATCAGCAAGGTTGGCATCGGTACCTGTGGTCTCGGTATCGAAAGCTATTTCTGTTTGCTGCTGCAGTAGTACTATCAGTTCATCAATAGCATTGCCGGTAGTGAGGTGGTAGCTGTGCGGGGTGTTGTCTATATTATTTACATTCAACGGCAATGGCTCTTCTTCCTCCACTTTGTCTTCAGCAAGAGCGGCAGTAACCATGGGCGATGTAGTGGCCTTCTGGTGTATGGGGTTGCCAAACAGATCTACAGGGCCATTTGCCGGGGCTTGCTGTTTATTATCGAATACATTATAGCTATCGCCCAGTACACGTTTGCCTAGTGCTTTAAACTCAAGCTCTGTAAACAACTCTGTAAGTACTTCTATATTACGCTCTTTAACACGGAAATCTTCTGCGTGAAATGCAACCGGTACATTGGTGATGATGGTAGCGAGCTTTTTTGACATTATAGCCAGCTCGCGATTGTTGCGCACTTTTTCGCCTACCGATCCTTTTATTTCGTCGGCATGCTCCAACATGTTCTCGATGTTATCGTATTCAGCGAGGAGCTTGGCAGCAGTTTTTTCACCGATGCCAGGAATGCCGGGAATGTTATCTACAGCATCTCCCATGAGGCCCAGGATGTCTATTACCTGGTCAACTCTTTTTATACTCCATTTAGCACATACTTCGGCCGGGCCAAGTATCTCCTCTTTATTGCCCATGAAGGGCGGCTTGTACATGTATATGTTCTCACGCACGATCTGCCCGAAGTCTTTATCGGGGGTTACCATGTATACGGTATAGCCTAGCTCGGCAGCTTCAATAGCCAGGGTACCGATCAGGTCATCAGCTTCAAACCCATCCTTTTCCATGCACGGAAGATTGAATGCTCTTATTATGTTCTTGATATCGGGGATGGCAGAGATTATGTCTTCAGGAGCATCCTGGCGGTTGGCTTTGTAGGCGGTAAAATCGGTATGGCGCTCTGTAGGTGCGCTGGTATCGAATACCACTGCCAGATGAGTGGGCTTTTCTTTGTTAATAAGATCGATCAATGTATTGGTAAACCCGAATTGGGCATTGGTATTGCGCCCCTTGCTGGTAATGCGGGGGCTGCGCACCAGTGCATAGTATGCACGGTATATGAGCGCCATAGCATCCAGCAAAAAAAGTTTCTTTTCAGCCATGGGGCTAAGATAAGTTGATTTGGAGGATTACAGTAATTGGCATTCTATTTACATATGAAAAACTAATACACATTTTCAAAAACACCTACATCCTATACCCTTCTTCACTCACGCGGCTTATCCACACCTATTGTGTTGAGTTCTTCCCAAAGGGTATATAAAAAGGCACCTTACATTTGTTCCCCCTATCACTTTTTTTATGCGTGGAAAACAAAAATTCGATGCCCTTTTTACTACCGGTGACACGCCGGGCAACCTTAAAAAGAAAGGCCGCGACCTGCGATTGCTGGCGCGGCGCAATTGGTGCATTACAGACCGGTACTACTATTATGGCTACCTAACCCAAAAACGGTATGAGGTGATCATAAAGCTGATGAGCCTGGAATTCTTCCTGTCGGTAGAAACTTTGCCGGGTATAATTGATGGTGGTACAGAACGGTTTGCTGAACTGAAAGAGTTAGAGCCACCTGTGGCCTATTTTAGAAAGCAATGGCCTTTTATGAAATGGTAGTACTATTGATTTGAATACGCTATTTAAAAAAGCAAAAGAGATTTAATCAATTTCTTTTGCTTTTTTAAATAATTCGGGTTGGGCTGTCTGTTCAATCTCTTCAAGATCACCTTTAAAAAATCTTGTTGGTAATATAATTGGTGTCACAACATTTCCCACATTTGATGTGATTTGAGAAACGAACGCCCTAACATAAGGAAATACTATAGCTGTGGAATTTGCATTAATAAATCTTTTTCTTTCTTCTTCATTTACATCCTCAATAGACAATTCAAATGTGCCGACGCCTATCACTCTTAGATTAAAATAATTTTCTGCCGAAACATCTACTTGTATAACAATCTTAAATACGTTATTCGGGCCATTAGGAAAGAAAAATCGTGGAACTATTTCGACTTTGACCTTGTTGTCTTCACTTTCGACATAAGGTTGTATAGAATTCAGTTGCACTTGAGGAAAATCAACTCCCTTAAAACGTAACTTTACTTGTTCGTTAGTGTCCATTAAGCGGCATTTGCATATTTATGATCGCAACTATCATCATTTGTTGAATCAAATATATTTTGTGGCTTTGTTGGTTGAATAGTACATGTTTCTAATTTTAGAGGTGATCGAAAATATGAACCTAATCCCATATAGGTTTCTAAATTTTCATTCCTGTACTCCAACAACCATTTTTTAAGCGTCTCCGGAGTCTCTGTTTCCAACAGAGCGTCAATTTCTTTCTCCAGCTCTTTTAAGTCTACCATGGTTAATATTTTAAGTACACTTTCCTTCGAAATGAAGGTTAAAGTTTGATACTATTGAATAATCGTATACTGCTAATTGTATCCGTTTCTTATATTGAAAATATTTTATTATAAAATAATCTGCATTAAAAGAAATATCCTGAAACATGACTCCACTAAAACGTGTCCATATATCCTTTCTTTTAAAATATTCATTCAATTCTTTTAATGTCGGCTTTTCTCCGGCCATTAAGAGAATTTTTTTTACTTTTTCTATTTGTTTTAACCAAAACAAATAGCTTTCCTCATTAAAAACCGTATCTAAAATGTTTTCTCTGTTAATATCCGCTTCATAAATTTCATAGTACCCTGTTCTTTTCTTCGATTTATTACCCCAAGATATTGCATCATCTTCATGATACCAAAAATACCATGCCGTACCTAACCATGCATTATCTCTGCTACATTCTACCGCTTTTGTAAGCCTAACATCCCTGCGTTCTTGTGTATGAAACATTCTTCTGCTTGTCATTCAATAGGTAGTATAGCGGAATATAAACTTGCGCAAAGGTAGCAAAATATTTTATCTCGCTTTTTATCAATTGAATTTCTACGCTCTATATTTTGTATATATTCTCATTCCATTTGGGTAACGAGTGTAGCCGGAACCGTTTGCAGTGCAACTTTTGTGCTGTAGTCCTGGAAGGCTATGCGGTAGCGCAGCTCGCGGACGCGGATGGTATCTGTGCGCTTTTGGGTGACCGTGGCTATGCGGGTGAGGCTACCATAACTGGTACCGGGCGCCCAGCCCTGCATGGCTTTATGGAGCGCCCATTCCACATCGTAGTAAACAATGGCTTTTTGCACGTAGGTGGTTGGCGTGGTTGCGGCACTACTGCTGTAGGGTGCAAAACCCAGCTGCAGCACTACTGTACCATCGGCCGACTGGACAAGATTACCCATATCTGCAAAGTTGAAGTCTTCAAAATCTATAAGCAGGCAGGGCCACTGCACCGGTGGGCGGGTATTGGTTTTGTCTGTACGGAGCTGGCCGAGGTCCTGATCTATATAGATAATATCTGGTACCTGGGCTTGTACCTGCTGCTGCAGTGCAGTAAATATGTTTGCGAACGGAGAGTTCATAAAATAGAAATTGGGAGGGAATGTGATAAAATAATGTGACAACTATTACTATCATATACTATCCCGGCATAGGGATACCATAGGTATTGTACCAGTATTCTTCATTTACAGGTACCATTTTGGCCACCTGCATGTCTATACCCATTCTTTCTTTCAAGTATTGCAGGTCAAGATTTTTTACAAAAGAGAAACGGCCACCTGCAACAGGATAACCATAGCTGGCGAGTATTTGCAAGAATTTGGGCTGGTTGAGGGTATTAGTGACATATGCCAGATCGCTGAGGGTGATCTCGTGCTGCTCTTCCATATGTATTTTTGCCTGGGCATACCCGCTATAGTCATTGCTGGTGCTGGTTTCGGTATTGCCCAGTATAATGACAGACATCTCGTCGTTAAGGGCCTTTACGAATTGCAGTTGCAGCCTGCCATCGCCATTTGTTTGTTTGCCATCTTTTATTTCGAAATCGGCCTGTCGGGGTATCATTATGGAGAGCGAACTGCCAGATTCGTCCAATATCCTTTTCAGCTCTACCTTGGTCTGCTCATCGTATGCATCGTACTTTATGACGCGTACCGGTTGGCCAAAGATCTCTATATACTCAGACCAATCGGCGAGGCCGCCTTTCTTGTATAGTGCATACGGGGCACATTTCAGCAATATACCGAGATTGTCAGGGTTACCCATGATCCATACATTTTCTAGCGGGGCGTAGGGTATGCCGTCGTTGCCGGTTTGCTCAAAAGCTATAATGCCAAGGTTGGGCTTTATATGCTTGCGCGGTATTTCCCTTGTTGCCAGGGTGGCACCGGGAATGAACTCCAGGCCAGAAATACCCCATAATTGCGTTTGCATGATGATACACAGTATATCCCTGAATACAGATGAATTGATGAGATCTTCCATCTGAGTTACTTTGATCCCATCTTTTTCAAAGTGTAGCGGCTTATTTAAAATAGCATCTATACGCTTGGCTATAATGCCAGATAAATGACCATCGAGCAGCACATCGGCATACAGATCGTAAAGACGGGAGCGGTTGGGGTTATAGACAGACTCTGCGGTTATGTGTGCCTGCCGCCATGTAGCTATATCTTTCCTGGTGCGGTCAACAGAGCGCACATTCAGTTCATTTACGACCAGCTCAACCTTTTGATTGTTTTGTTTAACATTTATAGCCATAATAATGTTTGGGGGGTTGTTAATACTTGTGTTTTATTGTTTTCTGCTTAATTGGCACTAATTTTGCAAACTCTCTACAAAACCCAGGCAGTATATATATGTTCAAATTCATAGCCAAAACATATAAAGAAATGTATGTGTGGCTTTTTTATAATACAGAGAAAAGCTTATTATCCTTCATAATAGCTTACCTGGTATTGGCCGGATTGCAGTTACTGAACGTGTATAGCGTATTAGTGCTGTTTCAGAAATTGTTGGGTATAGCGCTTCTGGACTACATCTTCTCCCTGAAACTTTATGTTGGTCTTTTTGTAACCGCTGTTATTGTGGGAAATTTCTTTTTCCTGGGTAATATATGGAACAAGAATGCAGAGGTAAAAGACCTTGGTAACCGCGCGTTTGCTTACATCTTTATATCCTTAATGCTGGGTATTTTAGCATATATATTGCGCAACTAATCTGGTATTAATTTCTTAGCGCCGGTGTTTTGATCTGCTCGGTGTACCTGTTGTTGTATCTTTTTACCAATATGATGCTGCGGAGTATATTATAATTGTCCCATTGCGGCATTAACCTGTAGCCTGCTATTTTTTTATGAAAGGGACGCGGATCGCTGTGGTCTTTTACAACCAGGTAATACTCATTGCCCTTCTCTTTCAGCCTCCAATGTTCGGGTGCGAGCTCATAGTTCTCGTAACTGCCGGGCATTGTATTGTTGAAGATCTTTAGCTGATAATCTTTGCCGCCCAGGTAGTGCCACAGGAATACATCTTTGGCCTGACTGAAATTGCCGTGAACGGGATAGAGCACAATAGTATCGAGCACACTCATATCTATAGTGGGTACAATGCCGTACCAATCGTGGCGCAAGTCTGTACCCAGGCTTTGTGCCGGTGCAGTTGTGGCCAAGTGCAGTAATAGCAATATAGATAGCAGAACTCTCATTTTCAGCAATACAAGTTACGATGAGCAGGGCAGTTTTGCATCAAAAATAATTCTCTCTTTTTAGCTGGCCGCTCCAGGCTACATTGTCGCCCTGAGGGGTGGTTTCGTCTTTGGTATCGGCATAGGGCCAACCCTGCGGCTGCACATCGCCTTGTTTTATAGCGGTGAGTGTATTTATAGCATCCTCGTAAATAGTGCGTGCGGTGGTATAGTCTATACCTGCATTGCTAAGGCGCACCAGGTGCCAGCAGGCAATATCTTTTACCAGGCTTTTTAAGAACTCGTCCTGCACGGCAGGGGTAGTGGTATCTGTGCCGAAGAGCTGCACCAGATCGTAACGTGACAGGTACATTTTGGTTTCTAATATGGCAGCGCTTATAGCCTTGTCTGCAATGGTGCTGTCGTTGCGGATGATCTCGTTGAGCACATCGGTGTAGAGATGGGTATAGAGATCGGCTGTGGTGATGATAGGCATGGGTGGAGGGGTTTAAAGGTTATTTATAGAAGCTTTTGAGTTGCTCCTTTATTTTTTATTTGCGAGAACCTTCATTTCTTTTGGTCGGCCAAAAGAGTCAGCAAAGAAAAGGCCGCCCCTCTGCCAATCGCTCCGCGGGCATGGGGGTTAGCTCTGCTGCGTGTTCCGTATTGGTTCCCTGATTATGGGCCACTGGTTTTTGCAGGCGATGAAGGATCGCTGCAAAAAAGTGGCTGAATATGGGTTCAGCTTTTCTCATGAAACTTAACTTTGTGCAGGCAGCAGTGCTACTGTTCTGCCGGGCTAAGGAATGCTACCTTCTAAAAACTACTATCTAGGCGTAGTTGGTTTTAAGAGATTGTTACTTGTCCTCATCTTTTTTGCTGAGCTGGTCGTTGGGGGAATCGGCATCTGAGACGACCTCGAAGATATGCTTGGTGGTGCGATCGAAGTGGAGCTCGTAGGCGATAACACTTTCTGTTGGGGTTTCTTCTTTTATGTAGCCGGTAATAACGTTATCTGCCGGGTCCCAGGCTCCATCGTCTTCAATAGTTGTATCGGCATCTATCTCTATTACTATTTTAACAGGACCGCCATATTTTGTGGCCAGCTCTACCTTCTTTTTCTGCTCGGCCTTGTACTCTTTCATATGTGTGGCCTGGTTGCGAAAGTTGAGTACATCAGCTTTTAAAGATGCCCGTATTTTTTTGTCTTGTGCATGGGTGGAGAAACATAATACAACAGATAGCAGCAAACAGCTACAGTGTTTGAAAGGCATAGAGATATTTATTTAGTTTGAAAAACACTACAGGAAGGTATTACTTGATCTCTATAGTTTGGGCGAGGTTACGAAACTCAACCAGGTTGGTTGCAAAATCGCTTTTGCTATGGCCTGTGAAGATGACCATGGTTTTATCTTTTGCCAGGGCCAACTCGTACAGGAGCGTGAGCTTACCATTAGCTACACCATACACTTCCCTTTCATAAGCTATATAGTTGTTCACAGTAGTATCGGCAGCGTTTTTTATGTCTTTTGCAGTCATGGCATGCTCATCTTCTATGGTCTTAAAAGTAGTATCGGCCAAGGAAGATAATGGTATGCCTGCACGGTAGCCTGATGATGATATAATAACATAAGGCACATCGTCATTAAACCTTACGTCTTTACCACCGGGAGTGAAAATGTAGGCGCTGCCAGTGAGCTTTGCAAATTTAAAAGCAGATACTGTATCATCTATAGTAAATGCAGCACGAGAGAACGGGCTTACCTTGCGATGCACATCGTAAGCTATACTTTGCAATATGCCTTTTAATTCCTTGCCCTCCTGCTCATCATCGTCTGGATACACACCCAGTACAGTAGTGCAAAATGTGCTATCGCCAAATACCAATGTATAGACAGAAGTATTGTTGCTGTTCTTCATGAAGATGTACTTGCCTTTGTAGCCATCTATAGTTACATCTTTATAATCGGTTACCTGTGCGCCTTCGCGCTCAAATTTTTCGCGATTGTAGAGGGGAGTGCTGGTGAAGAAGTTGCCATCTGTATTATCGTACACCTGCAGTACCGCCGTACTTTTGCGCAATCCCATGTATCCCCCGGCAATGCTGTACCCTTCTGGCACCGTTACGTAGAGCCGGGTACCGGGTATGTTGGTCTGCTTACTTGTTACACTGTTTTTTATAGTATCGGGAAAATTGCTGCCGCTGCACCCTACCAAACTAACGAGGAGTAATATCAGGTAAAGCGGTTGTTGAATTTTATATCTCATTTCTCTCTTAGGTGGTGCACAAATCTAATATATTTTCCCTTTACTATTTCCCTGATTTGGGGTGACAAAGTGTACCGTATTTTTCACCATTTCTTTGTTATTTATCTTCCAGATAGCACCTTCTACGGCATCGGGCCCATCATCGTGAGCGCTGCTGCCCGGGGCCAGCGCCATAAACTGTTCTGCCAGGCGCACCATGTGCGGATTGTACTTTTCGTGGGCATTTAGGTACAGCTTGCCGTTGGCATGCAGTGGCTCCAAAAGGGTTTCGATACGCGTAAACTTATCTATTTTGCGACGCTTATCGCCCTGTATGGGTATTACCTTATTGTCGGGCTGCTTACCAGCCTCGTGAAACGCCTGCATGAGGGTATCCTGCATAAACACCTCTTCCATAAAATAGTGGCAGGCATTGCGCCCCACCAATTGCATCATAGCATAGTGCCACTTCACCATTTGTGCAGTGCTGGTTTGCTCCAGGTAGCATTTTATAACATGATATTCATCCTGCCAGCGACCCACAAGTACGGTGGCTTTGAAGTCGTTGTCTTTACTGTCTTTAAAAGAAGGATCGGTATAGCAGACCAACATGCTGTACTCTTCGAGCGGCAAGGCCGGCTTCCAGGCCATTTGGCTAAACACTGCGCCTTCTGTAAGCGGATTGTTGTAATATTCTTTTTGTATCGCAGCCAGGCTTTTCTGCTTCAGCACACGGTCTATAACCTCCTCACTGTTTTTTTGCGGCCAGGTGCTTGTGCCTTCCTCGTTGCGTATGTTTACCTGTGTAACATGATCGGCATGCAGGGTGGCGCGATCTACACAGCAACCTACTGCTATACGGTTACCACAAAAAATAATAAGCGTGGGGGCAGATACCGAGCGGGTGCCGATGGCCGCCTCTTCTATCCAATGCCATTTATCGTTTATGATGCGGGGATTGCGGCATTGGGCATCCGTATCTATATCATCAAACAGCAACACATCGGGCCGGGCGGCGGCGTTGCGGGTGCCACGCGGGCTTTGCCCTGCACCCAGTGCGCGAAAGGTAACCCCTTTGAGTGTGGTGAACTCCTCGGCCTTCCAATGGCCGGCTTTCATTTGCGGCCCATAGTCTTTTATGATGCGGCCGTTTACCTGCAGGTTGGCGCGGTAGGGTTGCAAGAGGCGGGTTGCATTGTCCAAGCTGTTGCTTATCATGAGCACGTATTTCTTTTTGCCCAGCAGGCACAGGTACAATATTTCCATCATGGTGCGGGTGCTTTTGGCCAGGTCGCGGCTCCAGAGGCGCACCTCGTACCACTCGGGGTGTTGTATGATGCGCTGCGTGGCTTCTATATGGAAAGCTGCGGGATCGCTGAAACAATAATCGGGGAAGTAGTATTTGAATGCTGCTTCTGGGTCAGCTTCAAACAGTTGCAGGCGCTCTTTTATGTCTTCTTCTGTTTCCAGTGCATCTACAGGGGTGGATAATTTTATGCGTTCTGTAAATTCTGCCCAGTCTTCGGGCACCGGTTTTTGCATGGGTGGGAAGGTTTGTATATGCTTACTCGAAAATCTGCTCTTCATTTCCTTACTTTTTTTGATGCCAAAAAAAGTAACAAAAAAAGGCAGTCGGCAGCTATTACCGCTGCTGCCGACACAGCTTTGTGCAAGCGACAGTACTACTGTTCTGCCAAACTGAACAATGCTACCCCTTAAGTTAGGCCCTTGTCAGAAGATCTGCGAGTGACATCGTGTTTACAACGTTATTATATATAGTTCTCTTATTCTGCGGACTGGCTGAGGCGCTCGTGGATGAAATCGTCCCAATGCTGGTTGATGTGCTGGCCGAGAGAGTGGTCTTTTTTGATGACCCAGGTGATGAAGAGCTTGCCGGCATCTATGAGTTCGCGTACGCTGGTATCTTTCTCCAGGTTTTTGATGGCGGTGGTGTACTTGAGCACCAGGTCAGCATCTTTGCTGGTGATGTCCTCTTTTTTCTTGCCGGCCAGGTGCTCTTTTATTTTGGCGGTTTGCTCGGCAAGTATATCGTACAGGATCTCTAGCTGCACTTGCTTGGTAGCGGTGAGGGTGCGGCGATGAGCCTCCCAGTTGCCTTTTTGTATATAGTCGCGTATCTGGGCCTCTGTGCTGTCTGTGGCCAGGCAGATCTCTTTAATGGTTTTGTGGTGACTGGTGTACAGCAGCTGCGCAAGATCGCGGGCATAGTTCACCGACGTGTATTCGGACATAGGGGGAGGGGTTATAGGGGAACGGGGATCAATTGAAATGTGAGCGTATCCAGTTGTTGAGGGGGTGCTCGATGAATTTGTAAAGGATGATGGAAGCTATGTTGATGACAATGAACATGAGTAAAACAACACCACTAAACGGTGGTATATGGTTGCTTATCATCTCATATATAAAACCCAAATGGATAAGGTAAAAGATGTATGAACTTTCACCCAATAATTTCATAAGCGACGTGGAAAGAAAAGTGCGGAACAAACTCATTTCAGTAATGAGGCCGTAAAACAAAATACTGATGAAGGCAGCGCAAACACCACTATTAATGAATATGCGTACAATAGTATTGTTGCTAGCAGTAAAATTAGGCCCTGCAGGAAAAAATGTATAGAGATACAAACAAGCGATTATACCTATAGCACCTATTATTGTATAAGCGAAACCCTTATTTTCTACGACTTGCTTTTTCTTTATTGCTATTGCAAGCTGTATGCCTATTATAAACTCTACACAGCGCCCAAAGTAAGTATAGTTAAAAACAAACCATGGAGAACCGAAGAAACCGTGAAAGCCTGAATCTTTAAAAATGGTTGTTATCATTAATGCAAAACCAATAGTAAAGATTGCAATGACCCAAATATTGATTCGTTTGCGAAGCAAAAACATAACCGGTGCCAAGGCATAAAAACACTCTTCAACCGTAAGACTCCAGCCTTGGGCTATGCCGGTAAATTTATAATCGCTAAAAAAACCACGCAGGAAGGTAATATTGAGTAGATAAATGGGAATAGTAGCATCGGGGGCATTGTGGTAATGGTAGTATAAAAAAGCTGCGGTGGTAAGCAGGAAGTACATGGGATAAATGCGCGCCACGCGGTTTTTGAAATACTGATACACCCATTTTCTGGAAACTTCAACCTTATCCATATAACGATATGCAATAAGGAAACCACTGAGTACAAAAAAAACCGTAACGCCAATATGTAGCTCACTTAACATAGCATAAGCCTTACGCGGCAGCTTATTCTGGTATGCAATAATGTAATGGTGGATGAATACCATATAAGCAGCTATAGCTCTGATGCCTGTGAGTTGCGGGAAGTAGCCTGGTTTTTTCATTTATGCAAATCTAATAATTAAGGCTTTATCACATAACTATACTTTAAATTGTTTGTTCCACTTGCAGGAGCTGTACTATAATAAATGTAAATGTTAGTTCCATCTACATCCGCATATAATATGCTTCCACTTGCGCTGTTTCTAGGAGTCAGTTGCAAACTACTAGCTCCTGTTATACCAGATAAACCATGCGGAATGGATATTGTTGTAGCCGACCCAGTACCGGAAGCTGTGACTGTACCATTATACGGTATGCCGTAGCCATTTAATATACTAAATATCCCGTTATTGTAATATGCAGTTATACTCGCCCCACTAGCCAAGTTATACGTATTTGACCCGACCACAACATTTACAATACCGCCATTATTGTAGTTTGTAACAGTTTGAGGGACACCTGTGCAGGAACAAAGTGTTATTGTAGTCGTATTGCCTGCTGTTGCACTTGCGGTGGTTACATATTCTGCTCCTGTTGTTGTATATGTAGTATTTAGTTTGTAATTGACTGGTTCGACGAAACTGCTTGTTTTTGTTATTCCCGATATTGTAAGATTTCCTGTTACTGTATCTCCTGATTTTTTTACAAGTGTGCTACCATTATAAAAATCTCCTGTTTTAAAACCTATAGTACCCGATGGCAATAGGTATGCATCATTCCCACTACTATCAATAGTAACTCCACTTAAGTTCAACTGATCGATACGTCCACCAGTACCGGAGTATAGGTATAAAAATCCATAAGGTATAGGAGGATTCTTTTTCACTGCAATTCCAGTTGAATTGAATGTTTTGATATAACCAGATATTTGCCCAATAAACCCATAGCCCGAAAAAATAGAATTGGTAACATTAAAATTTTCAATGGAATCTGTTGCAACTACCTGAAAGAAAGTAGAATTATACTTCGTGCCAGATGTATTAAGAACATCATTTGTTCTACGGCATTCTATATTATTTAATAGAACATTTTGAAGTTTTACGTTTGCACCAAAATAAAGATGGTTTGTATTTAATGCTGTTGTTGTATCCTTACATGTGTAGCCATCCAATGTAAAGCTACCTATTATAATTTTGGCAAGTTGAGGACTACCAATTTTTAACGTAGGTACTCTCATAGTACCCAATGCAGATCTGTTAAGACCCATATTTGATATGTTGTAGTTCTTTATAATTAAGTTATCAACATCACATGCAACAAAGATATCTGTGATAGGTATATATGCACCTGTAGTATTAAGATTTGCCACACTGTAATCATCAATGATGATTGTCCCAAAATTGCCTCTTCCCAATGTCGTATCATAGTTGTCAATTATGCATGAATAGCTGGTGCCAACTAAACCACGAGCACGTACAATACTTATATTGTCCATTCGGTATTTACCGTATGTCAACATTCTAATACCATATTTTTGACCTGAATCAATAACACAATCTATAATTTTCAAGTCGTTAGCACTTCCATTTGCAGATGTCGGATAGAAATTCCCACTACTTGTTAGGCTACCGCCCACGTAGTATATGTCTGCAGCATTTAATGCAAATGCATCATCAGCACAATGTTTTGCAACACATCTTACCATACTGCAGTGTTCGCTGGCTCCATCAAAATGGTAACCATCCGTATTTAGAGTAGAAAAGAGACTTTGTTCCAGATAACAGTCTTCGTATAGACCATACTTTATTGTATTTGCTGCTATTCCATAACATGCTGAGTTCAAAATTTTGCAGTGCTTAACTATAAAATGATCAACTCCATACATAGCCAATGCCGCACAAATTCCATTGGCACCACTTGCGTCTGTGGCTTGGTTGTTCCGTGTACCACCACTATTATAACCATTTCCATTTAAAGTTAAATTCTCAAAAACTATATCACTATCAATAGGCGTATGTCCGAAAACAGTATCCCTATTCCTAAACAATGGTGGATTGGCACTTGAATTTGTTCTGAGTACAAAACCACCATTGTTTACACCTATGATATGTGTATGTGATCCTATTTTGAGGCCAGTAACAGAAATCTTCACGTCACAAATAATGTCAATTGCGCCGTAGGTTATCTGGCTATCCAGCAAATGTTGCATTGCAGTTGTCTGATCTGTACCAAATGTTGAAGGATAAAAAGATAAATCAGCATCACTCACAAATCCCAGAGAGGACATTGTATAGACATGTTTTGCTATTCCAACCACACTTACCCCAACGCCACTTACACTGCTCCAGGCAAGGCTGGTACCATTCCAGCTGAGTACCTGGCCCGCTGTGGGCGATGTGGCATTGATCTGTGTAACGCCCACACTGTTGCTGTTGAGCATGGGGTTGGGGTAGCTACCGGCCAGGCTGCCGCCTGCGCCACCATTGGGAGGCAGCGCTGCAGGTGTACCGTATATACGACTGTACTGCAGGGTATCTGTCTTCTTAGTAAAGTAGGTATTTACAGTATCGGCAATGGCCTTCATTTGTGTGCCTACTGCATAGGGGGTTACACTGTGTGTGGCTGTCTTGTTGGTAATAGCGGTGTCTATGCCGTTTTTGAGGTTTTGTATGGGGCTTTGCGCGTAGCCCGTTATGCAGGCGAGTACTGCAATGAGCAGGATAGGGTATTTCATAATTTGGATTTGGTTTATGAGGTGTGGAAAACAGATCAGCTAAATGTATCGCTAAACTCCTGGGTAAATATACGATCGTCTGGACCCATTGTAGCTGCTACCAGATTGTTGGCAGCGTAGTAGGCCAGGGTAACAGTATCGGGGGTTACGTTAGCAGGTATTGTGAGTTGTGTACCGGTACCGGCATTGTCTGTAACACTGTACCCGTTTGCTGCAGCCAGGGCAAACAGGTTCTCTAAAGATCCTGTAGCCATTATGGTGGCATCGAGCAGCGTTTGGTTGGGAAGGAGGGTATAAGTGCTCATTAGTCGAGGGGGATTGTGCAATCGAAATAAACGCTGTAGCTGGCAACACCAATGGCGGGTTTCAGCCAACCGGCAGCTATATAGCCTGTGGTACCTACTTCTGCGTTTATCATTTTTATGTAGTCCATACCTGTATCGTCAAGTATAGGCGCACCGTGATACCGGTAATACATAGTAAATGGCACGCTACGGGCAGGACGGTAGCCCACAGGCAGGATATTGAGTTCGTAATATGTGGGCCCCAAACCACCACCTGCCACACCCTCTACTGCTTGAGCATTAGTAAGGCTGATGTTGCCATACAAACGCATGCTATTACTTTGATAATTTTTAAGGTAGTAAATATTACCTGTGGGGCTTCCCATTCCGGCAACAGTCAGGCTACCGGTAACACTATCTTTTAACCAGGGCTGCAAGGCACTAAGTGGAAATTGCGTACCGGTTGTTGTGCCGTCTGCATTAGCACCAAAGGTAAGCTGGTGCTCCAACTGGGCAATGTGGCTGCTCCCATCATTATAGATGAGCGTGTTGGTAAGGTTATATACCTGGAACCCTGCAACCTGTGTGCCCGTGAATGTTGCAGTGTCTATACTACCACCTACAAAGGCTATGAGCTCGTTATTGAAAAATATGTACCCGGGTGTAATGCTGATAACAGTACCTGCCACACTTTGTGTGCAGCCGGTAAGTATGTATGGCTCTGTGCCGCGGGCACCAGCCAGGGCAGTAACAGCCTCGGTATAACCGTTCTGTAAATAGTTAAGTACGTCTTGCGTGAGGGGGAAACCCCCGGGCTGGCTAAAGTCTATGTATTTCATGTGTTATAAAGTGGTAAGCGATTGTTGGAGATATGCATTATTAAGCGGGCAACTATATTACTACAATGGAATAATTCCTCATGCCCACAAGGCGGTACACATCAATAAGGGCCTTCATCCTGGCTGTACTGAATGTGCCAATGGCGGCAGGTACATTTACAATGAAACCACTAGTACTGAGGGCTATTTCTGTATTGGTATAAATGGCCTGTGGTTTATTCTCAAAAACTGTGTACAATGCTACCGGCTTCAGTTCTGGAAGTATATAAACAGGCAGCACATCGGCATAGGCAGCATCTGTGATGGTGATGCGCCGCAATGTGGCATCGAAGGTATCGTTAAGCACGGCCTGCAGGTAAACAACCTGCCCGTTGTGGCCAAGACGGTAGAGATTGGTGGCCCGGTTTGCAATAAAAAGGTTGTATAAAAACACTACAGGACTTACCAATACATTGAGCCAAGCCTGCATAGTGGTACCACGCAAACGCACAGGCAATATATATTTTACAAGCTGGCTGAAACTAATATTGAAGGGAGGCATTGTGTTGGTTTATAAAAAGCAGAAAGCTTTTGAGCAGGATAATATTATTACTGTAAAAATTAATGAACAGGACTATGTGGTATAAAGGCCAGAGTAAGGTCTGCACTGATGTTGCAGGTCATGTAGCCAGCATCTGGCAGATATTCCAGCGTGATGGAGCTGAGTGGCAGGGCTGCGTAGGTAGCCTGTACATTGTTAGCTTTGCAAATGACCACACCCGGCACTGCGGCAATGGCGTTTATAAAGTAGTTGAGCACAAACAAACCATTGAACGGCAAACTATCCAGGAAGGTAGTAACAGCATCTTGCACCGGTGTATTGCCTGTACCATCCAACCGCGCGCCTGTAGCATCAAGTGCCAAGGGATCGTAGTATATAGAAAGATCTGCAACAAACCTATCGGAGTTGCCGCTGGTTACCTGCAGGCGCACACAGGCATCGCGTACCAGCTTCATATAAGCTGTGAAGGCTGTGTGCTGGGGAGCACTGAGTGGCGCCAATACACCACCGCTTAATGTGGCCACCTTTATTCTAAGCCCGTTATTTACTTCTGTAGCTGCAGCATAGCTCACTACCTGCGCTGTAGTGTCTGTAACGGCGTAGGTATCTGTATCTGGTACCAATGCATAGCCATACTGAAAAGCTTTGGCCTTGTTTACATACCACAGCAACGTATGCGGCGCCATGCCCGCTATGGTTGCGGCTACCTCGGCCACGTGGGCATCAAACAGACTCTCCAGCACATACTGGCATACGGCTATAACGTATGTCCATAGTCGCCAGATGGCTACGCTACTAGTGCTGGTGAGCTGTGGACCCAGCACGGTATCGGCCTGCACATTGCTTATTATACTTTGTTGAATTACTGCTATTGTTCTTGCCATGTTTTTGTGAATAGGAATTGGTGAGTTAGTGTCCTGGGCGAGATAACCTTAAGGAATATGTACGGATTTTATACGGGGCACCCCTACAGGGTGCATGTTTAGCATTGATATATTTTGCTACAAAGCGGAGCCCTCTACAAGGGCATCAAAACGTAAACGCCCCAAATACTATATGACACTTGCTTACAGGATGCAATGCTAATATTGATATGTTTTTGCTACAAAGCGGAGTCCTCTACAAGGGCATCAAAACGTAAAACTTTAATAATTTGCATCAATATCCAGCGTGCCATCGGGTGCAAGTTGTACGCTGTTTACGGTCATGCCATCTTCTGCATATACAACTGTTACGTCCCTGGATAGCTCCTGCAGGCCTTCATCGTCCAGGTAGTTGTAAACACCAACACAGGTAGTGGGGTTTTCTTTAAACTCGCCTTTGTCGTTGAGGAGTAATTGCCGCTGGTGTTCTGCTGTACTTTCTACAATAATAAAGTCGCCGTTGTTTGTTTGCATATCATCTAGCTGGCTGCCTTCTGTAAGCGCTATATCGTTCATTTGATTTGCCATGGCTATATTAGTTTAAGGTGCCGGTGAACACGCCTGTAACAGGACCATTGGGCGCTACCAAACCAGTAGTATAGTTGATGGTAGCAGCTTTTATATAGTTATCTATAGCATCGCTGATGCTGCCACAAAGTGCATCTACCTGGCTATCCTGTGCGGGTGTGATGTTGGTTATATTGGCTTCGAATGCGCTCTTCAGCGCAGCTTTAAGAGTGGTCTTATTTAATGGCATATGTTATTGAATAAGCAGGTTTGAGAGGCGGGTTTTAAGATCGTTAAAGTCTGTAAGGTTGACGGGCACACTGCTGTTGCCAGAAGGTGTTTCAACAGTTAGATTACTTATAGCTGTGAGCAGATCGGTAAGTATTTTAGTAAGGCTCTCACTACCACAAACCACATTATAACCTGCAGGTGTAATGGTGAGTACTGTGTTACCAATTGTGGTTACCTGTTTTGCCAGGTTGCTGCACTGCACTATAAAGTATTCGCCCGGGCCATCCATGCTGCCTACTATTACGTTGCTGCCATCGGCCGGTATGTTTATGGTGCCATTACCATTTTCTGACACTGCACTGAGCATTACGTTGGATAGCGGGGCATCGCCGGGCTGCATGTGGCTGAGGTGCACCTGGCAGGTATAGGTAGTCATGTCTATACTGCCTGGCACTACAGTACCACTCACCAGCTCATGAGCCCGGCGCCCCAGCCGCCTGATGCAATCTATGATCTTGCGCTCCTCGTTCATTTTTTATAGTAGATAGTTCTTTGTAGAAAGCAATTCGTTGTACCTAAAATTCTGATCTTCATTTCCTTACTTTTTTTGATGCCAAAAAATAGGGGAAAGGTGGTTCTATTGTGAAGCGGTAGAAGTTGCTGTGCTCATTAGCAACGGACCTTCATCTATTTTTCTGCGGGCACCGCTTGTGCCAAAGGTTACTTCAGTGCCCTCCACCAGGTAAAACCCATTGCGCTCGGGGTAGTTATCATCACTTATCCAAGCCTGGAAACCGGGGCTGCAATATGGTTGCAGAAAGGCATTTAAACTGCCTTCGTAGCCCGTGTAGTTATCGCGGTACTGATGTTCCTGTGCCAGCAATGCCAATGTGGTATCATCTGCAATGCGGTTGAGGGTTTGTGTATTTCGCTTTGTTGCCCCCGGTATATCTGTGCTCTGCCCGGTAAGCAATGTACCATTGATTTTCTTCTTTGTGTATATCCAGATGCCGGGGTCATCTTGCGGTACACGTTGCTTGAGGCTATTGTCTTTAAGCACGTTGTAACCTAACCTGTAGCGCGACTGTCCCATGTTAAATACATCATTACCTTTTGCATAGGGTGTATAAACAAGCCCACACCAGAGTACCGTTGGCGCTATAAAGAAAATGCACAGGTTGCCGTCTGTCTCTTTTAGTATGCTGTCTATAATATCTGCGCCAGTGTCGCAATTTTGATCCAGATTCACAAGGGTTATGTTAACATCGCAAATGACAGTGATACCCAATCCATCAGTTGCTTTCTGCAACAGATCAGCAACGGTTATGTTTTCCCAGGTATCATCCAGGTTGTTGCGTTTCAGTTTGTAGCTGTATCCCTCACAGATTACCTGCAGTGGTACATCCAGGTCGCGACTAATTACAAAGCCTTTAAACTCTTCTTTCAGCACTCCATTGTAACCCAGCTTTATGGTAACCGGATCACCATCTGTAAACTGCTTACCTGTAATAACACTTTCGGACAAAACTTTACCGTTCTTGCTTACCTGGGCTTTTGCCGGCAGTTTTATGATTGCGGTGTCCACATAGCTGTGTATGCTTCGTTTTATTTTTACTTCGTGGACGCCGCTAAAATGGAAGTTGCCAATAGTTATATCGCTGGAGAGCTGGAACATACTTTTTGATGTGGAAGAGTGTGATAGAAATTTGTAGTGGATCCCCGATGTATCAACTGATATCTACAAGATTGAAAATGGCATCGCTGGAAAGGGTGAGCTGGTATGGCTTTACATTTTTTATTCCTTTTACTTCGGGAAATGAAAGGTCTTTTACTACAACACTGTCTGAACCTTTACGATCGGCATGCAACAGGAAAATATCCGTAAGCGCATTTTGCAACTGCACTGCACCCGGGCTTTTAAATATCTCTAACAGCGTAGCTACATCGGCTTCAGGAAACTGGTTGTTGTAGTTATAGAGAAACCCTTTTATTACAATGTCGTAGTCCTGCACATTGATGAGCTCTTTAACAGAACCGCCCCTTTCAGTAAGCGTAGTTTCTACAATGGTCTTCTTACTGGTTATTGAAATAACAGGATAGGGCAGGGTGTATTTCTTCACTTCACTAAAGCTGTCAGTACCCACACCTGTTGGTGTATTGAGCTCATAAGTAATTACCGCAGGAAGAAAATATTGACGACCCCTGATATCGTAACCATAATACGGAGTACCTTTTGACGAATTAAGTACCGGCTGCGGTACACTATCGTACCGGGGATTGAACGGATCGGCCTGCTCACCAAAGTAGTGATCGTATAGTGTTGATAAACTGAAAGATGTGGTCATAGGTTAGTGGGCTGGTGCTGCACGGTTAAAAACTTCAAGCAATACCTGTAGTATCTCTTGCTTTACATTGTCGTAAGATTCGTTCATGTTTTTGGTAGGTATATTGAATGTACCGATGAGCGGAGTATTGATGTTGATAGTAGTACCTGGCAATTGTTGGTATTTTTGAAACTGATCAGACTTTTTTGATGGCTGTTTTAAAGATATGCGATCATGCACCGCTGTCTTGTCTCCCGTATTGAAAACGCGAGGAAAAAGGCTTAAAGGGCTTCCATTAAAAAGCATCGGCGCAATGAATGGTTGCGTTACTTGTTTTAGCATAGGGCCTTGTTGCTCGATTACTGTATTTAGGTACATATATTTGGGGTTGCTCGTTTTGCCGGTGCGTTTAGCATTTTCTAGATATTCAATGTCAGCGCTAGTAACTGGTTTGCCTGTAGCAGAAGACCAGAAAAGAATAGGGGACTTAAGTTGGCTCTGCTGGCGTTTTATAGCCTCGGCCTCTGTTTCTTTTTCCCCTTCCCCTTTCAACGCAGCATATGTCAACCCTCCCACGAGCCCTACATCGGCGAGGGCTATACCAGCAATTGCAGCTTCTATCCCACCCAAAGTGGCGGCTCCAGCACTTAATTCTGAAGCAACAGCTACGGCACCGTCAGCCATAGCACTTTGTCCAAACATTCCTAAAATACCATCCCCCAAAGTGCCAATGCCATCAATTATTTTCGTAGCCCTATATAATTCGGCTAAACTCCCAGTAAACTCAACTCCCATTACCTCCGCAATAGTACCTACAGCTCTGGCTATTTTAATAGAAGCTTTTATATCAGAAAACAAAACATTATGGTTTCCCTTCTCAGTATTGGATATTATTTTATGGACATTATCGTAAATAGTAGCATAAGCATCAATTACTTTTAAGTGTTTAAAAACCTTCCCCAGGTTGCCATGAAGCATATCTTTCGCTTTAAGGTAATCACCCAGTGCCTTCAGTCCTTTTATTTCGGCTATTATAGTAGCATCTACAGGATTATCCCTTCTGCGTATAGGTGCTTTGGCATTGGCAGTATTGATCGCGTCTAAACTTTTTATTAGGCTGTATGTCACACCCCAGCCTGCCGGCAGTTTACCCATTGCATCCAGCGCATCCAATGTTCCTTTTGTTATTTTTATAAATGCTGTTTCACCTGCAACAAACCGCTTATCTAAAGCTGTTTGATTAATACCATTTCTTCTACCATCTTTTGCCTTACTGCCAATAACAGCGCTGTGGGTTGTACCTATCAACCTTAATAACTGCATCGCGACGGCTCGCTCCAAAATCTCATCCATATTGCGTTATTCGGTTTCTTGTTTGCGTATATATACCAAGTGTGCCAGTTTTCTGCTGAAGGCTTCATCACTTAGTTTACTATGGTCGAGGCCCGGCAGGTAGTACTCCAGTAGTGTTTCCAAATATCCCAGGAAGTCGTGTGCCGGGCCTCCACCCGCTTCCTCTATAAGTTTACCAGGGTAGCTTTCTTACCCTCCATCTTTACCTTTATCTGCTGCACTACGCCAAAAAATTTCTGATCGTCATCCAGTACTTCTTCGCTGCCGCCAATAAGGGTACGTTTAGCAAGTTCATCGTACATATCCAGTGCGGCCTCTGCACTTGCTTTGCTCATGGCACAATTCATTTCGTGCCTGTTGGGATTTTTGAAGTAGGCTATATGGTCATCTACCTCTATGGCATATATACCTTGCTTGTATTGGCTCTTCCATTGGTGTATCTGTTCAGGGGTAGCTTGCCCGGTTAGTTGGTTCATGTGTTATCTGGTTTTTGTTTTCTGAAAATTTTGTTGCTTACCACACTTAGATACTACTTATGCCCAGGAACATAATAGGCAATGATATCTCCATCATTTTTGCACCAGTATCCCAGCCTTTTTCAAATTCTTTTACCTGGCAGCGGGTTAGTACATCGGTATGCAGCAGCCTTATTCCTTTTGGTGCATATACTACTACTATGTCAAATTCCATATCCAGTATATCGCGTGCACCGGTAGCAATAGCAGCCTTGTTCATATCATCAAGTGCACCTTTCAGCACCTTTATGGTACCATCGTAAGTGCGGTGGCCGCTCTGGATGCTTATAGGTTCATCACCAGCTGCGTAGAGCGCTTCCTTTTCCTGTGCGGCTTTGTATTTCAGACCTCTTATTTTAGTAAGTGGCGACCCTGCAAAGTTCACGGTCATGTCAACCCATTCGCATTCCTGGCTGTCAAAAAATTGTAGTCCTGGCATTTTGTTTTATTTTTTAAAAATTAGTAGAAAGCTATTGTGAGTATATTACTGTATTGCAGATGGCTTATTAAAATCCAAGCTGCACTTCTATATCGCTGGCGTAGCCTACAGGGGTTACTTTCAGCACTACATTCAGTTGTCCTGTAGCCAGTATATTTTGTGCTGTATCTATAAAGCAGGTAACGTTGCTTATCTCGTTTCCAGCAGTCATGCTCAGGTTCACCTGGTTGGTTATTTGCTGCTCCAGCCACTTGGCGTAGCCGGCATCTATATTGCCGCTTGCATCTACAGGTACTTCATCATCCACTTCATCTACAAAAGTTGCGTATGCCAGTATTTGGGCTTTGTCAATTACACGTCCGCGGGCAAGGCTGCTGTAATCGTCTGTAGTTGAGGTGCAGGTAGCATCGCCTGAAAAGAAAAACCCACTCTTATTTGGGAACACCCTGAAGGTGATATATCCTTTGTCAAATAGTACTTCGGTTGCCGTGTACTGGTCTGCCGATACTGTGCCTATAAATGCTGTGGTATTGGTAAGTGCGCCATCTCTTACCCGGGATATTTTGCGCTGCACAGGTACAAATGCTGCACGGCCAAGCAACAAACCTACAGCCGCACCGCTACCACTTATCGTATCGCCAATAAGGATAGATACCCGATTGTCTGAAGCTGTGGTTTCATCAGTTAGCGCAGTAGATGACCCCGTAAAAGAAGTGCCACCTATTACTGCCCTGAAAGGTGTTTGTGCTGCAAAGAATTGTACTCCCAGCGCCTGCATGTTAGCTGCTGCTGTATAACAGTCGGCATTGATGCCATTTGTGGTTACTACCGGGGATGAAACATTATACACACTTCCATCATCTGTAAGTATGCCCAACAACCTTATTTTACCTGCTGCAAAATTGAGCAGTTTTATTGCGCCAGCTGCATTAGTCTTGTCTGCAATCTGGTTCACCTTCATGGTATTGGGCACAAGCATGGTGTATAGTTGCGCACCGGTACCGGCCTCGTCATAAAACTCCTTTACCTGCTTGTATGCAAAGGGATTATTGGTAATTGTAAGGCCTTGGGTTGTAGCATCTGCGAGACTGGTGAACAACAATGGCGTGCCGGCAGTGATGCTCCCCTCGCTTACACCGGTGAGTACTATTCCCGCCACACCATCGGCTGTTTGCAGTACACCGCCAAGCTGCCCGTTGGCCAGGGTTATATTTACGTTTGGTAACATTATCCAGGTTTGGTTTTTAGGTTTTAGAATAGATCTTCTTCGTCTTCTTCCAGCTCATCAGTTTCGCTCCGGCTAATGGTGGTTATTTCATCGTCATCCAGATGTTTGGAATGATTGATGGCATCTGCTTCTTTGAAGAATGCAAAGCCATCACTGGTGAAGAATAGCGTTTCTACGCTGGCATGGTTCTCAAAATAAGAACGTTGGTTTTCGGTCATTGTTGATAGGGTTTATTGTTACTTATTCTTCTGTGGGTTAGTATCGTATGATACCAACCAGAAGCTTGTCGTTTATGTGGCGCTGATGACGAACTACTTCGTAGCCTTCGCGACTGCCATTGTTATTGCTGTTGCCTTCTATGGTGTAGAGCAGCGTACCTTCTATTTTTTCTATGATGCCAGTGTGCCCGGCGCCATTACCAAAGCTGAGTATGAACTGATAACCTGGCTGCAATATCTTTGGGTCGCGCAACGCCTCGGCCTGTGTTATTTTAAACTGTACAGCCGTTTTGTGCCAGCAGTCTACAGCTCCTCCGGTTTTAGTTACCGGGTTAGCACTTTTTATTTGCTGTGCAGCATGCTGGTAGCACCAATACACAAATGCCTGGCACCATGCATAACCGGGGTTTAATCCTACTGCTTTCAGGTATTCATTTACCATAGGGCCGCTATTGCTGCCTATAGGCTTTTCGCACTGCCCCACCTGGCCCTGCGCTATCTGCAGAGCCAGGGTTGCGAGTGTGGAACCGCCAACATCATTACCAGGATTTATAAGGGCCATTGTTCTGTTTTATTTGTGGTTTATGGATGGGAAAGGATAATGATGCTGTCGTACCGGCCTTATTAGAAAGGGTATTATTTTACGGTGGTGTACTTAGCCTGTGTAAACAGGTCGTAAAGGTTTTGTTTCAGGCGATTGCCATCCAGCTCACCTGCCAGCAAGCTGGCCAGTTTCTGCAATATAGCGTCCTGCAATTGAGGATCGTGCTGCTGCAATTGTGTTGCAAAGCAGCTCAGTTTTTCAGTAATATCGGTGTATTGTTTGCAGCTATCTACAATAGACAGGGCAGTGATCACCTTGGTGAGTGCATTTACCAACTGAGTGCGTATCACATTATCCAGGTTACCGGGTATAATGTCTGTAAGCACTATGGCAGCCGGTGAGGAGAGCGCATTTTTTATAGCATTGGTTACACTCAGTGCGGTATCTATATGCGCGTCTATGTAGGTATCAAATTCACGCAAGGCTGTTTTGATGCGTATTTTAAAAGTGGCACAAAGCATAAGGGAAGCGGGGGTTTATTGGTTAATTAATTTTTGATGATCTTCGATTCAATAGTGTGAATGCGTACACTATGTTCGTGCAGCCGCTGATTTATTACTGCGGCCTGGTCTTGCAGGCGTTTTATCTGCTGCTCCTGTATGGTGGTAGCTTTGGTTAGTTGTTTTAGTTCTGCTACAATGGCATCCAGTCTTTTCAACACTTCATGTGTTACTATCCTGATGCCAAAGCCAAGCAGGGCTGCAAGCACGCCAACTACACCGGCCAATATCCAAATTTTCATTTCAGGCATAAAATCCCGGAGACCCCGCGGGGCATTTTTAAATTCCTGTAAGCACAGGTTGGTGAATAAATGATTATTGTTCACTCTGATGTTATAAATACCAGCCCTCAGCGGGGTTCCGGGTATGGCCTGCAGCCTATGCTGATGCAGCCTGCACTATGGCAACAATTCCTCTTTCATCGCCGCGGCGTTTGCGTGCGCCCATGCGTACGAGTACGCTATATACATCGCCATAGTAAGTAGGGTCACCTATGCGGTCAAAGAACTTCACCTCACCCAGAGCACGCTCTACCGCGTTGCGCTGCCAGCAAAGTACACCATCGTTATCGGTAGCTGCTGCACTGGCACCATATGCATTTACCACTGGGGTTGTATCATTGGTATAAGTAACTACGTTGCTGCGCATCATAATGTTAAAACCATACAACCTGCCCAGTACGCCATCTTTAGCATCAAATGCCTGGCTGTAGTCACGGTACTGTGTAGCATCCATGCTATCAGTTAGCTGCTGGTACATATCGGCGCTCATCAGTGCATAGCGTTCTTCCACAGGCACGTTCTGTTTGTTCAGCGTCAGCATAGCATACTTCAGGTCGCTTACACCAAACTTTTTACGATTGCCGGTAGTACCAGTAAGGTGAGATATTACTGCATCGCCTGAAGTATGTACAAAGTTTACAGCGGGTGCCCAGTCTATAAGAATACTGTCTGCAGTTACCTGGCGCAGTGCAGCTTCATGTTCGCTCAGTACACTTTC
>Ga0206982_1050_pt1 | contig 44571 bp, 34 predicted proteins | sample Alteio_BWMinCont_18_FD_153493 | JGI IMG/M metagenome (GOLD analysis project Ga0206982, IMG submission 153493) | Enriched cells from forest soil in Barre Woods Harvard Forest LTER site, Petersham, Massachusetts, United States -... | ecosystem: Environmental > Terrestrial > Soil > Temperate forest >... | reverse complement strand
TTTCCTGTCAGCAATTCTTCCCAATCCATTATCGATTGCCTGCTTCTTGAAGCAAATAAATATTCCGTCGAAATCCGCCTCCACCATGAGATCAGGACCATTGAATATAAAAGCAATCCGGATTCATTCATCATCTATTTTAATAATGATCTAAAACTGCAGGCAGATTTTATTTGTCTTGCTTCCGGCGGATATCCGAAACCGAATATGTTTGACTGGATCCTTTCAAGCGGACATACCATCGAAGAACCGGTTCCATCACTTTTTACTTTTAATATGCCGGGTAATACTGTTACTTCTTTGATGGGCGTTTCAGTTCCGGATGCGCAGGTTAGAATCAGCGGCGAATCTTTAAAGGAAAGGGGTCCGTTATTGGTGACGCACTGGGGAATGAGCGGCCCGGCTATATTGAAATTGTCTGCCTGGGGAGCCCGAATATTAAAAGAAAAAAACTATCATTTCGAAATACGCGTCAACTGGTTGGGTGACAGGAGCGATCAGTCCCTGCGGGACGAAATACAAATGATCCGTGAATCTTCCGGAGGAAAAAAAATCAGACAAAAAAATCCATGGGATCTGCCGCAAAGACTCTGGGGCTGGTTGCTTGATCAATCCGGCATTAAAGATATTTACTGGGCCGATCTTCCTTCTGCACAACAAAACACACTGATCTGGAATTTGACGAATATGCTTTTCAATGTTGAAGGCAAAACTACTTTTAAGGAAGAGTTTGTAACTGCTGGTGGTATTCGTCTTTCTGAAATCAATCATCAAACTATGGAGAGCAGGATCAGACCCGCCCTGTATTTCGCGGGAGAACTGCTCGATGTGGACGGGATCACCGGTGGTTTTAATTTTCAGCACGCCTGGACCAGTGGGTTTATTGCGGGGAAATCCATTGCTGAAATCGCTTAGACTTTAAATTTTATCGATGTCCAATGACCTTTGACCGTTGATCGTCAATCATCAGCCGCCGTCCGCCAACGGCTTCGCTAGTACGCCGACATTGTTCCACCTAAAGCGGGATAGCGCAAGTGTCCGTAGCTTTAGCATAGGCGAAAAATCAATTTACCCGAAACATTTATCTTTAATTTAAATGCTATGGATATGCGTCGGATTCTTAAGGAGCCACTTTTCCATTTCCTTTTGTTAGGAGGTTTGATTTTTTTTATGGCTTCATTCGTTTATAACAAAGACCGGAAAGCTGAGCACACAATCGTTATCAGCAATGAAAAAATCGGTAATATCATACGCTTATATACGGTAACCGCGGGTGCCCCGCCCACTAAGAAGCAATTGGACGCGATGATCGATGATTATATCAAGGAAGAAATATTTTATAGGGAATCGCTAAAAATGAAGCTCGATAAAGATGATGAAATCATACGCCGCAGGCTTTCACAGAAAATGGAATTCCTGCAAAGTGATTTATCTATTGTAGGAACGCCTTCCCAAAAACAATTGGAAGATTTCTATCTGTCACACCCCGGAAATTTCAGGGATTCTGCAATAGTCAGCTTCACGCATATTTATTTCAGTTCAGATAAAAATGGTTCAGAGGAAGCCCAAAGGAGGGCATTAATGCTAAAAGCGAAATTGATAAATTCTAGTAAAACTAGAGCGCCTGAGTTGGGTGATCCTTTCTCCCTTCAATTTGATTATACAGGCCAGAATAAGTTGGACATCGTTCAGTTATTTGGACAAAAACCCATTGAGGATTCTCTTTTCGAATCGCCTCTTAAACAATGGATCGGTCCGGTTGAATCAGGATATGGCTGGCACCTTATTCGCATTTATGAACGAAAACCGGCCAGCATTCCTGACTTTGAAAATGTAATGGACAAGGTCCGGGATGAATATATTGCAACTATGAAAGACAGTCTCAATAAAGTTGCATTCGAAAAATTAAAAAGAAGGTATACAATACAGAGGGATTATTTGAACTAAAATGAATAGAATAATCACTTTTGGCATCGGTTTTCTTTTTTTATTCTGCATGAAGGCCTCTGCACATGAGATCCGGCCTGCCTATCTTGAAATAAAAGAAATTTCGCCCCACCATTTCAGAATTTTTTGGAAGCAACCTACTATGGGAGAGTATTCTCTACATCTGAAACCTATTCTGGAAAACTGGCTTCTGGATTCAACAGCCACAACTTCTTACTCAGATAGTTACCTGATAAAACAATGGGATATTCAATCAGGACAGGAAATACTGAACGGGAAAGAACTGTCAATTCAAGGTCTGGATAAAACAATGACCGACGTTTTAGTTGTAATTCATTTTATGAATGGTGACGAGATAATACGACTGCTTAAACCTGTCTCATCCGATTTCGTAATACAACAAGCACAACACAGTACCGTTCCTGTCGGGGCATACCTGCAATTGGGAATAACACATATCCTATTCGGTGTGGATCATCTGCTCTTTGTGCTGGGATTGCTTTTGCTGGTGAAAGGAACAAAACGGCTGATTAAAACGATTACGGCATTTACAATTGCCCATAGTATAACCCTTGCCCTGGCAACCCTTCACCTGGTGCAAGTGAGACAGGCTGCCGCGGAAGCGACGATTGCCCTGAGTATTGTTTTTCTTGCACTGGAATTAGCACGGCATTACCAGGGAAGAGATGGATTAACTTATAAATATCCATGGATTGTCGCTTTTGTTTTTGGCTTATTGCATGGTTTTGGATTTGCCGGGGCACTGGCCGAAGTAGGTCTCCCGGCAGCCTCCATCCCGATCACTCTTTTCCTGTTCAATGTTGGCGTGGAACTGGGTCAGCTGATATTTGTAACTGCAGCACTGGCGGTTATCTGGTTGTTAAAAAAATGGGGACCAGGGTTCCCTGGATGGACAAGATTTATTGCACCTTATTTTATAGGAAGTCTCGCAAGTTTCTGGTTGATTGAAAGAGTGTATTTAATGATGTAACAATTAACTGTTAAATGAATTATTGCAGGTTTTATTCCCGGATAAAAATTAAATTACAAGAGCATAATTCATTAACAATTCAATCCTGTATATGAAATTGCTAAAAGCTCTAGTGTTTATTGTATTGATAAGCTGTTTTACGGCCTGCAATAACGCATCCAATCAAACTCCATCAACAACTGACAGCAGCACGGCTAAAGTTGCAACAGACTCCATCCCTTCCAATCCGGAAAAGAATTGTTATTTCGGAGATTTACATTTACATACTTCACTTTCCTGCGATGCATTTTTATTTGGCGCCAAATCTTTTCCTGAGAATTCTTATCAATACGCGATGGGAGAAGAACAGGATTATATGGGTGGAAAAATAAAACGAAATGCACCGCTGGATTTCCTGGCAGTAACGGACCACGCCGAATATCTTGGAGTGATTCAGGCTTTGACGGATCCAAACGGTCTGTTTACAAAAACTCCATACTACAAACAATTTACTGACACCAGTGCCCAGGCAGTCGCAAATAATTATCATGAACTCGGTTCGCAGCTCTTTGCAAACAAACCAAATCCGGATTTTGTCAAACCCGAATTACAACAAACGTATTGGAAGAAAATAATTGATGCTGCGAATAAATATAATCATCCGGGTAAATTTACCGCTTTGGTAGGTTATGAATGGACATCGGCTCCCTTGCGTGCAGGTGGAAAAGGCGGACAAAATCTGCATCGCTGCGTAATCTTCCGTGGAGATAAAGTTCCTGCGGTTCCGTTTTCTGCCTTCGACAGTCCTGATCCTGAAAATCTCTGGACCTATCTGGAAAATGCACGAAGGACAGGGGATGATGTGATTGCCATTCCGCATAATGGTAATGCAAGTAATGGACTTATGTTCGACACGAAAACTCTATCCGGCAAGCCGTTGTCTAAAGAATATGCTGAGCGCAGAATGTTGAATGAACCGCTTACAGAAATTGAACAGGGTAAGGGGCAAAGTGATACCCATCCGAAACTTTCACCCAATGATGAGTTTGCAAATTTTGAACTCTGGGAAACTTTGGTTGGCTGGCCGGCGCCTGCGAATTTTATGAAAGGAAGCTATGTGAGACAGGCATATGGCGTGGGGCAGGAATTATATGAAAAGATTGGAGCCAATCCTTTTAAATATGGTCTCGAAGGTGGAACGGATTATCATTCCGGATATTCCAGTACTGAAGAAAATAATTATCCCGGATCGCATTCGAATCTCGATGCTCAAAATGACCCCGCAAAAGTGAAATTTTTATTGAGTCAGACAACTTCTGTCAGCGGTGAACCAACGGTAGTTCTTTCAGCCGCCAGCTTAACAGGTGTATGGGCTGAACAGAATACCAGGGAAGCTATTTTTGATGCCCTAAAAAGAAAGGAATGTTTTGGTACTTCCGGTAACCGTGAACGAGTGCGCATGTTTGCCAGCTGGAATTATCCTGCCGACATCATCAAACAATCCGATTGGGTAAAAGCTGCCTATGCTGGTGGTGTTCCCATGGGAGCAGATCTTCCGGCCAATACTTCGAATGCGAAAGGACCAACTTTTATCGTGCAGGCATTAAAGGATCCGAATATGGCCAACCTGGATCGTATTCAGATTATTAAAGTGACAACGAAGAATGGTAAATCATGGGAAAAAGTATATGATGTGGTCTGGGCAGGTGACCGGAAACCCGATCTCAAAACCGGTAAGGTTCCTATGATTGGTACATCGGTTGATTTAAAAACAGCGACCTACACAAACACGATCGGAGCGGCTTCACTTATTGGCTTTTGGTCCGACCCAGATTTTGATCCCAAAGCTGAAGCTACTTATTATGCCCGCGTTCTGGAAATTCCGACACCCAGATGGAGCACCATGCTGGCAATAAAAAATAATCTGCCGCTTAATAAAAAAGTTCAGTCTGTCATCGTAGAACGCGCATGGACTTCACCTGTGTGGTATACACCTCCTGCAAAAATGTAATTTTTTAGAGAGCAAAATAAAATTCCCGGGTAAGCGCCCGGGGATTTCATTTTATAGAAGGTCTATCTTTAATTGTAATAAAATTTATTTTAATGAAACCCATCTTATGTTTTATATTGCTATTAGTTGCTTCGAATAGTTCAAAATCCCAAACACCAGAAAAATTGACATTAAAGAAAGTACTTTTAAATCAGCTCAAATCAAGCCATAATAAAGAGGAGTGGTTTGCTCCTTTGAATATAGCTATTGCAGGACTGACACCAGAGCAGGCCAATTGGAAAGAGAAGGGAGCAGATCATTCGATCGCTGAGCTCACCACCCATATTATTTTCTGGAATCAGCAGGAGCTGTCAAAATTCCTGGATCAGCCCGCTCCGAAATATTCAGGTAATAACAATGAAACTTTTTCACCGGTTGATAAAGACTCCTGGCCGGCAACCGTCAAAAAGGCGGACAGTCTTTTGATGAGCTGGGAAAATGCCATTGAAGCCGCAGATGAAAAAAAACTGGAAGCATGGTATGAAATCATCGGGCATATCAGTATGCATAATGCTTATCATACCGGACAAATTGTTTATATCAGGAAAGTGCAGGGGTCGTGGAATCCGGCCACTGGGGTAAAATAACTTCATATGAAAGGATTTCAAACAATCATATTTCTTTTCATCTCCAATACATTCATGACTTTCGCCTGGTATGGGCACCTGCGGTTTAAAGATTTTTCCTGGGGGAAAAATATGGCCCTTTTTACCGTCATTCTAATCAGCTGGGGACTTGCATTTTTTGAATACCTTTTCCAGGTTCCTGCCAACAGGATTGGTTTTAAAGAAGATGGCGGACCATATTCGCTGGTTCAGTTAAAAACCATTCAGGAAGTCATTACCCTTACCGTATTTATTGCATTTACACTTATTTTTTTCAAGGAAGAAAAACTGTCATGGAATCACCTGGTAGGATTTGCATTTCTGATTGCCGCTGTATTTTTTGTTTTTAAAAAATGGTGACTACTTAATATCAACTGATCTGAATTAACCCTTCGTTTACAATGACTGGCCCGACCATGATGTAAATTGAACATTCATGTAATAAATCACATTTCTTAACGCTTAATACTTAAGTTTGCGGCCTGTCAGCAAAGGACGAAATAAAAAAATATAGTTTTTTACTTTTTCCTTTTTAATCTTTACTTTTTATCATGAAAAAGATTTATTTTTTAATTTTTACTTTTTATTTTTTACTTTCTATCTCCTGCCGTCAAAAACGTGCCGGTAATCCGCGGGTTTTAGTTTATACCAATCATACGCCCGTGGCGGATGCCACAGCTGCTATCCAGGCTTTACAAAAACTGGGAGATATCAATGGTTTTGAAATTAATGCAACAGATACAAATAACCTGTTCTCGGATGATTCTTTATCAGCATATGCTGCCGTTTTGTTTTTAAACAGGTCAGGTGTTAACCTCGGATATATGGAAAGAATTGCACTGGAGCGTTTTATCCAGGCTGGTGGCGGATTTGCGGGCATTCATTCGACGGCGAAAACCTATAACTGGCGCTGGTACGGACGAATGATTGGTTCTACAGGAGACTCCTGTGTTTCATTTATGCACCAGGAATATGATGGCGGTCGCGTTGAATATAATAATGACAGCCTCACTGCAAAAAATGCGGGAGACGAAGCACATTTAAAAATGGTATTGAACGCCATTGAATATGCGATCGGTCGCTACAGGCCCCTAGATTATACAAAGGCTACAACACCTTATCCGCCTTCCGAAGATCATTTTACCAAACATGTGATGGTTACCGGTACATTTTATGAACCGACAGAAATGACCATTCTTCCCAACCTGGATATACTGATCCTGCAACGGCGCGGTGAGATCATGCTCTACAAGCAGCAGACGGGTAAAGTAAAACAGGCGGGATTTCTCGATGTATACTTTAAATCAAAACTGGAAGGAGTGAATGTGGAAGAAGGTATGCTGGGGCTATCCAAAGATCCTGATTTCAAAAATAATCATTGGGTATATATTTATTATAGCCCGGCGGATAGTTCCGTGAACCGCTTGTCACGCTTCACTTTCGAAAATGATACCATCATCAACAGTTCTGAAAAAATTATTCTGGAAGTAAAAGCACAACGCGATATATGTTGTCATACGGGAGGTTCGATTGCCTTTGGCCCCGACAGTCTTTTATATTTTTCTGCAGGTGATAACTCCACGCCATTTGATGAACCGGGACAGGTTTATGTAAATCATGGATTCGGTCCGTTGAATGGAGCACTTGGTCATAGACAGTACGATGCAGAAAGATCTGCCGGCAATAGCAACGACCTGCGTGGAAAAATCATGCGCATCCGTGTCCACAAAGACGGCAGTTATGAAATTCCTGCAGGAAATCTTTTTCCTCCCGGAACAGATAAAACCAGACCGGAGATTTATGTAATGGGAAACAGAAATCCATATCGCATTACGGTGGATCAGAAAAACAGTTTCCTTTATTGGGGAGAAGTCGGGCCTGATGCTCCTGATGATAGTCTTGCTACGCGCGGCCCGCGGGGATATGATGAAGTAAACCAGGCAAGAAAAGCTGGCTATTTCGGATGGCCGTTTTTTGTCGGAAATAATTATGCATATCACCAGTACAATTACCTGACCGGTGTATCCGGCCCTGCTTTTGATCCTGCGAAACCCGAAAATCATTCAATCAATAATACCGGCCTTACAGAACTGCCTCCGGCGCAACCTGCATTCATCTGGTATCCTTATGCTGTATCACCCGAATTTCCTGAACTGGGTAGCGGAGGCAGAAATGCCATGGCTGGTCCTGTTTATTATACAGATTTTTATCCTGCTTCAACGCGTTATCCGGATTATTTTAACGGGAAATTATTTATCTACGACTGGATCAGGGGCTGGATAAAAGTAGTCACGCTTCAACCCAATGGCGATTTCGAACAGATGGAATCTTTCATGCCGCATATGGTTTTACATAATTGTATAGATATGGAAGCGGGTCCCGATGGGAAAATATATTTGCTCGAATATGGAACAGGATGGTTTCAGAAGAATCCTGACGCCGGATTATCACGCATTGAATATAGTCCCATTGTAACTCCGGCTGCTGCAGCTGCTGCAGTGGTAGATACATCAGCTTCTGCGCGTGGGCCATTTGCGGCGGGCTATGCATTGACACAGGTGATGGATTGCAAGAGTTGTCATAAGGAAGACGGTGTGTCCATCGGACCTTCATTTAAACGAGTAGCTGAAAAATATGCAGTGGATAAAAAAGCGTCTGTTTATCTGAGCCAGAAAATTATGAAAGGTGGAAGTGGCGTATGGGGAGATGTGGCGATGTCGGCTCATCCGGACATCGCTCAAAAAGATCTTAGTCAGGTTGTGGAGTACATTTTATCTCTTAAGCCTAAAGCTCAAAGCCGAAAGCCGAAAACTTAAGCAATTATGGGAGTTTGGGAGTATGAGAGTATGGGAATGTAAATCCGTCATCCGTTCCCGCACGTGCGGGATCATCCGTCAACCAAAACAATGAAACGACATATTGTAATAGTGATGCTGTTAATGTCTCAATTCTCAAATGCTCAGAATAAAAATTTCGCTGAGATTAGGAATGAAGAAGGAGCGGTCATTTCAGGAGCAACGATCCATGTGCTGAATACAGATATTTATTTATTAAGTAATAGCGCAGGTCAGTTTACCATTCCTGATCTGCCCAAAGGAATTTATCCGTTTGAAATTTCTTCCATAGGATATGCAAGGGTAGAAAAGCAAATTCAGATACCACACATCGGAGATATGCTGGTAATACAGCTTGCGCGATCAACCATGCAACTGGATGCCGTCGTCGTTACGGCTGAAAAACAGGAAGCGAATATTCAAAACGTTCCAATAAGTATCACCGCACTCTCCTCACGTGATATAGATGCCTATAGACTCTGGGCCAGCGAGGATCTAAAAGGAATCGTTTCAAATTTGTATTCAGCAAACCCTGGCGACGGACGAAATGTAATTTCTATCCGTGGTATTACTTCCACTTCCTATGATCCGGCTGTGGTTACATATATTGACGGCGTACCACAGTTTACGCTGGATACTTATATTCCCCAGCTATTTGATGTGGATCATATTGATGTTCTGAAAGGACCGCAGGGCACACTGTATGGCAGAAACGCCATGGGAGGCGTGATCAATATCACTACCAAAAAACCAGATGATCAAATACATTTTTCACTGGAAGCAAGTGCAGGCAATTACGGAATGCAGCGTTATACTTTTCAATTTACAGCGCCATTGATTGCAGGAAAATTATTTCTGGGTGTTGCCGGATTATATGAGAGATCCAATGGTTACTATACGAATGATTATAACAATACCCATTTCGATAAGCAGCACCGGTTCGGCGATAATATTTACCTGAAATACCTGCTGAACTCTCAGTGGTCATTCACCCTGAATATGAAAAATCTCTGGAACCGTAATAACGGCGCATTTGCATTGAATCCATCCGTAGCCAATGCGTTTGTAAATCCTTACCATCTGGATCAGAATGCTATTGGAGAAATGATTGACAATACACTGAATAGTTCATTGATGATCCGGCATACCGGTGCGAAAGTGGATTTCAGTTCACTGACGGCTTACCAGTCTAACTACAGGATATATCAAACACCCGTCGATGGAGACTTTTCTCCATTGGATGCGATCAGCATTGTAAATAATTATGGTAAGCCATGGAATAAAGTGAATGCATGGACGGAAGAACTCCGTCTCTCTTCTGCCACAGCTTCTTCATCTCCTCTGAAATGGACCGTAGGCTCTTATCTTTTCCTTCAGAAAGCTCCCAATGAACAGGGCGTTCATTTTGGTGCTGATGCTGCAGCAGTAGGTTCGCCCGACAGTAATTACACCGTCATCAATACCACCAAATTAAAAAATCAGGGAATCGCTTTTTATGGCCAGGCGGAATATGCGATATCAAAAGCATTTTCTGTAACTGCCGGCATTCGATATGATTATCAGCAATCCACTGAAGAAGTGTCCGGCCTCTATCTTCCTGATGGTTCAACGACCGGATTTGTTACCCAACCAGATACATCGGGAAAAGCATCTTTTAATGCAATCAGTCCCATGGCTTCTGTTTCATATCATGTCAATGAAAATGCGCATATATATGTCAGTTATAACCGCGGATACCGGACCGGCGGACTAACCCAGCTTTCAACGGATCCGACTCAGCCGCCATTGTATCCCTATCAACCGGAGTATAGTAATAACTATGAGCTCGGATTCAAGAGTAATTATTTCTCAAACCGGCTGCATGCTAATTTCGCTGTCTTTTACAACACCGTTCAGGATGCCCAGATTCCAACTTTAATTCTTCCAGAAGCGATAACAGTAATTAAAAATGCAGGTGGGGTGACAAGTAAAGGATTTGAAGCTGAAATACAGGCCCTTCCATTAACTGGACTGGAAGTAACTTATCATCTGGGATATACCCACGCGGTGTTTACGAGTGGCGATCTTTCTTCTAATGGAAATCAGGTGCCACTGAGTGGAAAATATCAGGTATTCACACCTGTTATGACTTCCATGCTGGCGGTTCAATACAATAAACATATAACCAAATCAGCCAGCGCTTTTATAAGAGGAGAATGGTATTATTTCGGTAAACAATACTTTGATTTGACCAATCAGGTATTGCAACCGGATTATCAATTATTTAACGCCAGTGCAGGGATCACTTATTATCAATTCGGTCTTTCAGTCTGGTTGCGTAATATCACAGACGTCAAATACATCGCCTATGCCTATAATTTCGGCGCCGCACGTTTAGGCGATCCGTCTACTATTGGAATTACTTTGAAATACAAACTTCGTTGACGGTTGAAGGTTGACGGTAAGCGAAGAAGTTATTGATTGTTTTTCATTCCCACACTCTCACACTCTCACACTCTCACACTTGTTTTAAATGGGATAAGATTATTTTTTCTTTTCGCAAGTCGCAAGAAAATGAATCCCAAAACCAGGCAGATAATCAATGCCTGAATGGAGTTTTGCGGGCCGAGCGGACCACCTGTAATGAGTCGGGGGCCGGAAATCTTACTGTCAAATAAACTTTTTGTAATTGATATGCTCGGATTAATCGCGCCATAAATTCCCGGCTCGGTAAAATCCCATGCAAAATGCAGAAAAATGGGAAGCAATAAATTCCTTGTATACACGTACGATGCCGGAAGTAAAAGCCCGGCAACTATTGAAGTTGAAAGAACCGATACAAGGTTTCCGTCTTTCACTCCGCTGTGAGCAATTATAAATAACACGATCATAATAGCTAATGAAACGGCTGTTCCGAATTGTTGCTCAATTAAACGGAATACGATTCCAATAATAATTATTTCAGCTACAAAACCAGCCGTCAGGGCCATTGTGAATGCCGGGATCATATAGCTGAAAGGATTAACCTGGATAATGGTATAATCCCCTGCGATGAAAATGACGAATATGAATGATGATTGAAGTAGAAATCCTATATAAAACCCGGCTTTTACATATCTTCCATAAGTGCCAGGATTTAATTCAGTAATTTCTCTTTTTTCATAGAACTTAAAAAGAAAAAAATAAATAATTACTGCAGCAGCTGATTCCAGAATCCCAACAATTCCGTTAGTTAATTCATCAGATAATTTTATTTTTTCCAGCAGTGGCCGGAGTGCTGATTCAATCAATACGACGGCACCCGCAATAGCTGCAATTCCAATGATGATTTTGGTAATGAAAAAGAATAGGATTTTATGTAAAAGATTATTATTGCCCATTTATCAGTTGACCCCGCACGTGCGGGGCAGTTGACAGTTGACAGAAGAATATTCTCACACTCTCACACTCTCACACTTGCTTTAGGCTTTAGGCGTTAAGCTTTAGGCGGTAAATAAATTTTAACCAAGGGTTAAAATTTATTTACCCTAACCATCCACTGTCCGCTTGTAAAATCAGGCATATCCACTATCTGATTCCCGAGTTCAATACTCATCTCACTCAGCGGCGTGATGGAACTCCAGGCTGCGGCATCGAACACATCCATAGGTGTTGTGGTTTGTTGCTTCACTGATTCAACAAAATCCTGGAGGACGAAAAAATCCATGCCTCCATGTCCCGCGTTCTCCGCTTCCTTACCCCAGCGCTGCCAGTCGGGGTGATCATATTTATCTAAATAAGGTTGCGCTGGTTCCCAAACATCAGATTTCACACTTACTCCTTCAATATAGAGAGATTGATTTACATCCATCCAGATGCCATGTGTTCCCTGAACGCGGAAGCCCAGTGAATAAGGCCTTGGCAGACTGGTATCGTGCTGAAGTAGAATCGTTTCTCCATTCGCGCAGCGGATCTGGGTCGTGACAACATCCCCAAGTTTGAATTCCACTTTAGCATTCGGATGATCAGGGCCGCCCTTCTTCACAATATATTCATGCAGTCCGCGTGTTTTGCTGGCGAAGGAACAAAGCGAAACGAAACGATTCCCATAATTAATATTCAGCATTTCTGCAATGGGCCCGATGCCATGGGTAGGATAGAGGTCACCATTGCGATGCACACTGTGATTAGTACGCCAGTGGGCTTCTGAAAAACCTTTCTCTCCAAATTCAACGCCGCTATTGTAAGGTGTTTTTCCATCATTTAATTTCACACCGCGCAGGTCATGCTGGTATCCGCCCTGCATATGTATGAGTTCACCGAAAAGTCCCTGTCTCACCATTTGTAAAATAGCCATCACATCGCGTCGGTAACAAACATTCTCCATCATCATCACATGAGCACCATTTTGGGTGGCGGCATTCACCACATTCCAATGATCCTGTAGCGTTATGCCCAGTACGACTTCTGTTCCGATATATTTTATACCGGCGGAAATTCCGTCGAGGATCATCGGCGTATGCCATTCCCAGGGAGTGGCGATGAGGATGGCCTGCAGGTCTTTTTCCTCAAGAAGTTTTCGGTATGCATGCGGATCGCCTGTAAATATTTTGGGCATCGGCCTTCCTGATTTCGTTACCAGCTCACGCGCGGACTGGAGCATGCGTTCATCAATATCACAAATAGCGACTACATCCACATCGGGCCGCTGCAATGCGTTCCATAAATGATTCTGTCCACGGAGCCCCGTACCGATAATACCCATCCTGATTTTAGTGGATGAAGACATCGCGAAAAGGGAAGCAGGACGCATCAGGCCGATACCTGCACCTGCGATGGAAATGTTTCTTACGAAATCTCTGCGTTTCATATTTGAATGGTTGATTTTGATTGTTGACGGTTGACGGTTGACGGTTGACGGTTGACGGTTGACGGTTGACGGTTGACGGTTGACGGTTGACGGTTGACGGTATAATATAAGGGGAGAAAATTAATACATTTCCAATTATTAGCATACATCAACGATCTTGCATGAGCTAAATATCCGTTTTCCGTCAACCGTCATCCGTCATCGATACGAAAGGCTTAAAGCTGCACCAGCTGATTCTTAATAGCGTAAATCACCAGCCCCACGCGGTTCGAGACGTTGAATTTTTTGAAGAGGGATTCGCGGTAGCCGTCAACAGTGCGTTCGCTGACAAACATATCACTGGCGATCTGCTGATAATTTTTTTCACTGCAGGCATGTTTTAGGAATTCCGTTTCGCGGTCTGTGAGCCTGGGTAATACATTTGCAGCATCCTGTCCGCCCATATGAATGGATTGGATCACTTTGCGGGTGAGTACTTCATTATAATAATAACCCTTGGCGAGAATTTCTTCAAAGGCAATCTGTAATTCTTTGGGATCTGCATCTTTCAGAATATATCCCCTAGCTCCCTGGTGGATCATTTTAATAATCGTAGTATCTGAATCCATGGTGCTCAATGCAAGCAGACGTATTTCAGGATAATTCGCGTGCAGCCAGGCAGCTGTTGCGTATCCATCCATTATCGGCATGTGAATGTCGAGCAAAACGATATCGGGTAAGTGATCCGGTTGAAGCTGATCAATGAATTCCCTGCCATTCCCCACATCCATTATAACCTCGTAACCGGGAAATAAATTGATGAGAATCGCAAGTCCTTTGCGGAACATAGTGTGGTCATCAATCAGTGCAACATATTTCGGGTCAGACATAAGTCATTTGAATTTGAAGTGTGGTTCCTTCTCCCGGCTTACTTATAATCTCTGCTTTTCCACCAACAAGCGTCGCTCTTCGCAGGATATTTTGCAATCCCAGGCCTTCCCGTTTTTTCAATTGTATTTCCGGATTGAATCCTATTCCGTTGTCAAAAATGGTGATATACATTCGGTCTTCCATATAGCGGATTGAAACTTTCACATCGGAAGCTTCCGCGTGTTTAATGATATTCTGCAATCCTTCCTGCACAATACGGAATGCAATCAGTTTGTGCTGGTCAGGAATATTTTTTTCTGTTCCCTGTACATCAGAACTTATTTTAATAAATCCGCTCCGGTTGATACGCCGGATCTCCTGGCTGATGCTCTCCTGCAGGCTCACCTGCTGAACACGCTGGCTGCTGAGACTCTTTGCAATATCACGTAGTTCGGTCATCGCGAGACTGATACTTTCTTTTACATTCCCCAGCAATTCGCCGTTCACGGTCTGCTTTTGTTCCATGATGCCCAGTTGAACCTTTGCAAGACTTAAAATCTGTCCTACATTATCGTGAATCTCCTGGCTGATCATATCGAATGTCTGTTCCTGAATTTCCAGTTTGGATTCCAACAGTTGTTTGTCGAATGTTGCACGCATGAGTTGTGTTTCTTTATTCATCTGTACTTTTTTATTATTGTAATAAAACAGCATGACCAGGAACAAAACACCCAGGAACAGCAGTATTATAATAACTGCAATAATAGTGATGACTACCTCGTTCTTTGCGTCCTGCATAATATAAAGGCGTAACTATAACCCAGATACACAATGGCATTTACAACAGGTAAAATGGCATTGTAAAGGTTTTTATGGGCGATTTCAATGTGATTTATCAGAATATAGGATTGAAGACCAAGCACCACCAGGAGTATCAATCCAAAAAAAAGATTCAGGGAATTAATCCAGAAATAAGGTTCCTTCATAAAGTTTAGTTCTTTCTCGTCAAAAACGGTCAGTCGCACGAGACAGAGACCGGAAAAAACGATTACCATAATCTCGATCACACAGAGGGAATATGTATTAAACTGGGTATATCCCTGGACAAATCCAAAGTTGGCGATCACCAGCAACATGCATAATACGCAGACGATAAAAAATATGACGGATTCCTTCCTTGTTAAAAATAACATTTTGCCGGCTAAATAAAACAGGAAGGGTGTTGAAAACAACAGGTACAAATTATAAACCGAATAGTTGGAAGCCCATCCAAAGGCAAGGTAGTTCCTTGCCGTGAGTTCCGTAATATTTACGATTACAAGGAAGGGTATAAACGCCAGCAGTGAACAGGTTTTTAATCCTTTCCAACAATAGATAGCTACGCAAAGACTGATTATCTGAAAGTATTCAAACCAGGCGATATGCATAATTTATGGTTGAAGTCCGCCAAGATCATAACCGGTTCCACCGCCTGATCCGTCGCCGCCACTGGGTTGTGCAACCAAAGCTCTCACAACCGTTCCGGTGGAGGCATCAGCCGGCATGAGGAAGATGGCAATACGGCCATTATTTGCAGCCCGCTTTGCTGCATCGGGCTGATAGGTATTTAAATAATTCATATCATAAACGCCCAGCTGCACATTGATTACCAGGGTTTTTCCGGCTGCAGCATATTGAGCAATGGTTGTACTCAGCCAGTTCTGTAAGTTCTGGGCATTGAATGATTCGCCGGATGTAAGCATGGCTGATGTTTTAATTCTAATGTTTACACTTTGTCCGCCTGGATTGGTAAACCCAAATTGCGCCATGTAAGCCGGAAAACGGTTGATGCAAGCCTGGGCCGAATCGATATTTACGGCTCGTCCGCCGGTATCTGTTTCCATTTTTCCCTGAATTGCGATTAATGGATTAACAGGCTTCAGTGAACGCGACGCATTATTAATATTTCTGAATGAAAAAAGAAAAACGGAGGAAAAAAGCAAAAGGTGCAGGATGGTAGGTTTTTGTAACATATACATGGTTTTGATTCTGGACTTTAAAATACGCAGAATCTGAATCCCATGAACTGAATAAGAAAGAAACGGGTTTAATCCCAAGTATACCGGGGAAAACACCCGGACGAGAATCCTGTTTTATCCCATTGTATTAAGTTATTAAACGGTCTATGTTTGTTGTTGAAGCCCTGAAACCTAAACCATTCAACCATTACCTTATCCGATACGTATTACCGGTGAAGACATTTTGAACTTTATCTCGTGGACTAGCAATCGTTTGGCTTTCCTGTTCTCAGGGAGGCCTTTTTTTAATTATTAATTATTCAATTATTAATTATTAATGAAAGGTGTGGCACCCTTATCCGTTAATAATTAATAATTAATAATTGATAATTAGAACAGGCTAAGCTGCCCTTTACTCTTGGATTTAGGAAACAGGTTCTTTTCTGCTGTAATCTGATAAAGCGCGGATTCCTGGTAGCGGCTCGCAATGATGATACGTGTTTCTGCGGGAACAGAACTAAATAAAGATTCCACCAGTTCCGGTGAATTATTTTCTCTTGAAAGATGGGAGAGAAGCAAATGACTCATAAACGTGGGTCGGTGCCTGATATACAGGTCCAGGGCCTGGCTGTTTGATAAATGTCCGCTGCCTCCGCGGATCCTGTTTTTCAGGTACACCGGGTAAGAACCGTTTTGCAGCATGTCTTCATCATAATTTGTTTCCAGAAATGCCGCGTGACATAATTTAAAATAATGAATCAGCTGGTCACAGGGTTCGCCGATATCTGTAAACACGCCGACATTGGTTTTTGCAGCGCTCACGATGAAACTATGCGGATCGCAGGCATCGTGTTTTTTCCTAAATGCCGTGATACGCAGTCCGCCGATCATAACGGGTTGTGTGGCAGTGAAATGAAATGCATGTTTCCGGATTCTTCCAAAACCAGCTACTTTTAAAGTAGGCTGACTGAAATAAACAGGGATTTTGTATTTGGCCACGAGTTGTGAAACCCCCTGGATATGATCGCTGTGTTCATGGGAAATAAAAATGGCCTTGACGAGGTTCATTGCCAGACCTAACCGCTTCATCCTTAATTCTGTTTCCCTGCAACTCAGCCCCGCATCAATAAAAACCGCTTCAACCCCGTTACTAATAAAATAACAGTTACCGTTACTTCCCGAATTCAACGAGGCGATGGATAAAGACATGCTAACCACGAAATTAGCAGTCTGCGGGAAATAATCGTTGGATGTGTAGAAAAAAACTCCTGGAATACAGCATTTTATATCTTACACTATTCATTCGGGATTCATAGGGTATGAAGTACATAATAATTTGTAGGGAGTTCGTAGTCTGACCGTAATTTCTTCGTCCAGCTAACCGAACGACATACGAACGACATACGAACGACATACGAACGATATACGAACGAAGTACGAACAAACTAATAATGATGTACGGAGAAATATGGAATGAACTATGAAGGATATGCGAAAAAATCAAAATTGAGGTGTAACCAACGAACTACCAAATACCCTACCTCAAAATGCAACTTTATTTAAACTTTTTCTTTCCCTGGAATAATCGAATTTAATAAAAAAATTTCATTTTTGTATTGTCAACTATTTGTTTCCGGTCGGTCAGTCTGGGTAAACTGTTTTTATTCCATTTTCCAGTCCAACCAGTTGATCGCAATGCTTAAACAAATTTTTGATTTGGAATCCAATTTATTAACATGAAAATTAAATCCTATGGGAACATTTTCAGATGGCATCCTTGGTGGCTTCAGTGGATCGGTCGGCCCGGTGGTCGGCAGTTCATGGAAAGGCATCAAGGTAATGCGCGGCAAACCTCACAGCAAAAGGAGGAAGTCTACCGATGGGCAACTAAGACAGATGGCGAAAATGACGCTGATGTCTGGTTTCCTTTGTCCGTTGAAAGGATTGTTGAACAGTACGTATAACAGCGTAACAGTTCGCATGTCCTGCTTCAACAAAGCATTATCGTATAACATGCGTAATGCGGTCACGGGTGACTACCCTGCATTTACGGTGAACTACGAACAGCTTGTACTGGGTCGTGGTGATCTGTTGAATGTAAAAATGCTAACTGCTGTTTCTTCTTCAGTTGGAACGATTAGTTTCATCTGGAAGGACAACAGCAATGAAGGAAGCGCAAGGGCAACGGATCAGGCATTCGTTGCTGTTTATTGTGAAGCTTTGAATCAATGGGCATCCAGCGATAAAGGCTCACTAAGAATTGCCGGCAGCTATACATTAGATGTAGCTGCATTCAGAGGCAAAGCGGTACATGGCTATATTGGCTTTTTGTCCGCAGATGGCAAGTTTGTATCTACCAGCCTGTACACTGGTTTAGTTAACATTCTGTAATCAAGACATATCTAATTTGACCCTTCGGGGTTTCGTGAGGGCTGCCGTGAGGCGGCCCTTTTTTTTTGATATTTATTATTAGTAATTTTTCCCTACGCATAAAAGGGTACAAACCTTTAAATACAAAGATTTATAACAATGAAGAGATTTCAGGCAGTATTAAATAGAAACAGTACTATTAAAATAGCTATTATTTTATCGATTTTGATATTTGTAGAGTTTTCCTGTAGAAGTCAGCACTCCTCAACAGTGATCAATCCAAAATTAGTATTTAGCGAATTAGATACGTTTGTAACTTCTGTAGATAATATTCAAATAAATAAAGATGATTATTTTTTAATAAAGGATTTTACAAAAGATAAAATTAAGATGAAATCGATTTTAGACAGTTTTGTAAATATTCATCCTGAATTCAAATCTCCTGGATTTGGTAATTACGTAGTTTACTTTTATTTGGAAGACGACAATTTGAATGAAGACATAATAAAGCGAGAGAAACCAATGTACCGGTATAAACTTTTCACTTTTTTCAAAGAGAAGAATTATTTGGTTTCTTATACGTTTAGAAACATGAAGTTTTCATATTTAGATTGGAGCTCAGAATATTATAAGTAAAATAATAGGTTTCAGAAACTGTATGAAAATTGAACATCCTTAATTTATATTGAATTAAATATTACTTAGATGTTGAAATATTTTTATACTTTATTTCCGCTAATATCTTTGAATGCTTGCTAAACAAATCCTAACGCCGATAAGCGATTTGTAAATTCAAGGGAAGACAAAATCTATAAGTTAAGGCTGAACGCGCCCCCAGGTTCCACTTATATATATGACATCCATAACGAGACTGAAATGAAACTGGAAGTGGATGACAAAAAAGTAGACAATATTAATAGAACCACGGTTGAATTGAGGTACTTTGCAACTTAACCTAACTTAGATTCACTAAAATATCCTTGCAGGTTAGCTTATTTTAAGGCTACTATTTTACAGAAATCTTTTCCATTTGAAAAGATTATGGAAGTGTTTTTATCAGATTGGCTGCTGAAGTAATCCGCTTTGCCTGGATCGCTGCAGGGTTCGTGATATATGGCAGGAAAGCTGCGTAATTCATTCCGGTGATGTTTTCAAATTCAAAAGTCTTTACTGCCAGGGTACTGAGTGAAACGCCCTGTAACAACTTGCTTTTTTGATTTGTCAACAAAGTTACCGGATGAATGGTGCTCGTATCTGAAGGAGCATATATAGCCATCAGAATGTTGGCGCTGCTCAGGAAAGCCGCATAATAGGTTGGCGCTGCGTTGGGAAAGTTCACTGAGAAATTATCATTGGTTGTAGACGATAAAGAGTAATCAGTTTCCGCAGGGAACGGGAGCGTAAGTGGAATTGTATTGGTATAGCAATAGTAGTCGACAACATCATTGCTGGCGTTGGTAGCGTTTACATTCAACTCATATTTTTGTACCGGTACATTAGGATATTGCAAATCTACTCCGGGCCTGTTTGTCGCCGTATAAAGAGATGTAAAGGCCATGATCTTCGTGAGATCCGTCGTATCCGGAATACCTAAGAAAGAAGAATAGAGGGATGAAACAGTAAAAGGTGAAGGACGATTGAAAGTCAGTGCAACGGTAGTATCCAAATGAGAACAGTCGACCGTATCAATGGCGTTGGTCTGCATATGAAGATTATATAATCCAACTGAAGGAAGAATCATATAGGCATAGTTGCCTGTATAGTTTAGATAATTAAGCGCGATGGTATTATTTGTGGAACTTGCCTGCGATCCTGTAGCAGAATTGTCCGGGTAATTGGTGAATACAAAACTGTTGAAGCCACTAATTACACCGCTGGGAATATTATTATAAAATAATGATGACGGAGTAGTGGTCCCTAATTTCGTCTTGATAAAATAACTGCCTGGAGTAAGTCCGGTGAGCGTTGAAGCGTCAATACTTTTAAAAGTATTTACACTAAAAAAGTTTCCTCCCTGTGACAATACCGTGGTCAAATCGACTACAGTGCTGTTGGTTTTAAGCGCCGCTATTATCGTTGTATTTGTCGGAGCCAGCGTATCCAATAATACAGTTCCACCTGGTTCGCTAATGATCAGTTCAAATTGCGGTCCCTGCGCAGGGTAGGAAACATTGATATTCATTGTTCCAACAACCGGAGGAGGTGTCGTTGATGGGCTGGAATTCGTTTTGCTACAGGAAGAGAAAGAAAATGACAATATAAGGGCACTAAGGAGCGTCAGGATCTGGGGTCGCATCGTTTGATTTTTTATAGATTTGGAAGTTATTCAGCAGAAAGATATATAAACGTTTAAATATTCCAAATCGTCTGGAATACAGATTCTTTATTTTGATTGAATAATGAGTTTAATTGATTGAAATCAACATGTATTTACAGGAACTCGCTGTAATCTGATGCCAGGTACCGTTTCATCTAAGGGTTTTTATGTAGTACTTTTCAGAACTTCTACGGATTTATATCTGGAAATATTTGTTTTACAATATAATTTTTTTAAATTCAGGTATTCATCTTCTTATCCTTCCTGAAATTCTTAGCGGATTCTAAATTAAAACATCAAATTTCCTATTCCAGTTATTTGTTATTGATACAATTTCCCGAGGGCGAATAAACATATACTGTCGGGAAAATGGATCCCGCTCTGTTCAGTATTTTTAAATTTAATATAATTATTATATCCCTTATTTCAACAAACACTTTTAATTAAAATCAAATGAGAAAACTTTACATTTTTCTTTTCCTCTTTTTATTTTCTCTGACTGGTGCAAAGGCGCAGCATGGGGTCACAAGTCCATATACAATTGGTGAAATGAATTTTGAAGGATACCTGATTCGCGTGGTTCCTGTTAACAGTAATGGATTTGGGTACAATATATTTTTTAAAAATAAAATGGTTGTTCAACAGCTTAATGATCCGTTCACTTCATCTCCATTAGGATTAAAAAACAAAGAAGAAGCATATAAACTCGCTAAATGGCAGGTGCAGCAATTACATCAGAGAAGAAGTACAGCACTCATAAAAAATCAGCGCTTCTCCGGCAATGTTGCAAAACAACTGAGCATATCTTCAAATTAAGACCAAAACAACTAACGAATAATTGTCAAATTATGAGAAAAATAATTTTACCCATATTTATTTCTTTATTAAGCCTGATAGTCAAAGCACAACCAGGTACCCTGGATAAGACTTTTGGGACCAACGGATTCGTAAAAACAGTTTTAAACGGTAATGGAAATACCATGCTCGCATATGCAAAGAATTGCTTTATTCAGAGCGATGGTAAGATGCTGGTGGTTGTGGAATTAAATGCCACAGTAGTCATCAACCGCAGACTGGCCAATGGTAATATTGACTCGAGCTATGGCACCAATGGTTTTTCTGTGCCAGTGAATATTAATCAACCTGTCGGCACCATTCAGAACGATGGAAAAATAGTAATAGCCGGATCAACTGTGTATGCCAATTCGGACTTTATACTCGCCAGATATAATACCAATGGAACACTGGATGCTTCTTTTGGTAAAGGCGGTGTTGCGATTACGGACGCGGGCTCCGCCAGTGATGTGCCGAATGCTGTTGCCATTGAAGGAAACGGAAAAATTATAGCCGGAGGTCAGACCTATGTCGGAGGGGTCAGCCAGTTTGCATTGATCCAGTATAATTCAAATGGTGTCCCTGATCCGTCTTTTGGAACGAATGGCGTTGTCATCACCAATTTTGGTAATTCCTGTAATATCAATTCCATTGCGATCCAGACTGATAACAAAATTATTGCCGCAGGTAATTACTTTAACGGATCTGCGAACGATTTTGCAATTGCCCGGTATAAAACAAATGGTTCCCTTGATTTATCTTTCAATACAACGGGCCTGGTCACTTCCAATTTTGGATTTTCGGATAATGCAAGTTCCGTCGCTGTTCAGTCAGATGGGAAAATAGTTGTTGGGGGTTACTTTACAGATGCGTCTTCCAACAATCATTTTGAAATTGCACGGTATAATGCCAATGGCTCAACGGACCTTTCATTCAACAATTCAGGACTCATAACAACAACATTTGGGAATCCTGAGGAATATCTGACAGCCATTGGAATCCAGAAGAATGGGGAAATAATTGCCGGAGGTTATACAAACGATAATAATGGTATTCAGGATTATGCATTGGTCAGGATCAATAACAATGGACTTATAGATAGTAGTTTCGGAATTAATGGCCAGGTCCAGACAAGAATTACTTCTACCGACGTTTTAAATTTCCTTGTGATTCCTAATAATGGAAATATTGTCGCGGGCGGAAATAGCTATACAGGAAGTACATACGAATTTACACTGGTTCAATACGAAAATGACGGAAGCCTGAACGGTGCATTTGGTTCAGGTGGAAAATTATTAGGATATTATCCTGATAAAGATCTTTCCTATTTAGATGTATTAATTCAAAAAGACGGGAAGCTGTTAACTGATGCTCAAACAAGCAATGGTACTAACTTTGGTAATTTTTTATATCGGTTCAACACAAATGGAACGAAAGATCTGACTTATGGTCAACAGGGTTCAGCAGTTACGAGCGGGGTTTATTCTGTAATGCAATCGGATAACAAAGTAGTGGAGGCGGGTTTCCAAAACTCTATGAATGGGGGAGAAATAATCATGACGCGATATAAAACAAATGGAAGTGTTGATTCAACGTATGGTACGAATGGTACAACGATTTCAGATTTTTTTGGAGGAAATGAATATGAAGGTCCCACTGTTATTCAGAAGGATGATAAGGTAATTGTCTGTGGTTATATTTATAATAATGTTGGAAGCGATTTACTGATTGCCCGATACAATACGGACGGTACACCTGATGCGAGTTTTGGAAACGGTGGTGCTGTGGTAAGTGATATTCAACCTTATGATTTTGCGCAATCGGTTGCTGTTGGTTCTGACGGAAAACTCGTAGTGGGAGGTTATGGATTTAACGCTTCTTTTCAGATAGTTATTACCGTTAGTCGCTACAATACAAACGGCAGCCCGGATTCCACATTTGGTCAAAACGGTTCATTGACTATTGCAGCAGGTGTACAAGCTTTTACCGGATCTGTTGCGATTCAAAATAATGGAAAGATCTTACTTGATGAACAGGTTTCTTATGATTACAGCACTTATACCAACTATTTAAGCCGCTACAAGTTAAATGGAACGCTCGACAGCAGCTTTGGACAAAATGGGACAATTACTGTTGCGCCTGGTTCAATGATCATTTTAGAAAATGATCAGAAAATAATAGTCAATGGGTACGTTATAAACCAGCAGAACAACAGGGATGTAAGCCTGACCCGGTATAATACGAATGGAACACCTGATCTCAGCTTTGGCAAAGGGGGTACGACAATAACCAGTTTTACACCTGGCGATGATGTTGTTGGATCCATGGCTATAAATGGTTCACAGTTGTTTGCCGCCGGTTATGCTGACGATCCTAATCCTGTAGGAATATTGGCTAAATACCTTGTTCCCAGTCCGTCTGTTGCTTTTGTAGCTCCCAATAATATAATTGTCCCGACTGATCAAAATTCATGTTCAGCTATCGTTAAAAATAACCTGAGTCCTAATTCTGTGGCTCCGGGCACTGAAAATACATTCAGCTATGCACTTGACGGAGTGACGCAGGGGAAGGGCATAGGATCTGTAACTGGACTCAGTTTCAATAAGGGCGTAACCAATGTGTCTTATGCGTTAGCGGAAGACAGTACCCAATCTGGCACATTCACGGTGACTGTAGTGGATAAGGAAGCGCCGGTTATCAGCGCAGTGACAACCAGTGTTATGAATACAAATTCAGATGCTCAGTTTGCAGATGTGGTAGTAAATTATGTTACTGCAGATAATTGTGCTGTTGTCACAAATGCCCTTTCTGTTTCTTCTGATGAATTAATAAACTCAGGGAATGCTCAGTCAAACGCTGACTGGCAGATCATAGATGAACATCATGTGAGATTGAATAAAGAAAGTCTCCCAGGTGGTATGGATAGAAATTACACGATAATGATTGCAAGCTCAGACTCAAGCGGGAATCAGAGTTTTAAAAATATCGGATTAGTTCTTCCTGGTAATGCTTTGAGTGATTTCATAATTACGGCCACTCCAAATCCAAGCAATAATTCATTCAGCTTAACTTATAAGGCAGAAGCCAGTGCGGGGACAGCAAGTCTGAAACTGTATAATGCACAGGGCTCCTTATTGCAGGAAATCAATAATGTATTTCCTGGACAGACAATTCACATGGGTAATTCATTGGTATCTGGTGTATATTATCTGTCGGCGATTAAGGCTAATTCGGTTAAGACGATTAAGCTCTTAAAATTATAGAATAAATAAATTAAGTATACCAACTCACTAATGATTAGAAAAATTTTGGTCAACAATGAAGACTTCTATGATGAAAAATATTTTTTTAGCCTTCATTTTTATTATTTCATATTTTAATGGAAATTCCCAAAATTGTTTAATTAATTCAAATAGTTTAATATTCCCTAAAAGAATTGAATTTGGAGACAAAAAATATTTATCAAAAATCGTTTGTATTAATTATTTAACAACTGGCAAGATGGGTTGGACACATAAGGAAATATTAAAGGAAGTATTAATTATACAGAATTTAAAATTGTCAACTTTTAAGAACACTTCAATCGAGTTTTCTTTAAAAGATACTAATAAGACCTATTACGTTCCAGTTAAAGAATCAAAGTAATTTGATAGGTTAGTTAATTTGAAATATGGGACAGAAATAAAAGTAGAATGTATAATATTTAAGGATTATTTTATTCATGGAGAAATTTTTTTCTATGTTAATAAAGTAATATTTTAATTGATCTCTAATATAGTCGTTCTTCAACGGAAATTGTTAGTTCCCTAAAGGCCGCCCTTCCCTGAGCGGCCTTTTTAATTATTACATAATCGCTTTACTGTTCTGAAACTGGCAACGGAAATTCAGTCCACACATCGTCGCCGGGGCGGTCGATGGGCAGGGTGTTTAATAAATTATAGCGACGCACATCGATCCAGCGGTGGCCCTCCATGAATAGGGAGTATCTTCTTTCGTACAACATTTCATTGATCAGTGAGGGCTGGTCGACAGTTCCTGAATAGACAGGGAGGTTATGCCCAGCGCGGATCACGTTTAATGCGGCAACGGCCTGCGGAAGGTTGTTCAATTCAATATTCGCTTCGGCATTTATCAGTATCAGTTCTTCATTCCTTATTAAAGGCATAGGCGCCGTGCTGGAAGTATAGACCCATACATCGCGGTCGCTGCTGAGACCATCCAGTGAAGCAACGGGCCTGAGTGTCGCTTTGTTAATGCGATCATCGCCAGGCAGAATATCTGCAGCGTATGATGGATTAGCAACACGCACTTCTCCTGTATTATCCTGCGGGATAAATGCGGGATTCAGCTGATCGCCGGATCCCGTTCCAAATACGCTGTACACGCCCAGATTAAATGGAAGATTCATTCCATAGAATGATTCATTGAGTGCAGTTAACGCGGTGCTCCAGTTCGAGAGGTATACTTCCACTCGCGCTGAGAGTGCACGGTTGAATTGCAATAAGCCAGGAGCGTCATTGAATCCGACGAATCCATTGGAGAGCGGAAATATAACTGATGCATTCTGCAGATCTGTTTTTCCCGAATCAAGAATACTCTGAATACCATTCAATGCAGGAATGAGTGGAACAATCGGTCCGAGTGCTTCCGGATTACTTACATCCAGCCGGATGCCATTTGAATCAGTCAGATTCAGGTTCATCAATAACTGGTACGCAATGATGGTTCTCGCAAAACCGGTGTATCCAGCTTTTTCTGCTGTACTGATCAGCGTAGAATTTGTCGCTGCCTGTATCAGCGTATTACAATTCTTTATTACACGATACCTGGCAGACCAGGTGTTGGTAATATAAAAATTGCTGTTACTCAGCACGGAATTACCGGCGCCCAGCAGATCTGTTACATATCGCGGTTCTGAAGCGGAGAACCGATAAATTTCTCTTCCGATCGTTCCGACATCATCGAGATACAAAGCTGAGTTCGTTCGCATGCCGGATTCAGTTCCCGTCACCAGATTATTCAGATCACTCGCCGATGCATTTGATAAAAAACTTTCAACCGTCGGACTATTCAGATTCCCATAATCTTTCTGGCAGGAAACGAAGAGGGTGCCGGCGGTGATAATAAGCAGACTATTTATAATTATTTTTTTCATAATTGTTGATTCAGTTGGTTTAAAAATCCAGTGAAATGTGAAAGTCAGCACGTTTGGTTGCGGGATAGGGATCGACATCCACACCACTGGAGAAACCGGTTCCGAAATTGGATACCTCCGGATCGTATGATATATATTTTGTCCAGACAAAAAAGTTCGTCATGGATACACCCAGGCGAATTCCTTTTAAGAAATTATTCGCGGTGGTAGTAAAGGAATAATAAAGTCCGATCTCACGCAGTTTCACATATCCTGAATTCTGTACGAATTCCTGTGCACTCGTTCCAACCTGGCTTATGCGGTAAGCGCCATTGGGAACACCTTTTTGAATCGTTTGTGCATCCCAGTCAGCACTCGTTCCACCGAAATCATTTTCCAGGTTGGTGAGGTTAACATTTTGTCCGCCGTTCTTCCAATGCAGAAGAAAACGAAGACTGATTTTATTCTGGAAAGTAATTTCATTGTAGGTATTCATCTGGAAGATGGGTTCAGCATCGCCCCATTTCACAATGCCGGTTGGTGAAAGTCCGAGGATTTGTGTAGCCGATGCGCCCTGCTGGATCTGGTAAGAACCAAGCACATATCCAAATGATCCCTGTGGTGTTGGTGGAATGATCAGTCTAGTAACAAGCGAACGGTTCAGCCAGAAATTCAACGTGGTATTCCAGGTAATATTTCTTGTTGTAACTGGACGTGCATTCAGACTCAGTTCAACACCCTTGTTTTGGAGGTCTCCCGCATTCAGCCAGCTTGTTGAAAAGCCGGAAGAGGAGGGAGGGTTACTCAGCATCAGGAAATTGTAAATATTCTTCTTGTAATAAGTCAGTTCAAAATTCAGCGCACCATTCAGCACACTGAAATCAATGCCCGTTTCAAACTCAGTCTGCCTTTCAGGTTCGATATTGGGCTGTCCTTCCTGTAATCCGATCAGGGAGCCGGGTAGTCCGCCGATATTGGAAACATTCATGGAAGTAAACTTGGATCCATAAGCCGGTGTATTATTGGCTTCACCATAAGCGGCCCTTAATTTAAAGTTGCTGAAAAATCCATTGGGATCCATCAGGCCACTGTGCGTAAGGTTCCATGAAAGTCCTGCTTTCGGATACACATAGAATTTTGTTGCGTCTCCATTATTTGAAGAACGATCGAAACGCACACCAGCCGTTGCGGTGATGGATTCAATGATGCTCGCCTCTTCCTGTATATAAATTCCCTGGTTCTGGAATTGTGAACGGAACTGCGTCGCAGTCAGCGAACCCGCCTGGTCAACATTCGACTGCCCCGAGATTACCTGCGTTGCTGCATCCAGTAAATTATTGTAGTTCCCGTCCTCCTGTGTAAATCCGGCAGATGTAGTAAGTGTCAGATTTCTTGAAGCCGTATATGTATTTACCAAAGACGTGATAAAATTAATATTCAGGTTATTGGTAAAACCCTGGACCGAAGTTCCTTTATTAACGGCCTGAAATTGCAGTTCACTCGGGAAGAGGACATTGGTCTGGAGACTGTAAAAATCAAATCCGCCGCCTCCTATGAATTTAGTAATGCTTTTTGCCGACCGCTGAAACACGGCTTCCAGTCCAATACCCGTAATGAAACGATTTACCCCTTCATGATTTTTCATCAGGGCAATTGTTTGCAAGGGATTGGATGCAGCGAATGGATTATTGGGATAATTGCCATATTGATCAGGATGCAGTTGTGCAAATTGGGGCGTGGAAGAAAGTGCAATGCCGACCGTTACACCTGCATTATCATTTCCTGAAAGCCCACGGTCCGCACCGGTATTCAGATAGTTGGTACTGATGCCGATTCGTACATTATCTGAAATGTGATGATCAATATTGAACCGGAGACTGGTATTTCTGTATCCGGTATTCTGAACAATACCTGTTTCATCTTTCACTCCGGCGGACATATAAAAAGTTGTTCTTTCATTTCCTCCGCTCACGCTTACCAATGTATTTCTTGCAAATCCTGTATTGCCGAATATTTCCTTCTCATAGTCATACAATTTTCCTGCGGCTTTTGCTGTGTCAAATTCAGCAGCATATTTTAAACCGGTTAAACTATCACTGGATAAACCTGCTGCTGTTTGAGCCGTGAACTGTCGCACGCCCAGCAGTTTGCTTACTTTAATAAATCCCAGGTCCTGCGAAAAAGTGATATGGGTTCTTCCCGCCTTACCTTTTTTCGTTGTGATGATGATTACGCCGCCGGAGGCCCTTGAACCATAAATGGCTGCTGCCGATGCGCCCTTGAGAATTTCGATATTTTCAATGTCTTCCGCATTGATATCTGATATTCTTCCTGAAGGATTATCCTGGTTGGAAGTCAATGCACCTCCGCTGGCTGCCAAGGTTACAAAATTCAAACCTGCAGAAGTGGAAGTATTGTCAACAAATACTCCATCAATCACATAAAGCGGTTGGGTATTCCCGTAAACAGAAGTTACTCCGCGCAGTTTGACAGACTGACCACCACCTGGTGCTCCTGTATTCGAATTGATCGTTGCTCCCGGAATTTTTCCATTCAGCGCCTGATCAAATGTTTGTGATGGCGCCACACCATTGAGTTGTGTGGCATTGATCGTAGTTACTGCGTTGGCGAGATTTCTTCTTTTAATGGTCGTACTTAAACCGGTAACAACTACTTCATCGAGTCGCCCGATATCTTCAAACATATCAATTTTTAAATCGGATGAACCGGTGAGTTTAAGCACCTGACTTTTATATCCGGTAGAAGTGATGACCAGAGTTCCATTTTCCGGTACATTTAATTTGAACTTTCCTGATTCATCTGTTACAGTGCCTTGTGTAGAGCCCAGTAAAATAATACTTGCCCCGAAAATGGGATGTCCTTTACCGTCCAGTATGGTCCCGGTAATGGGTTTCACCTGTGCCTTACTTAACAGTGGCATCCAGGCGATGAAGAAGAGTAAGATAGTGATCAATTTTAATTTTCTCATAAATTGGTTCGTATGTTAGTTTGGTTTATATGAGCCGAAAGCCTAAAGCTTAAAGCCGAAAACTTTTTTTGTTTATAGTTTATAGTTGATGGAGAATAGTTTTTATATTTTTCATTTTCTGTATTTAGTTTTAGGCTTTGGGCTTTGAGCTTTAGGCTTAAAAAGGTTTTAGGCTTTAAGCTTTGGGCTTTTGGCTTAAAAAAGTTTTAAGCTTGTTTTGAATAAATATGCGCTCCGTACCCATGCTCCACAATCTGTCTTGCTCTCTCCGGATAGGTAGATAGATCCTGTGGTGCAATGGAAGCGAGACCATCCACATATCGGTTGAACAAACAAAAAGCTGCTGCGATTAAAACTGTGTCGTGAATGTCTCTGTCGGTAGCACCATGCTGCCGCGCGTTTTCGATATCTTCCGGAAGAACCGACTTGCCACTCTTCTGAACCTTACCTGCTATTTGCAATAGGGATTTTAGTTTTTCAGAAATCGGTGCTTCCTTGTAATTCCTGCGCACCATTTCCACGAGGTCACGATCACCATCCAGATAGCACACTGCAATTTCTCCGTGAGAATTATGACAGTAGAAACAATCGTTCAGGTAGGAAACATAAGTGGCGATCAGTTCACGTTCCGCAGGACTCATTCCTGTGGTATCTCTCAGTAATACTTCCGCCAGCGCACTCAGTGGCCCGGCGGTTTCCGGGCGAAAAGCCATTAGGGATCTTATTCCGGGAAGCGTTTTATCGACGTCTATATATGGCATGGTGATTATTTTTAATATACTTTTTTAGCGTGAGAGTTTGAGAGTGTGAGAGTGTGAGAGTGTGAGAACGAGCTGTTAAGAGTTTTAAAGTTTCATACTCTCACACTCTCACACTCTCACACTACTTGGTGAGTCCCACCTGCGAGTATCCCTCCCTCGCTCGCATCGGCGCGCGGTCTACATATACCTGCCTGTCCGTCGGTGCCCAGGTATTGAGTCCGTCGACGTACCGGTTGTACATGCAGAATGCCGCGGCGATTAAAACCGTGTCATGAATCTCGCGATCCGTGGCGCCCAGTTTTTTTGCTTCTTCAATTTGTTCCGATCTTACGTATCGCCCGCCTTTTTGCACACTGCCTGCGATCGAGAGCAGGGATTTTAATTTATCAGAAATATCTGCGGACAGAAAATCCTTTTTAATGTTATCAATGAACTGCATGTCACATTCGAAATAATGCTGGGCCATGGCACCGTGTACATTCTGACAAAAAAAACAATCATTCAAATAGGAAGTATATGCACCGATCATTTCCCTTTCGCCGCGACTCAGGGTATTGTCTTCGTCGTGCAATAAAACTTCTGCCAGTTCATTGAGGATCGTGCCGGTCTCGGGCCGGTAAATCATCGGACCGCGTATACCCGGCAGATCATTTTGCAAATCAATAAATGCCATTTTGTTTGTTTTAAATATGATAACCTTTTTGTCCCATTCTTTTTCCCATTTCTAAATAATCTTCTTCATTTGCCGGCGTGAAACTGGCCAGTCCGTCAACATATCTGTTGAACATGGAGAAACTCGCAGCGATCAGTACGGTATCATGAATATCCGTATCATTGGCGCCAGCTTTTCTTGCATTTTCAATATCATTCGGCGTTACATATTTACCGCTGCCCTGCACTTTAGCTGCGATCCACAAGAGTGCCCTCATTTTAGGCGAAAGGGAATCTGCTGTCTGATCTTTCAAAAGTTCATCAACAACCTGTTTTCTTTCATCAAATAAAAATCTGGCAGCTGCAGCGTGACTGTTCATACAAAACATGCAGTCATTGCGGTTTGAAACATAGGCCGCGATCAATTCTCTTTCAGCTGAACTCAGTGGGGAAGGACCCCTCAATAAAACTTCCGCGAGTTCGCATAATGGTTTGCCTGTTTCCGGACTGAACTGAAACAGACTTCTGATTCCTGGTACACCTTCTTTTACTTCGATATGAGCCATATAAAGCTTAAGGCGTAACGCTTAACGCGTAACGCAGTTAATGAATGAAAAGTTATTTAGTGGAATATTCATCATGTCTTACATGTTTATTGAAAAGTGTGATGATAAATCCTATGAGAAAAACAAAATCGAAATAAAATATCGCGTTGCCGTATCCACCAAGCATTTCTACCAGGGAGCCGATAAAAAAAACAGCAACACCCGTAATAATGCGACCAAGGTTGAAACATACACCTGTTGCGGTGGCACTCAATGATGTTGGAAAGAGCTCGGGAATATACATGGATAGTGCACCCTGGCTCATGCCAAAAAAAATGGTTATGAAAGCGATCTGGAGGTAAGTGCTTAATGATAGCGTTGTGGTGAGCCGGAATAAAATAAATGCTAAAATAAAACTGGCTCCAAAACAAATGAGCAGGGTTCTCTTCAATCCAAGTGCATGAACGACCCATCCCGAAATAAATCCTCCTAATAAACCGCCGCCACCCATCAGCATCATCGCGAGACCTCTTTCTTTTTGTCCGCTGGTTCCTGAAACCAGGTTTTGGATCCAGAATGGAAGCCAGGAGAATGTGGCCCAGAGACCGATCAGTGCAGCGCCGAATACGAGTGAACCCATGATAAGATTCTTACTATTTTCCTTACTGAATAATTGGTTCAGGTTATTTCTCGCTTCATTTCCTTTTTGCCTGGCGATGGTCCATTTTTCTGACTCAGTAAAAAAGAAAACTGCCATTCCTGATAGAAATACCGGGATAGCGCCAACTAAAAATGCATATCGCCACTGGGAAACAAAGTATGTTAGCAGTCCTGCAGAAAAAATTCCAACGGGAATAGAGATCGACAAGATACCGAGCAGAACTTCTCTTTTTTTCTCCAGGTATCCTTCAGAGATGAGCATGGTGGTAATGACGAGCACTCCACCGATTCCAAATCCTGAAAGGAAACGGCATATTACCACGCTGAACCAGGTTGGTGAGAGCCCGGTCAGGATCGTGAATAATCCATAGCAAAGCGTTGCGTATACAAAAGATTTCTTCCGGCCCAGGGTATCACAGAATATTCCCCAAATGATTCCACCTGCCGTCCAACCGAAAATAAAAATGGCATTGATGGTTGCACTGATATTATCGATGTTTTGTGCACTTGAATTATGTATAAGATCCTTGATCGCGTCCGGCAGATAAACCGACATGAGCGTAGAAACAGTTCCTCCAAACATGCTGCTGAAAAAGCAGATGAGAAATAATGCCTGTTTAGTTTTCTGAAACGCGGCAGGTTTCACTGAAGGAATTTCTACTGTTGAATGCATGAAAATTTATTTGAAACTTTCTTCTCCTTTTCTTGCTAATGCATCTTTCGGTCTGTCGTACCCGATAGTTGTCAGTCTCGCTGCAAGTTTTTGATAATATGCAGGATCTTCCGGACAATAAGTTCCCAATCCATCCACATAGCGATTGTATAAGCAAAAAAGCGCCGCAATCAATACCGTATCATGGATTTCCTTATCCGTTGCTCCTTCTTTTTTAGCGCGGGCGATATGTTCCGGCAGAACAGCTTTACCGATCTCCTGTACTTTGGATCCGATCACGAGGAGGGATTTCATTTTCTCTGAGACGGGCGCGTTCTCCAGATCATGATATACTTTGTCAAGCAATTCATTGCTTCCACCCAGCGCAATAACTGTGGCAGCATGCGCCTTCGTACAGAAATGACACTGGTTTTTAAAAGAAACAATGGTCGCTACAAGTTCCCGCTCCATTTCTGTCAGTGTATTTTGTCCTCGTAAAAGAATCTGTGTGAGTTCGCGGATCGGAGCGGCCGTATCAATACGGTTTTCTAATAAACCGGTGATGCCTGGTAAGCCATTATTCAATTGGATGTATGCCATATTCTATGGTTTATATTGAGATGTATTTGGATGAAAATTTTCCCAGGAATGCCAGAACTCCTGGTATGCCGCCAGTTGTTCAAGCTTTGCATCTTTTAAAGTCCCGCTGATACAAACTCCGTTAATGGTCCAGATAGAATGTGTATTGGAATCACTTAGCTGGGAAGCAGACCTGTCCTGAATAAAGAAAAGTGTTCTACCCTGAAGGTTCCGATTAAGCGCATGAAAACTGATCGTGTCATTTTCAAGCGTAAGTAAAACAGGTATATTTCCTATAGTATCCTGGATGAAATAATTCTTCAGCAGATCGTTCCAGTCATAGGCTTTTTCAAAACCATTTGTTTTTACACCAACCACCCATGATTTCTTTTTCCAGGACGCGGAATCTCTTTTTTCGAGGTGCCCCTTGATGGTTCCCTTATCAAAATCAGCGAGGTCATCATATTCTTCTTTATAGTTGGAATCAGGTTGAAGGACGGTTGAATTCGGATGCAAGCGCAGCCAGGAGGCAAGGGAAGCCTGGTGGGAAGGAATTTCTTCAAGATGTGATCCTTTCAAAGGACCGGCGATTGCAACACCTGTTGCCTGCTGCCACCAGCTTTTTGTGGTTGCATCTTCAAACATCGCATTGAAATGATCCATGCCAACCAGTCTGAATTTTTCGGGTTTTCCATTCACGATGGGACTATATACCCGTCCTGTTCTGCAAACCGTGCAATAGGTAATCATAACCGGTGTATTGCCAACCGTGTCTTTTACCTGGTGATGGTAACCGATTATCTGAATTGGGTAAGCCCTGGATTGACCATTTATTTCAATGCCTATGATTAGATTTTCGGAATCAATTTTATTTTCTGCGAATGCTGAAAAGTTTTTGATGGAAGGTTGATAAAACATTTTATCAGCTTCAAATCTGAAATTGAAAAAGAAAAAGATAATGGCATACAGGATGATGATCAGGGATAAAAGGATCTTCACGAATATTTTACCCTTCTTAGTAAATATCCGGTACAAGGGTAATGCAACAAATGCCAGTCCGATGATACGCAGGAGCCACTTATGTTTTTCAATAGAATAGGCCCAGTCGATGGTATTCGAATGTTGACTTCCCGGGAAGGGCATGATAAAATAAACGCGCAATATTTCTGTAGCTAATAACAGAAGAATGCCGATTATCAGAAATAATCGTGACATAGACAATATTTAAATAAAGAGAAAAGAAGGAACAGCCGGTATCAGGCTATATATTTGGGCGGTTTGCCCGGAATAGCAATATGTGGATCAGTTATGTTGATAGTGTTGAATGAGTGAAATTGAAAAATAGTACTCCCATACTCCCATACCCCCATACTCCCATACTGTTTGATATAGTCATTACCGCTAAAACTTTTTTGTATGCGATTGGAGCCTTTGCCACCACCTGCCAGATCATTCACTCCATTCCCGAACTCACTCTTTGCATTTTTCAAAACCGTTTTATGATTATCAGCAAGGCAGAGCAGGATCAGGTTTCCGTCGGAAACCATGCGCTTTACATACTTAAAGGTTTTCCCGTTTATATTCACTTCACCATTTGTCCGTTCAAAAGTCTTTTGTTCCAGCTGATAAGGGCTGTAAAGTGGAATCTGAAGGGTAATCAGATCATTTTCGTCGTACTGGTCTTTGTCGATCCGGGCTTCTATTGCAGCATCCGCCTTCTCTTCGGCATAATAGAACCAGGCTCGATACCCGATCATATTGAAAAGAAGAATAAGCAGCAGAATGATGGAAGCGGACTTTCTCATGCAATAGTTAGTTGGGTAAATATAAGAATTATCCCAATATATAAAATTTTCGGCTTTGTAAAGCTGCCGCCCGGGTAATTTAGATTTTTTGCCATGAGGAGATTTTAGTAACTATGATAATGCTTTGCCGGAACCTGATTTTACTCTCTGTATCTGCGATCGGTCAGTCCGCCTTTGCCCAGACTCCCATGGAGAAATTTGAATTCATCAATTTCTCCAAAGTGAATATTACTGATCATTTCTGGAAGCCTAAAATGGATCTCGTTGCCACTAAAACATTACAGGCCTGTATTTACCAGACAGAAACAGCGACACCCCGTATCAGGAATTTTGAAAAAGTTGCCAGGAAGAAAGGTGAAAAACACGAGGGCATTTATTATGATGATAGCGACGTGTATAAGGCCCTGGAAGCCATGAGTTATTCCATTAGTACACATCATGATACCGCCCTGGAAAGAAAAGCAGATGAATGGATTGAAAAAATCGCGGCAGCCCAGTTACCCGATGGTTATCTGAATACCTATTTTACTTTAAATGGAATTGACAGGCGATGGACAGAAGTTGAAAAACATGAGGATTATAATGCAGGCCATTTAATTGAAGCTGCTGTTGCTTATTATAATGCAACAGGGAAAACAAGTTTATTAAATGTGGCAATCCGTTTGGCCAATCATATCGACAGTACTTTTAGATTAGGTAACAAACCCTGGTTCAGCGGACATGAAGAAATTGAACTCGCGCTCGTAAAATTATACCGGGTTACTAATAATGACAGATACCTGAAGCTGGCGGACTGGTACTTGCAGCAGCGTGGTAAGCAACATAGTCAATGGGGGAATTCAGCATACTGGCAGGACGTTCTTCCTGTAAAAGAACAAAAAAATATTACCGGTCATGCTGTTCGTGCCATGTATTTGTATACCGGTGCCGCGGATGTTGGTTCTTTAACCGGCGACCTGGCATATATGAGTGCCATGAAATCTGTTTGGGAAGATGTGGTGCAAAGAAATATGTACCTGACGGGAGGTATCGGATCCTCAGGTAACAATGAAGGATTTACGCATGACTATGATCTTCCCAATCAGTCGGCCTATTGCGAAACCTGTGCGTCGGTTGGGATGATCTTCTGGAACCAGCGCATGGCGCAGCTTTCAGGCGACGGTCGTTATGTGGATGTACTGGAGAAAAGTTTATATAATGCGGCGCTTGACGGATTGAGTCTGAGTGGCGACCGTTTCTTTTATGATAATCCGCTGGCTTCGATGGGTCAGAATACACGCAGCGCCTGGTTTGGAACAGCCTGTTGTCCGGCGAATATCGCCAGGCTTGTTGCTTCCCTTGGAAATTATATTTATGGAAAATCTGAAAAAGGTATCTGGATAAATCTTTTTGTAAACAGCAATACCCGAATGCCTTTGGGAAAGGATAGTGTTTCAGTTGCTACTGAAACCAATTATCCCTGGGAAGGAAAAGTTGTTCTTAAAATAGATCCTGATACCAGACAAAAATTTAATGTTCTTATACGTGTACCCGGATGGGCAAACGGTGAGGCATCTCCGGGTGCACTTTATCGTTTCATCGATGATAAGCCAAAGCGTATTTGGTTTATGGTTAATGGAGAAATGGTTGAAACAAAGATTGAAAATGGATATGTTTCGATTGACAGGTTTTGGAAGAAAGGGGATCAGGTCAGTTTTTCATTTCCGATGAAAACGCTTCGTATCCGCGCGATGGATAGTCTCCGAAATGATATAAACCTGATTGCCCTGCAGCGCGGGCCCATTGTGTATTGCATAGAAGGTGCAGATAATGTTGGTTCTGTTTGGAATATTTTAGTGAAACCAAATACTGTTTTTAAACAGGTAGCCTATCGTATTTTGAATGAACAGGTTATTGCCTTACAGGCAAATGTAGAATTATCCGAACCGGCAGAAGGTGGTATAGGAATAAAAATGCAGGAAAAGAAAATCACGGCCATTCCTTATTATACCTGGGCAAACCGGGGTGCGAATTCCATGCGCGTATGGCTACCTGAAAAAATTACTTCAGTTGCATTGAACGCGGGTGACTGAGGTTCTGTTAAATTTAACTACTATGATTATAAGTCCTTCTGCCGGCAAACCCGCTGATCCTTCCATCCTGGTAAATATTCCAAGATTAGTTACTGCTTATTATTCACAGCAGCCTGATATTGCTATAGCTGCCCAGAAAGTAAGCTTTGGCACATCGGGTCACCGCGGTTCTTCTTTTTCAAATTCATTTAATGAATGGCATATCCTTTCCATCACGCAGGCAATCTGTTTGTATAGAAAACAAAATGGTATTGAGGGGCCACTTTTTCTTGGCATCGATACACACGCACTTTCAGAACCCGCAGCTGTTACTGCACTGGAAGTGCTTGCGGGTAATGAAGTAGAAGTGATGATCGCTGACAATAATGAATATACACCCACACCAGCTGTATCGCATGCCATCCTTACTTATAATAAAGGACGCGAAAAGGGTTTGGCAGACGGTATTGTGATCACACCATCACATAATCCCCCGGATGATGGCGGATTTAAATATAATCCAACGAATGGTGGTCCTGCTGGTACTGAAATTACTTCCTGGGTTGAGAAAAAAGCAAATGAGTTTTTAGAAAATAAACTAAAAGGCGTTTTGAGAATGCGTTATGAAAAAGCGCTTCGCGTTTCAACAACCCATCGTTTCGATTATCTGAACCATTATGTGAATGATCTTCAAAATGTATTGAACATGGATATTATCCGTGATTCAAAAATAAGCATCAGTGCAGATCCGCTGGGTGGTGCAGGTGTTCACTATTGGGCCCCGATTGCAGAAAAATATAAATTAAATCTTCATGTGGTAAGTGATATCGTGGATCCGACATTCCGTTTCATGTCGGTTGATTGGGATGGGAAAATAAGGATGGATCCTTCTTCATCTTATGCCATGCAAAGGCTGATCGGCATGAAGGATAAGTTTGATATTTCAGTGGCATGCGATACCGATCACGACAGGCATGGGATCGTAACAAAATCCGTGGGGTTGATGCCGCCTAATCATTACCTGGCAACTTGTATTTTTTATTTACTTCAGCACCGACCTTCTTGGAAACCCGGCATAGCTATTGGAAAAACATTGGTGAGCAGCCGTATGATCGACCGCGTTACCAAAAAACTCAATCACCCATTGTATGAAGTTCCTGTCGGATTTAAATGGTTTGTGGATGGGCTCATGGATGGATCACTTGGATTTGTCGGCGAAGAAAGCGCCGGCGCGAGTTTCTGCAGACTTAATGGAGAAGTTTGGACTACGGATAAGGACGGATTCATTCCTGCGTTACTGGCAGCTGAAATGACGGCGACACTAAATAAGGATCCAGGAGAAATATACAAGGGTCTGGCAGATGAACTGGGTAATTCAACATACGACAGGGTAGAAGCAAAGGCAAACGCTGAACAAAAAGCCAAACTCGCCAAACTGAGTCCGGAGCAGATTACACAGAAAACAATGGCTGGTGAAAAGATTACAGGTATACTAACTAAAGCGCCCGGCAATCATGCTTCCATTGGCGGGATTAAACTTGAAACAGAAAATGGATGGATTGCAGCAAGACCTTCCGGCACGGAAGATATCTACAAAATTTATGCAGAAAGTTTTTTGGGTCGTGAACATTTAAACCTGATGTTGAAAGAAGCGCAGCAAATCGTAGACGCAGCGCTTAAGTAATTATTAATTATCAATTATTAATTATTAACGAACTCAATTAATAATTAATAATTAATATTTAATAATTAAATTTTAAAACTGTTTCAGGTAGTTGATTTTAAAAATGGCATTATCCTCAAACGCCGCTTTGGAATTAACAGGCTGGAATCCCTGGTGATTTAAGATCAGATAAATATAGGAGAGGGGCTGGTACTCCCAGGAAAAGCGGATATTGTAATTATTCGAACTGTTTTCGGTATTCTTCTGATAAAAGGCTGTCAATTGTATTCGTGGATTAAGCGCAAATCTTCCCTGAAGTACAACCAGGTCAAAGGTTGAATTCGTTTTGAGTTCACCTACTCCGAAAAATCTGTTCCTGTTAAATTCGCCCGTAAGCGATATATGAGGTATGGGCGCGAATTGCAGTTTATAATCGCCAGAATTTAATCTGCCGTTATAATAATCTCCCCAGGTATAGAGAATCTGCAGGTTCAATATTTTGGATGGGTTACTGCTGAACCAGATCTGTTGCTGGGTATAACGGTATTCACCAACCGCAATGGTAATTCCCAAAGGTATGAAGGGGATCGTTGGATTTTGATATGTGGGTATGAATCCATATCCAAAATAAGCACCACTCTTAAAGTTGAACCAGACGGGGAAAATATAGTAGTCCGCTTCAACGAGTTTGCCTGTAGAGGCCTGAAAATATATTTCAGAGGTGAAACTCGGTTCAAGTGCCAGCAGATATTTTTTCAGTGGAAGACTTTTGCCACGATAATAATAAAAAATGCCCGGTGTGGTTCCAATCACATCAGTACGTGATACAAATCCCATTTCAGGATTGAAATTTTTGGTGACAAGAGTTTCCGTCCACCAGATTTTCCACTGGTTTGTAGAATTAAAATATTGCACGGCTCCTGCAAATCCTGACTTCCCTGTTTGTGTTGAATAGGAATGGGTAAAAATAGAATTGATTGAATTAGCTTTTCCGAATCGTAAAAAGGCATCGACTGTATTTTCAACGCTGGAGCCAACGGCATCATTTTTTATGGTTGTCATCAGTCCAATCCGGTTCAGTTCTCCGAAATTTTCTGAGAGCCTTCCAACAAAAAAATCAGAAAAAGGATATCCTCCTGAATTTCCTTGACGCATGATGATCGCTCCGTAGTTCAGTTTATCTGAACGATGAACGAGTCTGGCACCGCCAATGATAGGAATTGGATTTCCGCTACTGTCCAGTCCGATGGTGCGACTATTGAAAGGCTGAATGCGCATGGCACCTCCCGCGAGATCGGGGGTTTGCTGTACACTGACGCCAAACAGGGAAGCATTCTCCAGAAAAAATTGTCTTTTCTCAGGAAAAAAAACAGAGAATTGCGTTGTATTATTTACCTGTTGGTCCACATCTGCCTGAGCGAAATCCGTATTGACGGTGAGATCGAGAACGGTATTCGGATTGATGGCCCATTTCAAATCTCCACCAACTTTCACATAAGTGTTTTCATTGTTTATTCCTGTATCAATATGATCATACTGGGTAAGAAAATAGGGCTGAAAGCGAATATTAGGTTTTGGCGGTGGGGGCTGGAGATTGGTCAATTTACCTGCATAGTTCATACGAAGTGAACTGTAGGCATGGGGAAATTCCGAAAAAGCACTGATCTCATTGGAAAGTCTCCGGTTACGATATACATTGAAACCCCAACTTTGAATACTATCCTTTGATTTTGGATACCGAAGTGTTTGCCAGGGTATGGCTATCTCTGCGGTCCATCCTGAATCCGTTCTGTTGGTTCGCACACGCCAGAGGCCATCCCAATTGATATCATAATACAGGTCATCAAATGATAAAAGATCTTTTTGCACTCCATAGGCATTGGTAAGAAAAGACATGGCATTTCGGTGATCATTGAATCCGTCGAAAGCAAGTGAAACCAGGTCGTGCCTGGTAATATCAAAATCACGAATGAAATCTGTTGCCTTGATGGATTTTTTTCCAAGCGTATCCAGTGCAATTATTCCAACATATAAGTAGACCTTATTATAAAGCACTTTTATTTTTGTTTCAAAATGAGCGGGCTTTCCCTGCTCTGGTTCTATCTGGACAAAATGTGGCGAAGGCGGTGCCAGTGCCCATTCTGGTTCATTGAGGATGCCGTCTATGTTGAGGTGGTTTTCGATCTGTATTGCCCGGATCTCTTTTATTTTTGAAGGAATGTTTGATAGAGTGGTATCAGCATGTGTGAGCGATATTATTGGATTAGGCTTCCTTATTGCAGTATCCTGCGAATAAGACCATGGCAGGATTGTATAAACAATCATTATCGTTAGTAAAAACTTCATAGGTTGTCAAAGGGAATGTATTAATAGCGTGTTGCCTGTTATAAAAAAATACTAAGTCAGAGCCGGATTATATTGAGGATTGTCCACCGCATAATGAATACCCGCGATGGTCCTGATTCGATCCATTGTTTCCATCAGTAACAAGGAATCGGCGAAGGTCATTACCGGACTTTCGGTCAATCCTTTCCGCAGACATTCTCCTACATGGCGCGCTTCATACTGATAGCCTGATCCGGGTTCCTTATCAACAGGAATCATTTGTTTTGTTTCTTCTCTTCCCGAAAATATTTCTATCCTGGCACTGGGTGCATAAAAACGACTCGTAAGGCGAATCCTGTTTTTTGTTCCACCGATATCAGCCTCTGTTCCAAGATTCGTTGACAGAGATGAAAAAAGCTGGGCCATCGCGCCGTTCTTATATTTGAACAGCATCGCACATTGTTCATCCACACCGGTAGATGTAGGTGTCATGGAAGCTTCGATTTCATCAGGCCTGCCCAAGAATGAAAGTGCAAAAAATACATTGTAAATTCCGATATCTAACAGGCTGCCACCTCCAAGTGCAGGATCAAATATCCTGGATGGAACCGGAGGCTGTGGAACAAATCCAAAATCAATGAGCACAGATTTGATTTCTCCCAGTTCGCCCGCTGTAATAAGTTCCTGTACTTTTTGATATTGGGGAAGAAATTTTGACCACAATGCTTCCATCAGAAAAATCTTTTTTGCTCGGGCCGTGTCGATCATTTCTTTGACTTCACGCAGATTAATTGCGAAGGCCTTTTCACACAAAACGGCTTTTCCATGGTCCAGACATAGCAATGTATGTTCACGATGAAGTGCATGTGGTGTAGCAACATAAATCACATCCACATCCGGATCTGAAACAAGATCCTCATAACTGCCATGCACATGCGGAGCAGGGAATTCTCTTGCAAATTCCTGTGCAGTTTCCAGCTGACGGGCGCCCACCGCAATGAGTTTTGCACCTTCAACATAGTCAAGATCGGATGCAAATTTCCTGGATATCTTCCCGCAGCCTAAAATGCCCCAGCGAATCGGTTCCATCTTTAATAATTTCATACAAGATAGTTGATTCAGGAATTTTTTCCCGTCCCGAAATCTACCAACGGTAGTGATTTTCGAATGACCGGGCGATTAAATTGGATTAACTTTGCGGACTTTATTATTTATGAGTAACTGGAAGGATAAAGAAGTTTTTAAAACCATTCAACTGGCTATTCCCATTATCATGGGAGAACTGGCCCAGTTGTCCCTGCACCTGATCGATACCGCCATGGTAGGGAATATCAGTTACAAACACCTGGCCGCTGCTTCACTCGTTATGACAGCTGCCAATATTCCTTTCGTGGTTGGCATTGGTATGACCATTTCGGTATCCCAGCTTGTATCCATGGCTAACGGACGTCGTGACCATCAATTGATTTCGCATTATCTCTTCAATGGTTTCATATTATGCACAGCATTTGCGCTGGTGATTTCCGGGGGACTGGTTTTTGGAAGAAATATATTGAAACACCTGGGACAGGATCCGCAGGTAGTGGAACTGGCGCTGCCCTTCATGACCCTGGTAGGTCTTTCTGTTATTCCGATGTTGCTTTTCATGACCCTCAAACAGTTTACTGACGGCCTCGAGTACACGAAAACCGCCATGATGCTTTCCATTGCGGCCTTGCCTGTCAATATATTTCTTAACTGGTTACTCATCTACGGGAACTGGGGATTTCCCAGGCTTGAGCTTGTAGGCGCAGGGTATGCAACCCTGATCACCAGGACATTGATTTTTCTTGTTCTGGGAATCATCGTATTAAAACACAGGACATTCAATCGTTTTATTGCAGTTCGCGAACATCAGTGGAAATATAATCTGGCAACAATCCGGGAACTTTTGCGAATTGGTATTCCCAGCAGTATCCAAATGGGAGTGGAGATCGGTGCATTCGCAGTTTCAGGTATTATTATTGGTACTATCAGTGCCATTTCTCTTGCAGCACATCAGATCGCGTTGAGTTGTGCGGCTTTTACTTTTATGGTTTCCATGGGACTTTCACAGGCCGGGTCGATCAGAGTAAGTAATGCATTCGGAAGATCTGATTGGGACAAGATCCGTGTAATTGGCAAAACAACATTTATCACGGCTTTTCTGTATGGTTGCTTCTGTGCTATTGCGTTTACTTTTTTTCGCTGGCAGTTACCGCTGGTTTTTAATAAAAATCCGGAAGTGGTACATTTAACTGCTATCCTGTTATTATTCGCTGCTGTTTTCCAGATCTCTGATGCAACCCAGGCCACCGGTGCAGGTCTTCTGCGCGGTATCAAGGATGTCAGGCTGCCTACTATTTTGATTACAATTGCCTATTGGGTTATTGGTCTTCCCGTCGGCTGTTTCTTTGCCTTTCATTACAATATGGGCGCGGCGGGCATGTGGCTCGGGTTGATTATCGGACTGACACTTGCATCTGTATTTCTTGGCAGCCGTTTTCTTAAGATGGCAAGAAAGAGTGGTTTACAGCAGCCGGTACGATCAGGATTTGAGCCTGTCAAAACCCATAGCTAAATCTTCGATCAGGTCATCAATATATTCAACACCGATTGAAAGCCTTAGTAGATTCTCCGGACTTCTTGGTGATTTTCCTTCAGCCGATCTGCGGTGTTCAATTAAACTTTCTACGCCGCCCAGACTGGTTGCATGTTTAAATAATTTCATGTTACCGGCAAATTTTATGGCTTGTTTTTCTCCTCCCTTCATTGTAATAGAAATCATGGATCCGAATAATCCATGCATCTGGCGCCTGGCAATCTCGTGGTTGGGATGATCCGGAAGTCCCGGGTAATAAACCTGTTCCACGATGGGCTGGGCCTTAAGAAAAACAGCAATTAATTCAGCATTTTTAATTTGCCGTTCGAGGCGCAAAGAGAGAGTTGAAAGGCTTCTGTTCAAGAGCCAGCAGTCAAAAGGAGATGGTACCGATCCGCCAATAACCTGATATTCACGAATCTTTTCCGCCAGTTCGTTTTTCTTTTTTATAATGATACAACCACCCAGTACATCAGAATGACCTCCGAAGAATTTGGTGGATGAATGGAATACCAGGTCAGCACCCAGTTCGAAG
>Ga0206982_1030_pt2 | contig 44579 bp, 35 predicted proteins | sample Alteio_BWMinCont_18_FD_153493 | JGI IMG/M metagenome (GOLD analysis project Ga0206982, IMG submission 153493) | Enriched cells from forest soil in Barre Woods Harvard Forest LTER site, Petersham, Massachusetts, United States -... | ecosystem: Environmental > Terrestrial > Soil > Temperate forest >... | reverse complement strand
TGGGGCTACAGTACACTTAATTTCTTCGCTCCGCATAACGGCTATTCTTCTGATAAATCGCCAGGGGGTGCTATCAAAGAATTCAAAAACATGGTAAAGGCGCTGCATACAGCGGGGATTGAAGTGATCATGGATGTGGTATTCAACCATACCACAGAAGGCGGCCAAGGCGGTCCGGTATTTAGTTTTAAAGGACTTGACAACAGCACCTACTACCTGATGAGTGATAATCCGAATGATCCCTATCAGAATTATTCAGGAACAGGTAACACCATGAGAACAGACCATCCTGTGGTACAGCGGCTGATAGTCGCCAGCCTCCTGTATTGGATCAAAGAAATGCACATCGACGGGTTCCGCTTTGATCTGGCCTCTGTATTTTCCCGGACATCCGCAAACGATATTACAGACCAGCCACCGATCTTTGCGCAATTAATGGCCGACCCGGATTTCCAGGGCATCCGTTTTATTGCAGAACCCTGGGACGCAGGCGGAGGTTATCAATTGGGGCGCACCTTTCCGGGAAACACCTGGTCACAATGGAACGGTAAATTTCGTGATGACATCCGCAGTTTCATAAAGAGTGACCCGAACCTGACTGGAGCGGCGATTTGCCGCGTCTATGGTAGCGATGACATTTTTCCGGGCGACCTGATGAACGCATATCATCCTTATCAAAGCATCAATTTCATTACCTGCCATGACGGCTTCACCCTGTGCGATGTGGTTTCCTATAACGACAAGCACAACCAGGCTAATGGCGAAAATAATAATGACGGCAGCAATGACAACAATAGCTGGAATTGCGGCTGGGAAGGCGATGTGGGTATAGTTCCTCAATCTGTGATGGATCTGCGGCTCAGGCAGGCGAAGAACCTGGCTACCATGCTGCTATTGGCAAATGGCACACCCATGTTTGTCGCCGGCGACGAATTTCTGCATACGCAGGGTGGTAACAATAATCCGTATAACCAGGACAACGCAACCGCATGGTTGGACTGGACAAGGCTAACAACGATGCAGCCCTTTCACGATTTTATGACGGCGCTAATCGCTTTTCGCAAAGTAAACCCGGCTATCAGCAGGAGCCGCTTCTGGAGGGGCGATTATGCAGTATTCGGATTTGATGGTAGCCCGGTCAATTATGGCGACCCCAACCTACGTTATTTTGCGTATCATCTATTGGACAGCACAGGTCAGGGTAAGGAGCTTTATGTTTTGGTAAATGCCTATTGGCAGCCGATGAGTTTTACGATTGCGGCTGCTGGGCCATGGAAACAGATCATCAACACTTATTTGCCCGCCGGACAGGACATGACGCCCCAAAATGCAGTTCAACTGGCCTCGTCCGGTTACCTTGTGGGGGAACGGTCCGTTGTGGTCTTGTCGCATTAAATTGTTTTCACCAATGATTTTTTTAAATGAAAATTAAGCTGAAATCAATTTCATCGATCTGCGTATTACTTCCGGCGTATTACTAATTGAATTGTTTTCAAAAGATTGTCCATTCTTTATCAAAGCGATGACCTGGAACTGCACATCATCAACGATTGTCCAATCTTTGGCAATATAAATATCAGTCGTCACGTGCCCATTATCGACATGGTTTAGGGCCTCCCCTATATCGTCAACGCTCATCCGGCATTCATTTCTGGCAAGCGTACCGAATGTGTGCCTTGCCCAATATAAAGTCAACTCGGGGATTCCTGTTAATTCTCTAAGGCCTTTCATGCCCTTATAAAGGGCATAATCTAAATAGTCATAAGCTCCATATCTCGAATTAAGTTTACCGAGGTATTTTTCAAGAAGGGGTTGTGCTTCGCCGACAATTTTAATACTGATAAACGCCTCATCCCGCCGCCTACCCTGGGTTTTGGACCGTTTATATTCAAATCTGCCCTTTACAATATTTGCCTCCGACGCATGGTAAAAATCGACTGCATTGGTTCCGCAAAGATAAAATGAAAGCATGAACAGTTCTTTAGCCAATTCGATCCGGCTCCCTTCAGGAACCTTACAATCACGAATGGTAAGGACCTGGTCAACATCAAAATTCCGTTTTCTTGTTGCAGGTGGCGCTCCAACCTTGTATTTGGTGAAAGGGTAATGCTTAATCCGGAATATTCCCAACTCATCATTATTGTATGTCCTTTTAGCTTCGTTGAATAAAGTTCGAAGGTCGCGCATATGTGCGTGGAGACCGCCTCTCGATAAACCTTTCTCAATGGTTGTCACCGGCTTACCAAGTTGATTAATTCGGGTTTGCTTCCTGCTGGTTTTCAGGAAACGCTCGTAACCATACAGCATATTAGAGTGGATTTCGTTTATTGAAATCTCCGCACGCCCGAAATAATCGATAAGACTGTTTTTAATTTTCCTGAAAGTCCTCGAATAGGGTTCCCTGTTTTGTTCCTCACTTTTAAGAAATTTGATGTGCTCGTCGGCGAATTGGACAATGTCGATTTCCTTATTATGGTCTCTCAGGTAGTCCCGCAATTCTTCACAGGTAAAAAAGTCCAGCCTTGGACCAACAGAACTGATCAAAATCCGGTAATCATCGAGCGTCTCTTCCAGCCATCGCAATACAACCTTGTCTTTAATTTCAAAATCTTTGGTGAGTTGGCGTTTGGAAACAAAATGGGGAGAATCAATATGTCTTCTTTCTCCCTTGTGATAAACGATGTACTTTATATTAAAAGTACCGTCGTTTTTTTCATGATGTTCAAAAATCTTGGCACTAACTGTAGCCATAACTTACATAAATTATGACGCAAAACGTTGTAGCATATTTGTAACATTTTGTCGTCAAGTTCAACAAAAAACTATGTAAATCCTGTTACAAAAGTGTTACAGTAACAGTGCCGCGAGTGATCCTAACCCGCTTGTGCAAGACAAAAAAACCCGCTCTACGTATGTAAAAAGCGGGTTTTTAACGATGTGCGCCCACCTGGGCTCGAACCAGGGACCAAAAGATTATGAGTCTTCTACTCTAACCGACTGAGCTATAGGCGCGGTTTTTATTTTCAATCCTGATTACAAATCAGGATTATTTTTAGAGTTGCAAATGTAAAAAAAAGTTGCTTAGTTAAAAACGAAAAACGTAATAACCTGGAAAAATAAATTTCTTTGTTAATATTCCGTTGATTTTCAGTAGCAAATTATTTCCCTTTACGCTGAATCATTACCTTCACAGTTTTGTAGATAATGTCGAGATCTGAGTTTAGATTCACATTTTGCAGGTAAAGCAGATCATATCTCATTCGGGTACGCATCTGATCAATGTTTTCAGCATAACCGTAATGAACCTGACCTATCGAAGTTAATCCGGGTTTTAAGCGAAGCAGTTTTTTATAGTTCGGTGTTTTTTCTACTATCTTTTCAATAAAATGCTGTCTTTCCGGACGGGGACCAACTACCGACATTTCGCCTTTCAAAACATTCCAAAATTGCGGCAATTCATCCAAACGCGTCTTCCGCATTACCCTACCCCACTTTGTGATCCGGGGATCGTTTTCGCTTGACAACTGAGGGCCAAATTTTTCAGCATCTATAAACATACTTCTAAATTTGTATATGTAGAATGGCTTTTCGTGCCGCCCAATCCGTTCCTGCTTATAAAAGGCAGGGCCTTTAGAAGTTGATTTGGTTACTATATATAAAATTAAGAATGCTGGCGCCCCGGCAACCATTACTCCGGTTGAAAATAAAACGTCAAAACATCTTTTTAACACTCTTATTTTAAAGCTTATTTCGGGATGCGATGTGATATGCAAAACCGGTACACTATCATAATTAACCAATTGAGCATAGTTATTACTCAATATTAAATCAGAAACTACTTTAATTTTTATAAAATTTTCATCACCAATACGTATCAGTTTTTTTAACAATTCGCCATTCATTTCTTTGTAGCAAATAAATATCTCATCAGGCCTTTTGGCGAGAATGTTATTTACTAAAAGATCCTCGGGCATATTGGAGATCTGATTTTCGGTGATAAAATCAGTTAAATCATACCCGTACTCGGGGTGATGAGAAAATGAGCTAACTAAACGGGCGGCTATATTTTCATCTCCGATAATTAATATCTGACGATGATTATAACCTTTTTTACGATAATAATCCAAAAAGAAAAATAATATAGAGCGGTGAATAATTATTAGCAAAAAGAATAATGAATAACTGATCATTACCTCTGAACGCGATATATCATATATTTTGAAGAAATATATAATACTGAAAACCAGAAGCAGGTTATAAATAAGGGTTAACAAAAACTTATTTATATTATCCCGGAGTACAAGCGGCCGCTTTATATTAAAATTACGGGATGCTAAAGAAACAATTATCCAGGCAATGTTAACAACTGCAATAAAAATTGCCGAGGTATTTTGGACAAGATAAGTATCAAACGTAATCAGATGTGAATTATAAAGCGCTATATTCAATAATAACAAATCTGAACCGAACACAGCTGCTGGAAGATGTTTTGAGTAGCGTATAGACATAAGGTTTGTTTTTGTAAAGTTACAACAAATTAATCTAATAGATAAAATAGTATCAAAAAAAAGTCACTTTAATGAAAATATTTCATTAATCTACTTACTGCAATTATAAAGCCAAAACAATAAGTGATTTATTTCCCCTTAATTAATTATCGTTTTTATAAACTGGGATAGTTCTTTACTGAAGCGTTGAGACGAAAATGCAGCGGCGTGTTTTGCAATTTCTATAGGAATAAATAGGTTAAAATTATTTTGAAAATAATTTACAGCATCAATGATTGATGCAATATTTTGTTCATTAAAATAGACACCGGTTTTACCCTCAATGACGGTTTCCCGCACCCCCCCTTTACCATATGCAATTACAGGCGTACCACATGCTTGCGCCTCTACGGGTAAGATTCCAAAGTCTTCTTCAGCTGCGAAAACAAAAGCTTTAGCACGCGATAAATAACTTTTTAAAATATCCAGTGGCTGGTAGCCCAGCAAAATAATATTATCGGTTGCCAGTTTTTGAATCCTCTTAAAGTCCGGGCCATCGCCCATAACAAAAAGTTTTTTATCAGGCATCTGGGCAAACGCTTTTACTATAAGGTCGATTTTTTTATACGGAACAAACCTTGAACAGGTAAAATAGAAGTCCTCTTTAGTTTCACATAGTTCAAAATTCTCCAATGCTACATTGGGATAGATTGTTTTACTTTCCCGCCGGTATATTTTTTCAATCCTTTTCCCAATATAATTGGAATTGGAAATAAAATAATCAACCCGGTTTGAGGAAATCACATCCCATTGGCGCATCCTATGTAAAACCAGTTTTACAAAAAAGCCTTTTAAGCCTTTACTTAAACCTAAATCGATAATATACTGATGATAGAGATCCCAGGCATACCGCATAGGCGAATGGCAGTAGCAAATATGTATTTGACCTGAATGTGTTAATACCCCCTTAGCCACGGCATGCGACGAAGAAATAATTAAATCGTATGAGGACAGATCAAACTGTTCAATTGCCAAAGGATATAGCGGCAGGTAATTGCGATACTTTGTTTTGGCAAAAGGTAGCCTTTGTATAAATGATGTAAATAATTTATTGTTTTCTAACCCTAATGTCCTGATAGTTTCTTCCTGCGCCACCAAAGTATATATATCTGCCTGCGGATATAAAACAGCAATTTCTTTAAGAACATTTTCAGAGCCGCCAATTACAGTAAACCAGTCGTGTACAAGTGCTACTTTCAAAATTTATTTATTATTTATAACAAAATGGTTATCGGGCAATTTACAAACGCTATTGGCAGCTATATCCTTTGTTATTAAACAGTTGGCACCAATAGTGGTATTTTCCCCTATATATATATTACCTAAAAGAACAGCTCCGGTACAAATTATACAACCTCCTTCAATCACCGGATACCCGTCACTGGCAGATATTACAGGCCCTACGCCCCTTCTTCCTAACGTTACACCATGAAAAAGAATAACATCCGACTTTATTTCAACTCCCGATCCGATTACTAAACCCACTCCATGAACAATTACAATTCCGCCCTTTATTTTCGCTTTATAGTCAATATCAATTCCGTATAGTATTTGAATTATCCTGGTCAGGATTGCCGGTAATACCGGGATCTTGTACCGGTAAAACAAATTCGACAAACGGTAATATAATAGTGCATGAAATCCCCTGTTAAAAAAAAAAATAACGGCCTTATTTGTCAATGAAAATCTTTTAGCGGCTTTCAGATCTTCATTTATTTCTTTAAACAAGTTCATTTATATTATTTAATACTTTTTGGCCTGATTCAAACCAATTAAACCTTTTTATGTTTTGCTTGCCCGCCAAGATTAATTCAGTTTTAAGTTGATCACAATTTAATAAATTAGTAATTTTTTCTCTTATATCTTCAACCTTATACGGATCTGCATACAAAGCCGCATCGCCGCATACCTCTCTGTGTGCCGAAATATCTGATACAATTACCGGGCATCCCATACTCATAGCCTCTAAAGGAGGTAAGCCAAAGCCTTCATAGAAACTTAAATATACAAAAGCTTCCGCATATCTCATTAATGACGCCAGTTCATCATCTGAAACGTAACTTTTCACTATAATACGCTCAGAAAGAAGTGCTTCATCCAATTCAAAATTGTCCTTCTTTAATCCTACTATAATTAAATTTACTTTTGTATCGACATCTTTATAAGCCTTCAAAAGATTGTTTAAATTCTTTCTGGGATCTAATGACGAAACACTAAGCAGGTATTTGTCAGCTTCAATTTGCTCAAAGTTATTATTTGTATTTAAATTAGAAGAATTATATATAACCCTTATCTTTTCTTGCCTAATATTAAGGTAATTAAGAATATCTTTTTTTGAAGAATCGCTAACAGTAAACAGCCTGCGGCATCTTTCGGCAATATGCGGAATCAAAAAATTATACCATAAATAAAATGCCCGCGGAAACCACTTGGGATTCACTTTATATGACATATCGTGTACGGTAACCACCTGATTATTATAAAAAATCATTCCTGTATTACAGAAGCTAACCAGTAACGGATTTCCTTTTGATTTTAAATAAAGCCTTAAATCAATTTGCTCCCAAACAGACCCTTTGCTTTTGCCAATTACTATAGCGCCCAGTTGTTTGGCCAAATCATTGTCAATTATGTTAAATGGCGTAACAAAAACAATTTCACTGTCCAGCTCGCGCAATACTTTTGATATTTCTATTGCGAAGCGTTGTACACCGGTTACTTTTTGTGTAAGAAATCGTGCGTTTACAATTACCATTATAAATTTATACGTTATTGTGAGTAATTAAGGTTAATTAACTTTAACTCTGAATGCATAAAACATTAACACAATAACAGGTGGAAGTGCATAAATTGATAGTATAAAAAAATCAGAAAGCGCGGCAAATATGGATATATTTATTACAATTATTACCGTTGCTATTAAAATTGACTGAGACCTATATATCCAGTATTTTGTGAACTTCAGAAACAGCCCTTTTAAAAATCCCGACAGGAAACAAAAAGCCACCACTCCTACCCATTGAAAGGAAACGTATCCCCAAATTGGGGAGGCAAGACGCTTTCCGCCCGAAATTAATGTGGTGATCTCTTCACCAGGATTGGTAACTCTTAACGTATAAACTGCAGGGTTCCATTCGTAATGACTCGGTATTAGCCCCCCCAGTACCGTTCGGCCATATGTCCATAATGGATTCTTGCTAAAAAAGTCCATAAAGGTTAATTGGTCTTGAATATCTATCGAACCGGCAGATGCCACGCGCCAAAAAAGATGGTCATCTTTAAAATTCGAACTTACCTTGTCAAAATCTCTGACGCCGATAACAAAATAAAAAACCGAACTAAGCAAATAAATGGAGATCAGAAAGATTATCAGAAATGTAAAAGTCCACCTGTTTTTAAACGACATAATTATTGCTATTGCTAAAACCACTCCGCTAAACGCCGGTCCCCGCGATAGCGATACAGACATTAATGCTACAGCGAAAATTGCTCCAATTAAAAAAAGCTTTTTCTTTTTATTGTTATACCAAACTATAATAGCAATTGGAGTAACCGTTGTAAGAATAAAGAAGGATGATAAATAAACCATCGAAACATAAAATGGCACCTGGTATTCTCCTCTGAAAAACTTAGCGGCAACAGGGTCAGCAGCAAAAGCAGGGACAAATCCCATCATCAAATAGCCAAGCGTTTGTCCAACAATACCTCCTATTAAAAACACCTTGGTTACCTTAATAATCCTGCTCTTATATGTTTCTGTATCGAGCAGGGCAAACGAAAAATTAGAGAACCTGACAGGTTTTATCAAAAACCCTAAATAAAGGCCTATTATATAAAAAAGTGCACCTACACATAAAATCAGGGTATACAGAGAAACAACATCGCTTGAAAAATCATCCTGATCTTTTAAAATAACTGCTGGTATAAAATAAGCAATGAAGATAAACCCCACATTTAAATGAGCCATCACATTATATCTGCTTGGCCAAACCAAATAGGTGCCAATCATAAATACTGAACAGCTTAAAAAAATTAAAATTCCCTGCATTATGCTATAAGCTGATTTTTGGTAGATTTATTATAAGTAACCATCATTTTAGCAACGTGAGCATTATTTTGTAAATAATATTTTAAAAACCGATGCCAATGTTTTGTAAACAAGTTTAAACTTCCCTTTTAGCATTCTTTTTACCAATGCAAATACAACGCCCGGCAGTACGGTGATTAAGCGCCATGGATACCACTTTTTTATAAATTTAACCCGGTTCGTTATCGAATAGTATTCGGCGTTAAAGGTATCCTTTTGTTTTTCGTTATTGACTATAATAGAAGATCCTTCTTTGTGGTAAACAATAGCGTCGGGCGCCATCGTTATTGCGAATTCGTATTTATGCGCCATTTGCATCCAATCAAGCTCTTCAAAATACAAAAAATAGTCTTCACACATTAATCCAGCTGTTTTGACAAATAATTGGGGCAAAAAAATAGAAGCGCCTATTATATAATCGTCTTGAGCAAATTTATAGTTATCATATTGGCCAAGGTCTTTTTGACCATCGCCTATATGATAATGTTTACCTATCCAGGTATTGTACTTTCCTGCAATTGCCTGTAAGGTATTCGGGCTATAATAATATCTTAGTTTTGAACCAATTAAACAACGCTTATTGGAGCCATTTTTGTAAAAAGCTACCAAATTAGCTAACGTTTCTTTCTCAACAACCGTATCATTGTTTAAAATCCATATCAACGAATGATCGGAACCATTTTTTAAAATATATTTTAAAGCGATATTGTTTGCCGCGGCAAATCCATTGTTTATTGCCTGTATAAATATTATTTTTTGCGCAAATAGTTCATTGCAGCTATTAAAATCGTTTTCATTAATATTGATATGATCTATCGGTTTTCGTTCCGCCGGTAAAACCAGGTGCTCAAAATTTGTATGTATCCCAGTATAATTTTCATTGGTTACCCAGGCTGAAAAATTATTAATTGATTCATCATTTGCCGAGTTATCAATAATAAATATCTGAAAGTTCAGGTGTGTAGATTTTAACAGGCTTTCCAGACACTCTATTGTATCTGAATAGTTATTATGGTTAACTAAAACAATGTAAACCTTATCCATTTGTACCTACCTGTTTTTCAACACTACCATATTGGTTATATCTTGACAATGCAAAGTCCCTAACACCTTCAAAAAACCGACTTAAATAAACCTTTTTATCAGGATAAAACAGAATGATCTTAACAAGCACTTTCAACAAATAATAAGCCCTCGCAAGTACAAACTTAAAATCAACAAAAAAATATTTTTTGCATAAAAAAAGCACATTTCGTGACATATAGTAGTATCTGAGAGGATTATGCAATGTAAACCTGCCCTTCTTTTTTAACTTATTATCGCCCTGATCATAAATCTCGCCGATTATGTGCTCCATCAATACCTCCTTTGAGATCAATATTTTAAAACCATTTCTCCTTAATTTCAGGCAATAATCATGATCAACCTCATCAATAAATAATTTATCTTCATATCCGCCAACATCTTCCCACGCATGCAGGTTAATAATATTACCGGATGTCACCGCAAAATGAATTTCGTTAAACTGCGCAGAAATTTTTTTTTGCCATCTGTCATATTCAGCGGTATAAGAGGCTGCCACCAACCCAGTTTCTTTATTCTGAATGATGTATTTGCGCCATAATTCAAAAAACAAAGTACCCGAAAAGGAAGAATCCTGGTCCATTGTTAAAAGCCAATGATAATTACACTCAGATGCCAGTTTCGCACCCAAATTTAGTGCGGATGCAACCCCTATATTCGTACGTTCAGCAATATATTTGATCTTTGATCCTGATAGTTTTATTTTTTTCACTATATCACTATCAGGGCTTTCGCTATTATCAATAACATATAATACATCCAAAAACGCAACATAACTTTCTATATTTTCGATTACCGCCTCGGTTGGATTATATAAAATTATACAGCCCGCTAATAATTTACTTTTGTCCTCTTCCAAAATATTTTGAATAAGTTAGTCGTCTGTTAATTCGTTGAAAAAGGTAGTTTTTATCTTCCTGATTAATAAATCTTTCTATAATTTCAATTTGTTCGCTGCTGAGTTTAAATCGATATCTTGCCAGAAATAACTTTGCCAACTTAAATTGATTAGGCAAAAACTTCTTCTTTTTCCCAAGTAATTTAATGTTGTTTATCAGTCTGGCAAAAAAAGCCGGCCTTGCAACGTAGCTGTTAGAAAATGTAATATTATTTTCATGCTGCCGGTATAAAACCAGCTTATCAGTTAAAAGTTTTACTTTACCTATTGAATAAGCAATTAGCGCCAACCATTCGTCATGCAGGCATGCTGAACTATCCATTAAAAAAAACTCCGCGGCCATTACATCATTAACCATCATTGTACAACCCGTTACCACATTTCCATATAAAAGGGTTGAAAGGTTTATTTTGCCGGGGTTGATCTTTTGCTGTGCCCAAAAAGATCCGGCAATTACCTCATCATTTTTGTCAATAATTTTAAGATCCGAATATACCAGCGCAGGGGAAAAACCATTGTCCAAATATGCCATTTCTTCTGCCAAACGTTGCAGTTTATTTAACTCCCAAATATCATCCTGATCTGCAAATACAATCCAATTAGCTGGTGAAGCTAATTTAGCCGCTTTTTTAAAATTTTCAACAGCTCCCAACCGGCATTCATTGGCATATAACTTAATGATATTATTATCAAAGGCATTTATAATGGATACGGTTGCATCGCTCGAATTATCGTCGCACACTATAATTTCATCAGGAATCAGGGATTGGTTTAAGATAGATTCTAATTGTTTTAGAATATATTTTTCACCATTAAAGGTTGCCATAATAACTGAGATACCACCTGCTGACATTTTATTTGCTTTTTGATAAATAAGCCTCTAACAATTCATTTAACACACTATTTTTTATCAGTTTTAACTGAATAGCAAAATATGAGGCAACAAATAAAATTGCACTAACACCTAAAAAACAATAGGCATTTAAATTCAAAGTTCTGAAAAACAAAACAATAATTATAAAAGGAACACATGCAAGCAGATTAAGAAGTATGGGTTTATGTGATATCTTAAAATTTATCACCTTAAAACAAAAAAACATGTAAGCAGAGGTAACTATCAGCTCTGAAATTACATTGGCAACTGCCGCGCCATTTTGTTTATAAACGGGTATCATGATACAATTTAATGATAAATTGAAAATCATACCCAAAACAACCGAAATTAACACTTCACGCTCTTTCCCGGCAGGTATAAGTATCTGAAAGCCCCAAAAATTACCTAAACCTATAATCAGGGCTAATGGCGATAATATCTGCATGGTTAATATGGCTTCATTAAATTGAACACCCGAAAAAACGTAAATTAACTGGGGAGCCAAAAACAACAAACCGATACAAACGGGCACTGCCAGTATCACTACATAATTAAAGGCCTTATTAAGTATTAATTTTAAAGCCTCAGCATCCTGGCTTGCAAAAAGCTTGGATATACGTGGCATTAATACTGCGCCTGCCGATAGAATTAACGGAATTGATATTTTGGTAAGTTTAATAGATGCCGAATATAATCCAACCGCCTTATCATCAGCAAAAAAACCTATAAGTATGGTATCTAACATGGTATACATGCTGGTGGCCACTGTTGTACCAAAAGTGTACATTAATGGTTTGACGTGTTTTCTGATTCCTTTGTAGGTAATTGATATATGCTTGCCAATTGAAATGATATTGATAATGTTATTGCCTAATATTGATACCAAACTTATTATCAGGTATAAATTATAGTCGGATCGTACTTTTACGAAGAGAAACAGGCAGATCAATGAGAAAAATTTCACAGATACCGATCTTATCGCAATTCGTTTAAAGTCCTCAATACCCGAAAAATACCAGTCGATAGATGAAAAGCTCATTAGAATAATGAGTCCAGACAAGATGTAAAGCGTTCTGTCAGCGTGGAAGAAAGAAAATGACAGCACAACTATAATATAGAGCGCTGTTATAAATAGGCTACAAAAAATATGGATAGACAACAGCTCCCCTAAATTTTTGCGCACTAACTTACTGTCGTGGGTGGATTGCGATATTATCCTGACGCCATAAATTGGAATACCCAACGCCGCTATTAATGCAAAGTACTGGGTAAATGATAATATAAATTGAACCTTACCTATACCAACGGGGCCCAAAATTTTTGCCGCATATGGAAAACTGATAACCGGAAAAAGAATATTAAAACCGGTTAACAGTAAATTAAAAATATAATTCTTTTTAACAGTACTCAATTGTTATAAAAGATTATGCATTTTTCACGAAAATATAGAGCCTGGCAGTTATTATATAAATAATACCGGCAAAAAAACCTGTTATTATCCCTACAAAAGCTCCTAATACTTTGCCTACTTTGTCTACTTCAAGCGGTATTATTGGTTCATCAATCAATTGTATTAAAGGTGTTTCCTGGCGCAAAGATATCTTCGACACTTCCAGGTTTTTAATTATTTCGCTATAAATAGCTGCATTTGCCTGTACATCAACTTGCTTCTTTTGACTGGGAAGCGTAAGAGATTTTAAAGTTGGATTAGGGTTAGGATTCGCATCGGTTGATTCGGCTACCTTTCCAAGAGAACTGTTCAGTATACTTCTTACACTATCAGCCTGATGCTGCAATACCTGTACGCTTTGCGACGTTTTTCTTGTTTGCGTTTGCACGTAAAAATTATTTACATTTCCAACCAATGTTTGATTAAAAAGCTGGGCAAATATTTCGTCTTTAAATTTTATTTCAACATTTATAATACTAAGCTTCTTATCAGGTTTGGTTACTGTTAAAATATTCTTATTAAAGTATTTAACAAGATCTCTGAGTATACTATCCTTTTTGCGCGAAAAAAGCTTGGGGTTTCCTGAAAAATCCATGCTTGCTAAATCGTCTTTCCTGCCCCAGGGTAACCAGGCTTTACTTGATTCTGCATATCTGTTAATAAGCATTTGTTTTTTATCATCAATGGTTACAGTGGTAAGTAATGTTTTTTCGATCATTAAGCGCGATTTATACAGCTCCAGTATATTATCTCCCTGAAATAATCCTTTCTCGGAGCCGCCTCCCAGGTCTATTCCGGCAAGAGAGGCCAGGCTGGAATATTGACCAAGCCCACCCAAACCTCCGGAATGACCGTTTTCTTCTAAAACAAAGGTAGATGTTGCCTTATAAACCGGACTTACTATGAGCGCGTACAATAACCCTATTATAAAACCGCCAATGGTAAACCAAATTAAAATTTTACGCCTGTTTTTTACATAGCGCACTGATGATTTAATTTTAGATACTAACTCCCTTATAGATATTTCATCAGTCTCAATTTTATCGATTTTATCCATATATTTTTATATCGCTCTTAGCGATCTATTTGTTTAAACTAATAATTCCAAAAATGATAGCACCCAGTGATGCAAGGGCTGTGGCGTAACCTATTATCTGTGTACCTACATTGATTTGTGGCGGCAGTTTCTTAGGCACATATATCTCACTGCCCGGACGCACATCCGGATGGGTATTCCAGAACAGGAATTTTCTTGTGGCACGCACCGTTCCGTTAGGGTATACAATATAAGCCCCTCTTTTTAATGCACTTGGTGAGTACCCTCCTGCATTATACACATAATCGGTAAATGATTTGTTATTGCTGTATACTACCGCACTTGGGTATAGTACCTCGCCGTTTACCCGCACTATCTGTTGTTGTTTGGGTACCCTGATCTCATCTCCGTCTTCTACCAGTAAGTCTATACTGCTGCCCGGTTGCTGCAATATCTTCTTCAGATCTATCCCTACATAGTTGTTTCGCTGGGTGGTGTCTTGCGTTTTTGCTTTTGCGGTGTCTTTGTAGGTCAATTGTAACTGGTTCATCCGTGTCTGACGGTCACGAACCAGCTCAGCCGTGTCGGCCTTGTTTTTGTCTACACCCAGTATCGCTATATTGCTCCGTTTTAAGGTGCCCCCCTCTACATCTGCCGAGGCTGATAAGCCACCGGCACGCGCTATCATATCCGAGATCTTTTCATCTTTCTTCTGTATCGTATAATAGCCCGGGTATATCACTTCACCCTGTACACGTACTACCCGCTGCTTTTCATAGCCCGGCAGGCTGTATACCGATACGATATCAAACGGATGCAGGCGGAAGTTGGCTTCGCCTTCTACCAGGCCCGCATCTACGTTTACTGTAAATACCTGTGCCACTATACTCTCCTTGGACATCGGGTCGCTGTTATTTACCCGACGTGATACTTCTATCCGTTTCGCACTGGCTCCTTCGGCAAAACCGCCCCCTTTTACTATCAGGTCCTCTACCGTCATACTATCGGCATAGGCATACGTTCCCGGTTTGCGCACTTCGCCCTTTACCATTACCTGGTATTTGTCGCGCAGGTCAAAGATCGATACGATATGGATGCTGTCTTCTCTTTGCAGCGGGATATCGGCTGCTGTTTTCCTGATGATCTCGGTGATATTGAATGGGATCAATGCTTTGCTGTTGTCCGCATTTAGCCGGGTGATGGTTCCTCTGCCGCCAAAGGCGTCTTCTTTTAAGCCGGCTGCATTGGCTATCAGCTGCGATACCGTCAGTCCTTTTTGCAATTCGTATTCACCCGGGCGGAATACCGCGCCGGTGATTACCAATCTGTTTTCGTAGCGGTCCAGGATCTTTTCTACTTTATATTTATCGCCGCGTAAGGGGGTATAGCTTTTGTAATCATTTTCCAGCACATCGGTGATCCGTTTTTGCTGGTCCGCTATCTGGATCACTTTGATCCTTGCCGTGTATGCCTGGTCTGTGAAACCGCCTGCAAAGCCGATCACATCGTTCAGACTTTCCCCCGGCAATACTTCAAACAGTGCAGGGATCTTTACCTCTCCCGCCAGTTCTACACGGGTACGGTACGTGGGTACCTGGATGATATCCTGGTCTTCCAGGGTTATATTGTCTTTTTGCTCGCCTTTGGTTAAAAAATCATATACATCCAGGTGACGGATAATCCGGTTATTGCGGATGATTGCTATCTGGCGGTAGCTGCCTTTATCATTCGGGCCGCCCGCTGCATACAGTGCATTAAATACCGTGGCTAATGAGGGCAGCGTATAGCTGCCCGGCCGGGTTACCTGGCCCGCAATAATAACTTTGATACTACGGATATTGCCTAAACCTATCTGTACCTCGGTACCGTGACCCACGGCATAGTTACTGGCTGACAGCCGGCTCTTGATGGTGGCACTGGCCTGTTCTATTGTTTTACCTACTACATTAATTACGCCTACTCCCGGTACGTTGATATTCCCGTCTGGCGATACTTCCAGCTTCCAGTTGGCTACCGATTTGCCGTATACATTGATATTCAACTGATCTTCGGGGCCGATAATATAATTAATCGGGGTGGCGATCTTTAAATTAGGCTCAAATTTCATATTGCTGTTCCGGAACAGCTCAGATCCGAATACCTGTAACTTTTTGGGGCCGTTATTCTTTACCCGGTTTACCGAGTCGCTATCCGCTACGTAATTTAACCGGCGCGTGGGGCGGTAACTGGTATCTATTCCCGTTGAACCGCTGGTGGTGCCGTCTTTCGCACGGATGTCGGCTATCCGTTTTTGCAGCGCCTGTACCTGGTCGTCAGGCAGACCACGGCTGGCGGCCTGCTGTAACAGCTGGTTGTCGCTGATATTCGCTGCCGAAGCTTGCTGTAACATCTGCCGGATCTGTGCATCGCTCAGGTCGCTCACGTTTACATTCGACAAGTTCTGCGGTATGCTCTGCGATCCTAAACTGCCAGTCTGCCCCTTTACTCCTACTGATACCAGTGTTAAGCCTATTATTAATGTTAAGTACAGTAGTTGTTTTAGTTGTTTCATAAGTGGTTTCACCTTCAACATTGAATATTATAAACTTTGATATTTCTTCACTAATATTCAAAGTCTGAATAAAACGATATTTTTTACTATTAATACTTTTTAATTTACCTGCTCTTTCGCTCCAATTGTTAATCAAAATAATAAGTTAAGTTTAACCTTGCATTTAAGCTAAATATGTTGCCGGGCAGGTATTCATAATTAAAGGTAAAAACAGGAGCAACCTGTGCAGAGATCAGGTATTTTTTAAATTTCAAATTTGCATAAAAAGTATTTGAAAGATCTACCCACTGCGCTCCAAAGCGATCTTTTACAGTATTGGTATAGTCCGCATATGCATCATAATATAAATCATTATTATGCACGTATCTTTCCAGTGCAATTCCAAAAGAATTCAAATTCTTGGTATAACTTATATCTAACATTAAACTATTGCTACCAGGACCAATACCAGCACCTAAATATCTCCCTTCGTTAGTATAGCCGTCTGCCGGCGCCTGTGCATTATGTACATACCATGATGGTTCAGGCCTCAACAAAAAGGTATCAGGCAATTGTAAGTGAGTTAATTCTAATTTTACTTGTATATATTGTTGGCCGGCCAGATTAAACAGCCTTGATCCGCCAAAAGTATATGCAGAAGAATGCTCCGGCTCTAAAAAGAAATCGGTGAGGCTGGCAGCCTGATCGTTCCGGGCAAATTCAAAATATATTTCAGCATTATATTTAGGTAAAACCTGGCGTACATACGTAGAATATGCGAAATCCTGTCCATCGCCGCCAGGAAGATCGTTGGAAGTAGTGGTTGAAGGAAAAAATACCGGAAGAAGACGCTTAACCAGACCGGTTTCATAAAAAGAAGCACTCATGTCCCTGTAATCATATCCGGAAGCCCCAACATATAATCCCTGTATCCATTTAGGCTGCCAATTGGCTGTAAATCCTGAAATATAGCGACTAATTTCAGGTTTAGGTATATATAATCCCGGATCATAAACCAACTTGCCCGGGTCATACGGAAGATATCCTGATTGTTTTAAAACACCGCCGATTACTTGCCACTCAAAAGATCCTATTCCGGATTTAATCGGATTGGCAGAATTAAATGTCCAATGCAAAAAGCCAGGTGCAGAATTACTCATCATTATTGAATTTTGTACACCCGGTCCCCACCATATATTTTCGGAAGAAACGCCTAATTCTACATCCTTAAATACCAGTGTTATTTTTGATTGTCCAAAATCTGCATGACTGATACCATACGGACCAAATCTTTCAGGAGCATCAATACCGTTTATAGTACTAAAAAAAGCAGGAATAAGATTTGTCTTATAATTTGCCTGCACATTAGCAAACGTTAAAAACGGACTATTTTCAGCATGAACCAGCTCTGGTTTAAATTGAACACGAAGTATGCCTGCTTTTAGGTATACCCCACCCGTTGCCATTGTTTGGTAACCAACATTTGGATAAAGTGGCCCATTATTATACCCATAAGGAAGTTTTGAGTTATAATCACTCAACCAGCTAAAAGGAAGTACCCTGATTATTACCTGTGTGCCGAAAAGCTTTAAGTGAGGAACCAGATTTGAACTACCAACCATATTACGCAGAACAGAATCTCCATTACTGTTAAAAGGGCTATTTACAGGCCGCAAACAAAATGATGATAGGTCGTCACTTATTCCTAAAAGCTGATTTTTTCTGGCCAGAGTTTCTGCATAGTCGCCAACAGGGGTAGTTTGGGAAAAGCATTTGACCGAAAACAATACGGACAGGCAAATTATCACATAGATATTTTTCATAGGCGTCAATCTAAAAATTCTTTTTTTAACAGTAATTAATAAAATATTATTACTTTAAATTAACTGGCATTTAAATCAACAATTATACTTATTTTTTTTATCTTAGCTTGTAAAAAGTGTTCAATAAACGCTATTCAACCTTAAAACAATCACCCATAAAGCTATTATTCGATCATTTACCAGAATTTAAACAAAAAATATTATTTATTATTCAAGTTAATTCGCATTTCTGGTTATATTTTGGATAAATAAGTTAAATTCCTTTTTAAAACGCTCGGTTGAAAATGCTGAGGCATGTTCGGCAATTTCGGTATAGCTAAAATCGTTAATGTTCTTTTCGAAAATACACACCGCTTTAATTATTGCCTCAGCCGATTGTTCATAGAAAAAAACACCTGTTTTGCCATTGATAACGGTTTCTGTGCTTCCCCCTTTCCCAAAAGCTATTACTGGTGTCCCGCAGGCTTGCGCTTCTACCGAAATGATGCCAAAATCTTCTTCTGCAGCAAATACAAATGCCTTCGCTTTAGACAAATAGTGCTTTAGTACCTCAAAAGGTTGATACCCCATTAATGTAACATTGGGCGAAGCCATTTTCTTTATCCTTTTAAAATCAGGGCCATCTCCTATTACTATTAATTTTTTGTCTGGCATCGATTTAAATGCTTCAACGATAATATCGATCTTTTTGTATGGTACAAACCTTGAACATGTAACATAAAAATCTTCTTTTTGTTGAACGGCTTCAAATTGTTCTACAGCAACATTGGGATATATAACAGTACTTTCCCGGTTATAAATCTTTTTTATCCTTTTACTAATGTACTCCGAATTAGCTATAAAATAATCTACACGGTTAGAACTAATGATATCCCATTGCCTTATTCTGTGTAAAAAATATTTAACCAATATTCCCTTTAGGCCTTTGTTAAGTCCTGTTCCTTTCAGATACTCGTAATGCAAATCCCAGGCGTAACGAATTGGAGAATGGCAATAACAAACATGTATTTGGCTTGCATTCACTAATACACCCTTTGCTACAGCATGCGATGACGATATTATTAAATCATATTCCGAAAGATCAAATTGTTCTATAGCCAAAGTAAAAAGTGGTAAATATGATCTGTATTTTGTTTTTGAAAATATCAACTTTTGTATAAAAGAAGTTGTAATCCGACGCTGGTTAAGCGAAAGATTCGAGATGGTATCCTCTTTAGCAACTAAAGTATAAATATCGGCTTCGGGAAATAAAGATGTTATTTCTCTGAAAACCTTTTCAGAGCCACCAATAACTGTTAACCATTCATGTACTAATGCTACTTTCACAGTTATATTTTATATAGTAAGATCAATTGGATATTGATACAATTCATTGTTAATTTATAAGCCATTCAATTAATCATTAAACCAATTGACTATCAGTTTTTTAAATTTGATTACTCCCAATATGATTTATGCATCGACATCTTTTTTAACATATCGGGCGGCATTTTTTTGTACCACCTGCCAAATTTATATCCTAACCATTTCGCGCCCAAAGATGTAACTGATTTTAAGATACTTTTGAAATCGTTTTTAAACACATATTTCAACTCGGATTTTAAAAATTTAATGCCTTCGCCGGTAGGTTTGCCAAATTTCTCTATCAACCATTTATTCTGTTCATGGAAAACTCTGGTATCGAAATAGCGTTTAAACTCCTCATTGAGCGTATAGCTATGCGAATGATATACTGCTGCGTCAGCCACATAAGCTTTTTTAAAGCCGTCAATAAGCATTTTCGCGGCTACAATAGCGTCCTCGCCCATTATAGAATCCAATGGAAACCCTCCAACATTGTCTAATACGCTTTTGCGATAGGCCGCAAAAGAATCGGAACTAAAAAAAATCTTGAAGCCGAAACGTTTCAAATCATCTAATGATAACACGTCTGATATAGAAGGATAGTTAAACAACCTGGCATGAATTTCGAGCGGTTTAGCATTCAGGTGCGGCAATTGCCTTCCATAAGCCATGCCTACTTCGGGATTATCAAATATTTTAACAATATTTCTTACGCTATCTGGCGATGCCAAAATAGCATCCTGAGTTAAAAACACACATATATCCGAGTCATTTGACAAATCAACGAGCTGCTGACGGGTTTTCCCATGATTAAAATCCTTTTTGTTAATTACAGTAACTTTGAAACCATGTTGTTTCGCCAAATCAACGGTACCGTCATTTGACCCTGAATCTATAATGATCTTATTATGAAAATTGCAGACTTGTTGATCAATGCTTTCGAGAACTTTTATCCAGTCTTTTCCGGCATTAAGGGTTGGTATTAAAATAGATACTTTTAAATCATTAATCATGATTTTTTGAAAATATTAGTCGATGCATTATGCAGGGAAAATTAGCAATTTTAAGTGAATGTGGATTCAATAATTTATTTAAAATAATCGAATAAAATATTAAAATTAAGTGCATTCATTTCAAATCCCAATTAAATTCGCTTGAACGCTATAAAAAACAAACCATATAATAATTTAAATCTGTTCTTTAACCTCCGTAATCCTGAATACCCACTTCCACTTGTGCTTAAAGTTGGCGAAGCATTATTTTGATGTCTAACATAGTTAATCAATTGCTTATTAAAAAAAACTGTACGTCCTTTCAATTCACCAATTAATCCAATCCACCAGTCGTGCATATGTATATAACCGGGAAATGGGAGGGCATAATTCAGAATTCGACGATTAAAAGACATGCAACAACCGATATATGAATTCTTAATTAAATTACTTAATAATCCAGCCTTTGATCCTCTTTCATCAAAAAAGGATTCATAGATTATTTCACCAAATTCGTTTACAACATGAGCATCCGATATAACTAAATCAAAACTCTCATGTAAACTCAAATGAACTGCTATTTTATTTTCAAGCCAAATATCATCCTGGTCCGCCAAAAAAATTATATCGCCCGTAGCCTTTGAAAGGGCATTCTCAAAATTGCCAACCGGCCCTTTTTTTCCGCTATTTGAAAATATTTTTATCCGGTCATCATTAAAAGACTCCAGAATTGAAATTATTTTATCATCAGATCCATCGTCACTAACAACTAACTCGTCATCAGCAGACAACTGTTTTAATATACTTTCCACTTGCCTGGCAATATATTTCTCACCATTATAGGTGGCCATGCAGATACTTATTACGTTCATTTATCAGGCTGTTTATTGCAATAATACTTTTTGATCTTCAAATTGTCTTAATTTGATCAAACTTACAATGGATACCGCTATTACAGTGATACCTAATGGGTGATTAATATATGGATTAGTAAAAGATAAGAGATAAATAAAAATCACACACATATAAAGCCCAATACTATCTTCAATAAACGAGTGTTTATATGCCAAATAGGCAATTAATAATATACAGAAGTACCAAAATAACCCAATTAAACCTTGTTTTTGAAATATTTCAAGATAAGATATTTCCATATGTACAGGCCTCACCGGCACCCCTACACCTAATCCGTGCCCAACAAAAAATGAAACAGGATTTATGCGGTCAACTACCTGGCCTATTGTATCATATCTGGTTTGATCGCTATTGTCTTTATCTCCAATATTGTTTTTTATTTGAAAATAAACGCCCACGATAAATACCGCGCCCAGGATAAGAGAAATTAACGATTTATAGTTTAGTTTTAAAATCAGCCATTTTATAATATATACTCCCGCCAATGCAAATATAAGCCCTCTGGTACCTGTTAATACTATGGCAATAGCGAGAGATGCAAGCGCCAAATATTTCACTAAGGACTTTTTATGATATTGCTCCCATACTATAAACCCAACACATAGATATAAATCACCAGTGTAGTTCACAAAACCACTGTCACCTTTGAAAAAGAACATCACATTGCTGCTGTCTTCATTATTAGAGGCGCTTAATGCTGAATATATTACGCCAATATCAGAAAAGACCAAAACAAGTCCGAAAAGCACGAAATGTAAAACCACCAGCAATATAGAAGATATTTTGAGCAATTTGATAAGGTAACGGATATCCTCAATTTTTGTAATTGAAAATGACAAATAACATAGTAGAAAAACATTAAGCAGAGGTTTTACATCTTCAAAAATAACTGATGAACTAGCCCCGTTGGCATATCCAATAAGGCTATCAAATGTCATAATAAAACAAAAAAAGGCTATAATAAATACAATTTCTTTAGGTATAGTATGCTTCTTAATCAGATAGATAATGCTTAAAACCATGTATACTATAAACAAACACATTCTGAGAGTTAAAAAAGCGGTTAACTCTGTTAAACGACCTGTACCTCCGAGAAAAAGCTCCAGAAAAACCAGGGTGAATATTATCTTAAGAAGCGATTTTTTCAATTTTTTAACATCTCCTTTAAAACTACCCTTTAAGATAATGGCCTGATATGTGTTTTATAAAAATTAAATTTCTATGCTGCAGCGAAAGCTTCAATGCTCTTAAAGTCGCATTTATCTTCAAATATAATGATTGCAGAAAATTGGATTGAATTTTACCAGCGCCATCCAAATAATAGGCAAATCGGATAAGATCGCCGTCCAATGAATTTTTTGTTTCACTTGATAATTCATGACGAATTTTTAAATCAATAACTACAAATTTTTCATCTACAATAGCTTTATACCTTTTAATAAAATCATGATCGCTAAAATCAAGTTTTATAAGTTCATTATATCCACCATTTCTATTAAATGCATCGATATTAATACACATGCCACAGTTTATAATAGAAAATCTGTTTAATTTATTAATGCCAGCTTTAATGTTTTTTATAGAAAAGCCACGCATAAATTTATAGTGGAATGGTGAAATAATTTTCCTTTCATTAACAGCCATTATAGGAGCAAATAATTTTTCATCAGGGTATTTTTTTATAGCTGACAAATAAACATCAATTGAATGTATTGGGAATGTGGTATCCTGATCCAAAAGCAATAGCCATTGCAAATTCATACTACCTGCTAATTTTGCACCATAATTATAAGCTTTACCAACACCACCGTTTAAAGGATCTGGTTGATACAAAACATTCAAATTTTCATACTGTTCAGCTAAAATGTCCTGGTTAAAATCTGGACTATTATCATATACCAATAGACTGAGGCGAATATTATTGTTTTTTATAGACGCCAATAATGACAAAAATGAAGTTGACTGTTTTAGTTTTGTTTTATATAAAACCAAGATAGCCAACATACCAGTTTCATATTTCATGTCGTAGGTTATAATATATAAAGGCTAACACCATGTAAAACCAGCCAAAATTTTTCCTGACTATTGTTAAAGATTGTTTTTTATCAAATTTAGTACTTAATCCACCCTCTAAGGCATATCCTTTAAAATGTGAATCGATATAAATTTTATGGCCCGCTTTAATTAAACGTTGATTAAAATCAAAATCAGCATATGTACCATATAATAAATTAAATGGTGGTGCTATATGTAAATCCTTTTTTATAAACAGCGCCTGATGGTGTAACGTATTTCCTAATCTTAATCTGATATCAGTTTTAGGCTTAAACAAAAATTTACTACCTATCTGCACGCTTCCGGCTATAATATCGGCTTTATTAAAGCTTTCAATATCAGGCATATCAACAAGTAAATCTCCCGCTCCTAAAAACAAAACGTAACTATTGTTTTTAGCTTGTAGCCACCCTTTATTCATCGCATCATATATACCATTATCGGGTTCACTAACCAAGTAGGTTAAATAACCTTCATACTTCTTTAATATATTAACCGTGCCGTCAGTTGATCCACCGTCTATCACAATGAAGTCGGCTTTGATACTATTTAATTCAATAACAGACTTTATTTTTGCCTCAATAGTATTTTCATTATTATAACTAACCGTTATTATTGAAATAATAGGCATTGAACTAATCACGCTTTAAAAAATTGAAATGACAAAAACACCATATACCTGCAACCTAATTTTCATTTATCAGATCTTTAATAATGTTATAATAGTTTTCTCCAAACATTTTCGTGCGATTTAAAAGGTCGGCCTCCAGGAGTTGCTTTTGTTCATTGGATATGGTTAAAAAGTTGGCTACATTTTCTACTAAAACCTTTTCTAAAATAGAAGCAAGCTCAATTTCATTATTAGGATTAAAATAAAATGCTTTTTCAGGCGCTTGCTCCCTATGTACGCCAATATCTGAAATAATAACACTTTTGCCAATACTTTTGGCTTCTTCAACAGTTGAACTCCAACCCTCAAAAAAAGATGGATTAATTAATGCCAGGCATTTGCGCATTAATACCAAAACCTCGTTATACGGAATTAAACCCAGCAGTAAAATATTTTTCCCGAGGCCATTATCTTTAATATAATCCTTTAATTCTATCACATTTTTATTGTTTCCTCTAAAATCATTCATTACTCCTGTTGTAACCAAAATGGGATTAAGTCCTTTCTTTTTTAACAGGTTAATAGCTTTAAAAACTACTATATGATTTTTATGCGACCAAAACTGATTTGGTAAATAAAAGAAAACATCGTTCAGCTGATATTTATTTTTTATATCTAAAAATAAGCTGTCAACATTGTTTATTTCGCCAGGCTGAGAAACAAACTGTAAAACCTTTGCTTTTTTCAATTGTGAAGGAGCAAACTTTTTATAATCGTTTAAGGCGTCATAACTACTTAAAACAACGATATCGCTGTATTTTATAATATTATTGTTTATTGCCAACATATTATCAAGTTCATTTTTACTCCATAGTTCCGGAAAATGAAGGCATTGAAAATCGGGGATCCAATTAATTATTTTTAAAGATTTATAATTACCCCAAAAAAAAGAGTGTGAAACAATATCAATTTTATGTTTCTTAAACTGCAAATAAAGGGGTAATTGATATTTAAAAGTTCTATTAAATGCCTTATTTAAAAACCAGGGTAAGGTGTAGCTTTTAAATATGTTTGTGCGGACAATTTTGGCATAAGGCGAGAAAATATCTATATACTCCTGTTCGATATCTGAAGGGACAAACACATAAAATTCTAAATCAGGAAACTTTGTAATAGAATTGGTATACAGTAGATTTTTGATATAATTAATCCCCCCTTTATAATCCTTTGGGAAATTTAATAAAAACGCAATTCTAATCATTCAGTAGTAGCTTAAAATATTTTATATACTGTTCAATGCCCTCGTTTAAACTTATTTTGGGTACCCAACCTAATTCGGTTGCTTTTGAGATATCTGCATGATAAAATCTGGGGTCACCGGGCTTTATCATCTGATTAAATTTAATATCAACTTTTTTCCCATAAGTGTTTAGTAACAAGCTTATGGTTTCTTTTATTGACGTGCTAACTCCCGACCCGCCGTTTATTATACTAATTTGCTCTTTTGCATTTTCTGCTACCGCTACAACCAGGGCTGAAGCATCAGTTACATAAAGCCAATCTCTGGTCTCATTACCAGTGCCAAAAAAGGTAATCTCTTTATCTTCGTTATAAATTTTCAGACAAGCATCCCATAACAACTGCTTTTGCAAACCTACCCCATAAATAGAAAAATAACGAATTATTGAAATTTTTATACCAAAATTCTTGCTATAGGATAAACATAATTCTTCAGCTGCTTTTTTGTGAAAGCCATATGGTGAAACGGGATTAGACAACGCATCTTCCTTAATTTTCACATTACCCAAATCGCCCTGTACAGCTGGACTGGACGGATAAATGAAATGACATGGCTCTCCCTGTAACCTTATATATTCCAGTAATGCCAGTGTACTTTGAACTGTTTTCTGAAAGTCTTCAAAAGGATTCTCATATGAGAATGCAACTGAACCGCTTCCTCCACAATGGACAATAATATCAAAGTGTCTGTTTAAATTAATAAGTGCCTCAAATGTGATTGTGGATTCAAACCAATCCTGAATGCCCCACTGATTATATTCGTGTTTGTGCCATTTACCATGACCTATACCGCTAACGTGATAACCGGCATCGCCAAATAATCTGGATGTATATCTGCCTAAAAAACCGAAAGCGCCGGTAACAAGAATTCTTTTCATTTTAATTTCTACGTAATTCTACTGGAATTTCCTTCACTAACCAGGCCGGATTACCAGCCACTATCGTCCATGGGGCTACGTCTTTTGTAACAACGCTTCCGGCACCAACAATTGCACCTTCCCCTATGGTTACCCCTTTTAGTATTATACAATTCATTCCAATCCAGGCGTTTGAACAAATTTTTATAGGTTTTGAATTAACTACTGTCCAATTTTTATTTTCAATGAAATTTTTTCCGTTTCTAAAATCTATCAATTGTTGTTCGATATCTTTTTGCCTTTCTTTATAATCCACTGAATGTGAATCGTGATCGTACAAACAACAACCCCAGGCAATAAAAACGCTGTCTCCTATTTCGATTTTACTTCTACATATAATTTGACTATTGCCAACAAAGGTTTTGTGCCCAATTATTACTTCCCCTGCTTCTGATTCAAAAGTAATGGTACAATTAAGCATTGTGTCATCACCAACATTTACATACTTTTTACCCACTGTTGGGTAGGTAAGATTTAGCCTAAAAGCATCTAACAAGTGAGCGTTGCCTAATTTAACGAAACCCTCTATGGCCTTTAAATGTTTGTTATGCCCGTATTTTCGCAGGATGTCTATAACTTTCTTAACCATATAATACACTCTTATTCAATTACCATTATTTTTTAAAAACATAAGCATAAAGCTTTTTCAGGAACAAACAGCTTCTTGTATATAAAGAAAATGGCTTGTAATATTTATTATAAAGAAAACCGTCAGCTTCATTATTAACCTCCAATTTCTGGGGATGTTTAATTTCCCCCAATTTACTGCCGCCGCTTATTGCCGATTGATACCAAAATGGTTCATGTACAGTATGTGTCCCATCAAAGTTGAAGCCGATATTTTTTATAAGGTTAACATTGGGCACTACACATAAACCATTGTAATACCAGTGCGTAAATAACCATTGGTAATCCCACGTATCAATCTCTCTTGACTTATTCAGAACTTCAATCCAATGCTTTTGCTGCTTCTTATCCTTAAATATATTTTCAATACCTTTTTCTTTTATAAACTGCTCATATTTCTCCATTTTGAAATCATAATGTTTCCATGCCCTGGCCCATGTTGCCCAGCCCCATATGCTGCCATAATTCGAAAAATAATAAGAACCATCTCCCCTTATTTTGCCACACTGTAAATTTGTACCGCAAACCTCCCAAATACGATCGTCATCTTTATAACGCTCCAGCATATTTTTGCAAAACACAAAGAACTTAGGATAGGGCAAACAATCGTCTTCTAAAATGATACCATATTCAACATTATCAAAGAACCAGGTTATAGCTTGAGATACTGCCTGCCCGCATCCAAGATTTTCATTTCTAAACAGGGTTTTTATTTCACAGTCCCAATCTATTTCTTTAACTATACTCCGGGTTTTTTCGCAAAGAATCGACTCACCATCCTTTCCTGCCCTGGGTCCGTCAGCTGCAACATAAAGATATTTAGGCTTGGCCCGTTTTATTGCTTCAAAGGTTTCTTTTGTACATTCAGGTCTATTAAAAATTAAAAAAAGAACTGGTATAGAATAACTTTCTGTCATAGTATTAATTCTCCCTCAGTAATATATTTACCTTACTTTTTATCTTCGAAACAATTGAAACGCCAACTCTCTTACCTTTAAACTTACCGGCAAACAAACCATCTGCATTAAAATGTTTAAATATTATACCGAAGCTAATGCACCAATACCCAAATTTCATGGCACTCTCACTTGAAACTACTGGCGGAATATCTCTTATATATTTAATAACCTCATTATGATTCACCGGCTGAATTATCCCGGTTAATGCTTCATAAAAAGCCCTGCCTAACAATAGTGAAGGTTTTTTCCAAAATAATGCTTCAACACCTATTGTTGACCCAAAGGTAATAACCAGATCCACCGCCTCCATTAACGCATAAGTATCAATTTCTTCATCGGCTGCTATGATAGTCAGGTTACTTAATTTAGCGCCCAAATTCATAATTTCCCTATTCTGAGCATTGTCCAATCCTTTTAAATTAGGATGCACTCTCAAATAAAAATGATAATTTTCATCGTTAAGGAAAGAAGTACAAATTTTCTCTACACCTACATTGTCATCTTCATAAAGAGGGTTATTAAAATCGGGTATACCCTCATATTCGTCCATTGACGAATTAAAAAAACCTATATTTTTTTTTGACTTATCAAATCCTTCGGGAAGTAATCCGGCTTTTTGTTCCTCTGTAAAAACGCTCCATGACTGAACCACTTTGTTCCGTCTATCTAAAAAAAAGTTTTCTCCTATTTTATATTTCTCAGGTCCTGCTTCCAGCCATAGTTTCTCAATTTCGGCTTTAGCAAATAAAATAGAATGTGGTGTTGAATTCTTCCTCAACATATAACGATCAATCTGTCCACCCCGCTCATGTGTATAAAAGTCAATGCCTTTTTTCTCGCACAATCGCAAAAAAGGCCTGTATTCTAAGAACCGGCCGTTAAACATTATAACTACATCAGGTCTCACAGCATCCAATATCTGCTCACCCCTATCATGCACCATAATGGCGGTTGCTATACCCTTTTTTATTTCATCTTTATATTTAACGGTATCCAATTTATGGTCTCTGCTCTGAGAGACGAGCGAAGACGCTACGGCAAAACCTATATCACTATCCTTATATTTAAATGTCTTAAGCTCGCTGATTGATGAAAATGTATAATCGGCATTTGAATCTTTGGTTTTAAATTGTGAAAGCTCCAATATCCTTTCATTAGGTATACCAAGCATTTTGATACCATTTCGTGTTTTTGACTGGCATGCATAGCAAATTGACAATTTGTGGTCAGCATTTAAGAAACAGGTTTTCAGTTCAGCTTCACAAGTCAAAAAAAACACTTCATGCCCCTCTTCCATTACCGTAGTTGCTATCTCCATTTCGGTTTCCAAATGAGGAGCGGCATAACAACAACTATATATCAGATATCTCATAATCAGTTTTTTTTGAAGTTGATTTCCTTATAAATAATCCCAAAGCACTCAATATCAAAATGGTTAAAAGCATCTTTGAAATAATGCCAAAGTCCTTGCTAAAGTAAGCTGCCACAAATAATACTATATTAATACCAAAATGGAATATACATAGCTTAGTAATATTAATGTATTTATTTAAGAAAATTCTATTCTCACTATTTAATAATCCCGCAAACCCAAAAATCATATAAGAAAAATAGGTAACCCCCAGAGCAGCCCAAATACCGAAATAGGGGATTAAAATAATATTGCCTATGATGTTTACACCGGCGGCAGTAAGCGAAATTAGCGATATAGAAAATGTTTTATTTTTTATAGATAATGGATATGTAAAAAATGTATAAACACTCCAAAACATATATGAACATAAAACAACAATGGTAATTGGATACGCTTCTCTTAATTCAGGCTTCCTAAATAGAAAAAAAAAGATTTCCCTGGTCCAAAGGCTTCCGGTAAACAGGATAATTGAAATAAGTAATGGAATAAAGATCATAGTTTTTCTAATAAATGATTTATGCCCCTCGCTATCATTCCTAAACCCTTCCTGCAATTTTCTTGATAATGCCTGAAAAACTCCGTTTACAACTATATTTCCCTGGGAACCTAAGTTATATCCCTGACTGTATAATCCTATCTGTTTTATAGGGACCCGTAAATATTCTAGCAACAATCTATCCGAAATACCCAAAATAAATAATGAAAGCTGGTGAGGTGTTAAAGGCAATCCAATTTTGAGCGCATTGGTCAAAAATTTCTTTTTTAATTTCAGCTGGGGTATAATTTTCTCTTTTATAACTATTCTTCTGAAATAATATATGTAGCTCATTAAAACTGTTATTGGAAGCGCAATTACCCAGCCCAAATAACCCATCTTAAAGTATTTAATAGAAACTAAAGTAGTACACGTAGCAACAAATCCGGTTAATGCAGCGCCGTATGCATATGCAGCTGCCTTTTCCATCAATATATAATAGTTAACAACAATAACGTCTATCGGAGAAAAAGTAAAAAACAAGCTTACCATTACCACAACAATAGGCCAATTATTACCTAACTTATCCATCATTGTTAAATGAACAATAAAATAGAATAAAACACTACTTAAAAGTCCGGTAATAGTCATTAAACCGAATGAACGTCGCCATACCAGCTTATAATCTGCTTTATGGGTAAAAAAAGAGTTCTGCAATAATATATTTTGCCCTAAACCAATAATAATTTGAAAAATTGTTATGTAAGCCATTAAAAGCCCATATAAACCATAGTCTTCTAATGTAAGATAAGGGCTTACAAGAGGAAGAATTAATAATGACGCAAGTACCGAAACCTTAGGTAAAATAGTATATATTAACGAATCTCTGAATATTTTTCTTTTAGAAATATCCATAGTTTTTTTTTGACATTTTCATAGATTTAACTGTGAGAGGTTAAAATTTGGCTATATGTATATGGGTAATGCGACGCAACAGTTTTTGTTTCTTTTTTTGCATAAGAAATATTAGTTGGAGGATAGGATTGCCCAAACATACTGTTTGCAAACTCTATCTGGAATAACAAACGTGAGTTTTTTACCAAGTCTTTCCCTTTATGAAAACCACGGGTATCTACAGCAATTATAGTCCCTTTTTTTCCGCATATTTCAATCATTTTGCCTGTTCCATAGGCAGCTTCTATTTCTTTATCGGTAAATCTGCCATCACGCGATAACTGTTGAGGAAGATCTCGGTGTGATCCTTTAGCATAACAATGAGGACCATTATTGGTATCCACATCTGTTAAATAAAAGAAAAACTTTAAAAACTTAACCCTATCCATATCAAAATGATACATTTGAGCCGCTGCAGACTTGCCTTTGCCATTGAAAGGCAAACTCCACCAAAATGCCACAAGGTCTAATATCGGCTTTGTGCCGAGATATTCCTGGGCAAACGCCAAAAGTGATTGGTCAAATAACAAATCCTGAATAACAGGAAAATTCACTATTGATTCATTTGAAAACTGATATCTCGGGCTAATTGGGTTCTCGGGGTCAAAAACAACCTGCTTGTCAGAATAAGCCCCCGTTTCAACATCCAAATAATTTAAAGGTTCAGTTAACGCGTAATTATAAATTTTCTCTGTTATATCTACAGGAAGCTCTTTATCAAAAATGTAAAAACCATCGATTTTCATTTGATTCACCATGTTACTCAACTCAGATGCAGATAGTTTACCTAATACACCCTCACTTATAATATCGTTATATTTACCTACTTTATTACTTATCCGTGCAGAGATGCGATCATTAGAGTTGCCTTTGGTAAACACAAACATTTGCCTCATAGCATGATAGGCCTCATCCGAAGTCTGTCCTGTTTTTTCAAAGAATTTTAAACCTTTATATAATTTATAACCCGCCCGGTATCTTCTTATTAAATTAATCATGCAGTTTTATTTTATCTATTGAGAATCCTTTTAAATTATTCTGCGCATTTGGCTTAAATTCAAAAACCACACACACAAATTGTTTTATGTTATTGGGCAAGCTTTGATATACATTTTGTATATTTTTATCGGGGTGTATTTGCTTAACGTCCAACGTTTCATTAAAACTACCTGGAATTATCCGATCGTTGAAAATCAAACAAGCATTTTTCCATATTTTTAATACACCTTCGTAATGAATTTTACCCGACAAAAATAAAAAAATATTATCTGAAGAGTTTAAAACACAAACAGAAGAATTTGAGCTCGTAAATCCCTCACTTCCATCGCCATTGTGATCAAAACCTCTGTAAAAATAAGGCCTGCATTCTGTTTTGTCAGATCGAATTTCTAAAGGGGGATTGAAATCTAATCTCTTCTTTATGAATTTAGCAGGTGCCCCGGCCCATACTTCATAGGGCGGAACATTTATATTTATAAACGAATTAGCTCCAATAATTGCTCCTCGTCCTACATTAACACCTTTCATCACTATTGAGTTTTTTCCGAGCCAACAATCTTCTTCAATAACAATGGGGCTATTTTTTGATTTAAAGCTTTGTTCTGACCCTACAGATAGTTTATCCTGCGTTTTTATTAGTAATTCTGGCTGATAATTATAATAATGATTACCCGAGGATAAGAAAACATCAGGTGCAAGTAAACTATCCTGACCAATATAAACAGAGCCCAAGATCTTGCATCGGTCCTGAACAGACACATTTTTTTTTATCACAATCTTACTATCAAAATAAGTTTGGATCTCAACGTCCCTACCTATCCAGCATTCTTCATCTATATAAATATTTATTCCATTTTCTGTTGGATCGGTTACCCAAAGTCTGGAGCCCTTTTCTATTATTGAATTTTTATTGACTGTAATATTATTTTTATTACGAAACTCAACATTTTCGAAATATCGACCATGTAGCAGCCCGTTAGCCGTTGCCCGCAAAGCAGACTTGGTTGCAATTATTATGATTTTTAAATATCTGACCATAGAACATTAAAATTGTTAAATGTTCAATATATTTTTTATTGAACCTCGCCTTGGCTATCTAGTTGCTATAAAAAATCATTCAACCTTTTTAAGGGATACAAAAGCTTCAATTTAAGATCTTAGATCATTTCCCAATTTAAGGAAGATCCGGCTTCAGCATCGATTTTAATTTTTTTACCTAAAATCTCATGATAGTATCGAGGATGCATTCCAAATCCTGGCCTAATTGAGCGAACATTCTCCCTCGTAATTTCATCCCCAGCCTTCATGTCTTTAACTATATATAGCGATCTCGAAAACTCTCTCCCTTTTTTTTGTTTATCTGTGAGTTTGTAATCTACATGGCCTATTGCTTTTTCCGTTTCTCTTACGGCTTTTACCATATCAGTAAATTCTTGTTCATTCATCGAAAATGAAGCATCAGGTCCTCCAATAGATCTGTCCAAAATAAAATGCTTTTCAATAATTTTTGCGCCCATAACTGTTGCAACAATAGGTGCTGTGCTACCCATTGTATGATCAGAAAGGCCAGAAATAACTTTAAATCTTTCAGCAATATCCCGCACCATTAATAAATTTGCTTCTTCGATAGGCGCCGGATAACTTGATGTACATTTTAATAAAGCAATGTCACTATTACCGCTCCTTTTACAAGCGTTAACAGCCAGTTCTATATCTTCAATTTCGGCTATACCAGTAGATATGATAATGGGTTTACCCTTTGAGGCTACATACTCAATAAGTGGGATATCAGTAATTTCAAAAGAGGCAATTTTATAAGCCGGTGCCTCTAAGTCCTCTAACAAATCAACAGCAGAATAATCAAAAGGAGATGAAAAGCAAATTAACCCTTCGGCCGCAGCTGCTTCAAATAGCTGCTTGTGCCATTCCCAGGGGGTGTAAGCTTCCTTATATAAGTCATAAAGATATTTATCATCCCAAATTGTGCCCTGCTTTAATCTAAAATCATCTTTTCTACTATCTATAGTAATAGTATCAGCGGTATATGTTTGGAGTTTTATACAGTTGGCTCCGGCTCGCTTTGCAGCTTTGATTGTTTGGAGTGCATTTTCTAAACTACCATTATGATTAGCTGAAAGTTCAGCTATTATAAATACCGGGCTATTATTATCTATTTTAAAATTTCCAATTTGCATAACTGTTATTTATTATGAGCATTAATGCTACACACTGGTCAAAATTGATTACTTATTACTTCTAAAAAGAATAAGTATATTATAATTCTAAACTGAAGGAATATATATTTCCGTAGTGAGAATGATTTTCTTCTTTTTGCTGAAAGCCTAAATGCTGAAAAACCTTTATCGATGCTTCATTTATTGGCTTTACTAAAGCTATTAATGTAAGTTCTCTATTTATCTCACTTATCTTTTCTATTCCTTTTTTTACTATTAATGAGCCAAAACCCAAACCCCTAAAGTCTTTATCAATTAAATAACTTATTGTTGCCGTTTTATTTTCAATATCAAATCTGATTTGACCAAAATTAATGTTTTGAAAATACAATATAAAGATATGGGAGTTTTCATCTGCCAGCTTTTTATTAAACCATGTTTTATGATCGGTCAATTCAATAACCTGTGAATTAAAAGCATTACTTCGAACGGTTGAATCATTTACCCACGAGAATATTGTATCACAATCACTAAGCTCTGCATTTCTTAATGATGCTGAAAGGCGGTAAAAACAATTCAGCAAATTTTTATCCGAGTTCCCATCTATTAATTTTGACTGTGTTTTTTCAACTTTCAAACTCGCTACAATTGCAGTTTCCAAATCTTCTTTGTTAAAGTTATCGGCACCCACAAATGCGCCTATACTTTTGAACTTTTGATACAATACTTTTTGGTTGTCAACATAAAAACCTGATATAATTTTGCATCCGGCTGCAAGCGTCTCAAGCAAAATGCCACTTGAAGGGACCACGGCCAAATCAGCCTCTAACATTATTGTTAACATTTCATTTTCACTTATGGCTGAATAATGGTTAACACTTGAATTACTTTTTATTAGCGAATTAATACTCTCTGAAAACATGTAAGCGGCTCCGGTAACTACTATAACCTTTTTAAAGGCAAAAGCATTCAAAATAATTTCTAAAGCCTGTTTAGTTAGATTTTTTGGATCAGCTCCCCCAAAACATATAAGTATAGTGTCAGTTCCCCTTATGGTTTGAGCTTTTTTTGCCTGCCCCAAAAACAATGGACGCAATAATACGTAGTTTAATCCCAACGCAAATCGGGTATAAGGCTGTGCATCATAATCATGAGGTGTTACAGCTAGCGTATGATTAATTATCAAGTCAGCCACAAACTCAACCTCATGCAAATCGTCAATACAAACCAGTTTACTGCCTGTCTTTTTTACGCCCTTTTGATATTCTACACTAAACTGATACCCATCCATAACAACAATATCCTTATCATTAATAAGGGTAAAGAAATCATCAGGATACTGGATTTTTATTAATGTAAAATCACCGCCGATTATTTCAGAAATAATTTGTTCGGGGATTTCAATACTTACAAAAAAAATTTGAAACCTATTCTTTAGCATGTAAGCTAAAGCCAGGCAACGTATTAAATGGCCCAGGCCAATTTGTGTACTGCCATCAACCCTAAAAAAAACTTTGTTGTTTTTCAATTAATTTAACCTTTTAAACCCAGAATGACATACCGGGCCTTCCAAAAGACTCTTAATATCTAAATCTTTATTTTCGCATTTAGCAATAGTTGTAAAAACCTCATCTAATGCATTAAAATACAACTCAAATTTATCGTCGGTATGTTCAGTACAGGCATAAAAATTGGTTGTTGCCAAAAAGCCTTTCTTCAACATTTCCTGGGCAATAAGTGTTTTATAGGGCATAGCATCTTCACTATTAAAACTATAGGTGCTCAAAGCCGGTATCCCTGCAATTGTAATTGACAAATGATGGCTATCAGCCAATTTTTGCCAGCCTGTCTGCATTTTTTTACCAATTGAAGTGATTACGTCCCATGATTTTACCCGTTCCATTACCCTTAACGTAGCAAGCGCAGCCGTTGGGCCGATACGTTCTGTCCAAAAAGTACTGCTGATAAATGTTGTTTGGGCAGCTTCCATTACCGATCGTTTACCAACCACTGCGGTTAACGCATAACCATTGCCTATGGTTTTGCCATACATCGCCATATCTGGCTCTACGCCATATTTTTTATATATGCCTCCAAATGTTTCTCTAAAACCAGAAGTGCATTCATCAAAAATCAATACAATATTTTTACTTGTGGCTAAGTCTCTGACCTTTTGTAAAAAATTATCTTCCGGACCAAAATTACGTACCACCTCCATTTTGATAACGCCAATATCATTTGTTTCCACTATTGACAGTAATTCTTCATAGTTGTTATAATGGAATGGATAAACTGTATCTTTTAAATTCTTGGGTACGCCATTTGGATTTAAACCGGGAATCAAATGTCCTGATAAGTCATCTCCTTTATTAAGATTGGCCGATAAATACCAATCATGCCAGCCATGATACCCGCAAATTGCAACTTTATCTCTCCCAGAAGCCGCACGGGCTATTCGTATTGCTATAGAATTTGCTTCGCCTCCACTACGGGCAAATCTTACCATATCGGCCCATGGATTTATTTCTATAAGCTTTTCAGCAAGGTATACTTCTTCCGGGCAGCTAAGGGTGCTCATGTTGCCGTTTTTTACAACTTCCATAACAGCAGCGTCCACCTCATCGTTACCATACCCAAGGGTGTTGGTACCAATTCCCATAATACACATATCTATTAATTCCCTGCCGTCAAGATCCCATACTTTGCATCCCTTTGCCTTTGAAAAATAAGATGGCCATTGATCGGGCAAAAACATTTCAGGCCGTTTAGAGAGCAGCATTGTGCCACCCGGTATAAGTGTTTTTGCTTTTTTATATAATTCCTGTCCTTTTCCCATAGTATTATTTAATCGTTTTTTAAGGATTTCAACATCCCCTCATTCCTGATAATATTAGCATTAATTTGATTTAACTGATTATTTATAATATAATTAGTATAAGTTAACCACGATTGATCTGTCCCTAAATTCAAGATAACTTTTTCAATTAACTCAAGATCAAGAGGTTCATCCACAGTCATTCTGATATAGGAAAAATTATCAATGCATGGAAAGTTAATGGCGCTAAATAAACTACCGCCGTTGTGATTTGAATTTTTTCTGATATATGGCGTAACATGCTCCCTTTCAGATTTTAATTTTGCCTCTTTCCAAGCCTGTTCCAGAGCTGAATATTTAAAAACTTCAACATCTTGACCATCTGGAAAATTTTCAATCAGGGTATTAGAGCAATAATCTACCTCATTAACTTGCGCAAAAGCAATCACAGCGTCGACTAACGTCGGATCAATCAAGGGGCAATCTGAAGTAAGGCGAACTACCCACTCAGGTTTTATGTCTTTCGCCGCCTGGTAAAATCTGTCTAATACATCCTCAACAGACCCTCTGGAGCTCTGAACATTTCTTTTGTGGCAAAGAGAAACAATTGCATCATCTTCCTCATTTGTTGTAGTTGCTACAATAAATTTGTCAACAAGCCTACATTCTTCTATCCGATTTAAATGAATGTTTAATAACTCCTCGTTGTTGATTTTTAAAAGAACTTTACCCGGCAAACGCGTGCTGCCTAAACGAGCTTGTGTTATTAATAACGTTTTTATTGATTCCATAAAGAGGGGTTTAATAAATCAACATTTTTTATATGAATTTCATTAATCTTTTCAATAAGCTCATTTGACAAAGTACTATCAGCGCCTTCAAAATTTTTCATTAACTGATCCAAATTATCAACTCCTATTAAAACATTATCTATATTTTTATTTTGGAGACAATAGTTCAATGAAATTTTTTGCAACGGAATTTGTGAATCTTTGCTAAGCTGTTGAATAACGCCCAACTCTTTGGCTAACGATTTTACAATTGCTGTTTCACTTTGCAATGAAGAGAAAAATAGCCCTTGCAAAAATGCCGAACGTGTATGGATAATCTTTCCTTTTTTCTTTGCTTTTTCCAACATACTTCCTCGCAAGTTGTTATTATCAAATAAATTAAAAGGAAGCTGTATTATTTGCATACCCGGATCTTCAATCACATCTTCCATTTCTGCATTGGTATATACTGAAACACCAAGATATTTTACTTTTCCTGCACGCTTATAATCATATAATAACTCAATATTCTTTTTGTTATCCTTATAAGTTTGATAGGAATGAAATAATAATCCTTGTAATTGCTTAATATTTAACTCCCGCAAATATTTTTCAATTTTTTCACTAAAGCTTTCATCAATATGCTTGGGCAGCTTAGTTATAACATTAAAAATATGAGCGGGATTATCTGCATGAAACCGGCCAATAATTTTGTGTGCATCACCATAAGCTTCGGCTGTATCTAAACACCGCACACCTAAATTATGCGCTGCATAAAGAATTTCATTTACCGTTACCTGATTGGGTTTACCTGTTGTATTATTTATACCGTAGTTTAAACCGAACTGCACCGTTCCCAGGATAATTTTATTTATAGCTTGCACAGATATCTTTTTAAGAAAGAGGCACTTTTTTTATAAAACACTCTTCGGTTAAGTAGTTTATCTATATATTTCTTTATTTCGAACAAATCTAGCGTCAGCTTTTTTATTGATAATATTCAAAAATAGTTTTAATAACAAATTGTTGCTCTTCTTTTGATAAAGTTGGGTACATTGGCAAACTAATACAGTGCTTATAATATTTTTCTGCATTAGGAAAATCACCCTCTTTCCATCCAAATTCTTTATAATAGGGCATTAAGTGGACTGGTATATAATGCACTTGTGCAAAAATATTAGCGCTTCGCAGAAAGTTATACAGGCCCAGCCGATCCTCAACTTCTAAAATATATAAATGATAGGCATGGCCCTCAACAACGCCTGATTGACCGGTTAACCAATTCTTGCCTAAAAATGCGTCATTATATTCCTTCGCAATCTCTTTTCTACGAATTAAGCCTTTATTGGCTCGCTTTAATTGTGACATTCCAAGCGCCGCCTGAAAATCAGTTAGCCGGTAATTAAACCCTAATTCCTGCATTTCCATGTACCAGGCTGGAAAAGTATTACTATCATCAGTTGAAAATCCGACCGCTAAAGAGACATCGTTTTTAAAATCAACCACATTACGCGTAATACCATGTGTTCTAAGTTTAAGTAACCGGTTATAAAGCGCAGCATCATTTGTGGTAATCATCCCTCCCTCGCCGCTTGCTATATGTTTTACAGGGTGAAAAGAAAAAATAGCAAGATCGGCAAAATTTCCGTTTCCACAATTTTCAATATTGTTGTGCTTATTTATAAAATAACCGCCTGGAGCATGACATGCATCTTCAATTATCCATAACCCGTGTTCTTTCGCTAATTGGCCAAATGCTTCAAGGTCTACACTTCTTCCGGCAAAATCAACAGGGATAATTCCTTTATATGTTCCGGTAGGAGAAGCTTCGAGTAATAAACGCACAGCATTTATATCCAAAAGATATGTTTGCGGGTTAATATCAGCAAAAACGACTTCCCCGCCGCAGTATCTTATACAATTTGCAGAAGCAGAGAAGGTAATTGGCGTGGTAATTACTTTATCTCCATTACCAACGTTCAAAGCTAACGTGCACAAGTGCAGCGCCGCGGTACCATTAGCAACGGCCACAGCATATTTGCATCCTATATATTCAGCAAAAGATTTTTCAAACTCTTCTATTTTGGGGCCCTGAGTTAAAATATCGCCTTTTAATACTTCTACAACTGCATTAACATCTTCATCAGTAACGTGCTGCCGCCCATATGGAATTGATTTATGCATAAATTATAGTTTAAATGTAGGATCCACATGTTCAACAATTAAGGCTCGTAAACTCTCAACTGTTTCCCATTCTGTATTTTCACCAGATGAATAATTAAAGCCTTGTGGCACTAACTTCGCATTAAAATCTCTTTTATAATTATTTAAATCCCAATTAGGAACCTGTGGAAGGATGACATAATACTTACCCAAATCATAGGTGGTAAATGAATCTGAGCCGGAAATCATTTCTTCATGTATCTTTTCACCCGGCCTGATGCCATCTATCCTATGTTCACATTCAGGTCCAATTGCTTGTGCAACATCTGTAATTCTGTAAGACGGTATTTTAGGAACAAATAGCTCCCCCCCCCAGGCTGTATCTAACGCATGTAATACCATATCAACCCCTCCTTTTAAAGAGATGTTAAACCTTGTCATATTAGGATCTGTTATTGGTAAAACACCCTCACTTTTCTTTTTCAGAAAGAAAGGAATAACTGAACCATTTGAACCCATAACATTGCCATATCGCACAACCGAAAACTTAATATTTTTAGTTCCCTTAATGTTATTTGCTGCAATAAAAAGTTTATCAGAGGTTAATTTTGTGGCCCCGTATAAATTGATTGGAGCACAGGCCTTATCTGTAGATAGCGCAACAACTTTTGTTACATTTGAATCTAACGCCGCTTTGATTACATTTTCAGCGCCTCCAATATTCGTTTTCACGCATTCATCAGGATTATACTCGGCAATGTGAACATGTTTCATTGCAGCGGCATGTATAACATAATCAATTCCAGTAAATGCGCGCTTTAAACGTTCCAAATCTCTCACATCGCCTATAAAATACCTCATGGCCGGATAAATACTAACCGGATATTCCTGCTCCATTTGAAATTGCTTCTGCTCATCTCTTGAATAAATAACCAATCGTTTTACATCCGGCCACTTTTCAAGGATGGTTTTTGTTAATTCTTTCCCCAAAGACCCAGTGCCCCCGGTTATTAATACACATTTATTTGAAAACATATTAAATTTATCGACTAATTAAAGATATTTTGAATTGTAAGTATAGATTCTCAAATAGCATTTTTTTGTTTATCTGAAAATATTTATTATATTAAAAGGCTGGAATTAACCTTTCTGGAACAACCTCCATAGTATTTTTTTAAAACTTAGTATAGCTATAGCAAATACAAAACCCAATATTATTCCAATGAATATAGCTGTAATTTTTTTTACTTTATTTTTTGCTAAAGGCAGTACTGGCTTATCAATTATCTGAATTAGGGGTATTTCCTGCCTTAATGAGATTTTTGCTAATTCCAGATTTTGCACCATTTGACTATAGATTGCAGTATTAGCCTGAACATCTATTTGCCTTTTTTGAGATGTCACCCTAAGTGTTGACATTTCAGGATTTGCATTAGGGGCCGCATCTATTGCAGAAGCAACACCATTGATAGAAGAATTCAAAATTGCTCTGACACTATCTGCCTGTCGCTGCAATATCTGGACGTTTTGAAATGCTTTTTTTGTTTTGGTTTGAACATAAAAATCATTAACCGTTTGAACCAGCCTTTCAGTAAAAAATTTTGAAAAAAGCTCATCTTTAGTTACAACCTTTACGGCAATAATGTTAAGCTTTTTATCCGGTTTCTCTACAGTCAATATTTTCTCATTGAAGATCCCAGTCAATTCCGTTATAACACTATCTTGTGCACGACTGAAATTATCAGAATTCGTATTAAAATCTATATATTTTAATTCTTTATCTTTTGAAGTACCTGGTAAATACGGAGGGTATAAAAACCTATCAATCAACAGTTCTTTTTTGCCGTTAAAATTGCAACTGTTAAGTAAAGTCTTTTCAATCATTGTACGTGATTTATATAGCTCCATTATGTTATCGCCTTCAAAAATAGTAGAACCGCCACCACCGCCTAAATTTATTCCGGCTAAAGCTGCAAGCCCCCCATATTGTCCCATTCCTCCACCGCTTTTAGAATCATCCAAAACAAATGAACAAACAGCTGTATAAGTAGGTTTTTTTAAAATGGAATAAGCTAAGCCTAATAATGCTCCAATTAAACATATAATTAAAATAAACGGCCATTTAGTTCTATAATATTTTATAGCAGATTGAATTTTGGCTAAAATGTCGTCAATGGCTATCTCACCCGAATTATTTGCCTTATTTGATGAATTACCTTGATTCATATTAAAATCTAATTGAAACAGAGAGTTTGTTATCTTATTTGTTTAAACTAATAATTCCAAAAATAATAGCACCCAGTGATGCAAGAGCTGTTGCATAACCTATTATCTGCGAGCCTACATCTGTACGTGGCGGCAGTTTCTTAGGCACATAGATCTCACTGCCGGGGCGTACATCCGGATGGCTGTTCCAGAACAGGAATTTACGTGTTGCTCGTACTGTTCCGTTAGGGTATACAATATAAGCCCCTCTTTTTAATGCACTTGGTGAGTACCCTCCTGCATTATACACATAATCGGTAAATGATTTGTTATTGCTGTATACTACCGCACTTGGGTATAGTACCTCGCCGTTTACCCGCACTATCTGTTGTTGTTTGGGTACCCTGATCTCATCTCCGTCTTCTACCAGTAAGTCTATACTGCTGCCCGGTTGCTGCAATATCTTCTTCAGATCTATCCCTACATAGTTGTTTCGCTGGGTGGTGTCTTGCGTTTTTGCTTTTGCGGTGTCTTTGTAGGTCAATTGTAACTGGTTCATCCGTGTCTGACGGTCACGAACCAGCTCAGCCGTGTCGGCCTTGTTTTTGTCTACACCCAGTATCGCTATATTGCTCCGTTTTAAGGTGCCCCCCTCTACATCTGCCGAGGCTGATAAGCCACCGGCACGCGCTATCATATCCGAGATCTTTTCATCTTTCTTCTGTATCGTATAATAGCCCGGGTATATCACTTCACCCTGTACACGTACTACCCGCTGCTTTTCATAGCCCGGCAGGCTGTATACCGATACGATATCAAACGGATGCAGGCGGAAGTTGGCTTCGCCTTCTACCAGGCCCGCATCTACGTTTACTGTAAATACCTGTGCCACTATACTCTCCTTGGACATCGGGTCGCTGTTATTTACCCGACGTGATACTTCTATCCGTTTCGCACTGGCTCCTTCGGCAAAACCGCCCCCTTTTACTATCAGGTCCTCTACCGTCATACTATCGGCATAGGCATACGTTCCCGGTTTGCGCACTTCGCCCTTTACCATTACCTGGTATTTGTCGCGCAGGTCAAAGATCGATACGATATGGATGCTGTCTTCTCTTTGCAGCGGGATATCGGCTGCTGTTTTCCTGATGATCTCGGTGATATTGAATGGGATCAATGCTTTGCTGTTGTCCGCATTTAGCCGGGTGATGGTTCCTCTGCCGCCAAAGGCGTCTTCTTTTAAGCCGGCTGCATTGGCTATCAGCTGCGATACCGTCAGTCCTTTTTGCAATTCGTATTCACCCGGGCGGAATACCGCGCCGGTGATTACCAATCTGTTTTCGTAGCGGTCCAGGATCTTTTCTACTTTATATTTATCGCCGCGTAAGGGGGTATAGCTTTTGTAATCATTTTCCAGCACATCGGTGATCCGTTTTTGCTGGTCCGCTATCTGGATCACTTTGATCCTTGCCGTGTATGCCTGGTCTGTGAAACCGCCTGCAAAGCCGATCACATCGTTCAGACTTTCCCCCGGCAATACTTCAAACAGTGCAGGGATCTTTACCTCTCCCGCCAGTTCTACACGGGTACGGTACGTGGGTACCTGGATGATATCCTGGTCTTCCAGGGTTATATTGTCTTTTTGCTCGCCTTTGGTTAAAAAATCATATACATCCAGGTGACGGATAATCCGGTTATTGCGGATGATTGCTATCTGGCGGTAGCTGCCTTTATCATTCGGGCCGCCCGCTGCATACAGTGCATTAAATACCGTGGCTAATGAGGGCAGCGTATAGCTGCCCGGCCGGGTTACCTGGCCCGCAATAATAACTTTGATACTACGGATATTGCCTAAACCTATCTGTACCTCGGTACCGTGACCCACGGCATAGTTACTGGCTGACAGCCGGCTCTTGATGGTGGCACTGGCCTGTTCTATTGTTTTACCTACTACATTAATTACGCCTACTCCCGGTACGTTGATATTCCCGTCTGGCGATACTTCCAGCTTCCAGTTGGCTACCGATTTGCCGTATACATTGATATTCAACTGATCTTCGGGGCCGATAATATAATTAATCGGGGTGGCGATCTTTAAATTAGGCTCAAATTTCATATTGCTGTTCCGGAACAGCTCAGATCCGAATACCTGTAACTTTTTGGGGCCGTTATTCTTTACCCGGTTTACCGAGTCGCTATCCGCTACGTAATTTAACCGGCGCGTGGGGCGGTAACTGGTATCTATTCCCGTTGAACCGCTGGTGGTGCCGTCTTTCGCACGGATGTCGGCTATCCGTTTTTGCAGCGCCTGTACCTGGTCGTCAGGCAGACCACGGCTGGCGGCCTGCTGTAACAGCTGGTTGTCGCTGATATTCGCTGCCGAAGCTTGCTGTAACATCTGCCGGATCTGTGCATCGCTCAGGTCGCTCACGTTTACATTCGACAAGTTCTGCGGTATGCTCTGCGATCCTAAACTGCCAGTCTGCCCCTTTACTCCTACTGATACCAGTGTTAAGCCTATTATTAATGTTAAGTACAGTAGTTGTTTTAGTTGTTTCATAAGT
>Ga0206982_1049_pt2 | contig 44624 bp, 41 predicted proteins | sample Alteio_BWMinCont_18_FD_153493 | JGI IMG/M metagenome (GOLD analysis project Ga0206982, IMG submission 153493) | Enriched cells from forest soil in Barre Woods Harvard Forest LTER site, Petersham, Massachusetts, United States -... | ecosystem: Environmental > Terrestrial > Soil > Temperate forest >... | reverse complement strand
TAAGTGTACGCCATCAAGAGAAAATAATCCGCCGCTGATATAATTTGAATTTAAATTTAAACCATCAATAACTAAACCGCTTTGCTTGATATTATTTAAGAACGTATAAGCATCAAATACAGCCAAACCCTTTGATGCGGCAATTGATGTGATAGTGCTATTATATGAAAGCACATGCTCTTGCGTTAATGCAATTTCATTTGCATCCAACACATATTGGTTATCAATTGGCGTGTACGGTGTTAAGCCGTAAGGTAATTCGCCATATGGTGTTGAAACGGGCTGACCGATCATACTTGTAGGGAATGTTAAAACAATTAAGTCACTGGCAGTAGCAAGCCTCGGCGCATAGGTAGTACCTGAAACCAATGCATTAATATAAAGACCCTGTACTGCAGGATTTACTTTTTGTACGCCCGCAAGTATAGCATTAACGGTTACGGTATTGAAATATGGTATGGAAGTTACATCAGGAATAGTTGCAACCACACCTTTTGCACCGCTTGCTGTTAAAGTACCTATAGATAAAGCATACAATTGTGCAAAAGTGGTTTCGTCTGTCAATACATCGCCTGCACCGCCTGATGTAGCATATAAAAGAGCATCATTATTTCCCAGCCAATCTGAAAAGAAAGTAAATGGTTTTGCGGTTACAAAATCCAGATAATCTGTTGTGTTATTGGGCGCATCGTTAGGTAATAAACGTTCAAAATATCCATTTAAATCTCCATAAGGAGCGTAGGTAATATTAAGCAATTTAATTCCGGGTACACCGTAGTTTTCAATATCGCCGGTATATTTGGTATATAAAGTTACGTTTCCAAAACCGGGAACGGGTAATATTCCTCTTATAGCCAAATCAGTAGTAACTGGTGTAGTAATCGGAGTGCCATCGGCATTAAAACCAGTTAGCTGCAAATAGCCGGAACCATTTGCCTGTGCTGCGGTAAATAATGGCTGATTAAATGCGCCGCCGCCTACTGATTGCATTTGGTTGGCCATAATGGAAGGATACGAGTTTAGTTGCCCTTCCAGGTAAAGGCCGCCATCAGCATAGCCTGCTGTTAATGAGTTTCCTACTGCTATGAATCGAGAAAAATTTGCGGAGCCGTGTGTAAGCGGTGCGGTTTTAACTTCCGGTTTGCAGGCTGCAAGGAAAAATAGGCCGGCAATTATATATATATGTTTTTTTAGAAATTTCATCTGCTTAAGTATTAAGTTTTACCAGTGATAAGAAAGTGAGATACCAGGTATATAAACATTTGTATCGTATGTACCTGACAACTGATATTGAATATTAGTTTGCGTGCGGCTTAACAAATGCTCATATTCAAACGACGCATCGAGGTCAAAATGTTTGGTTAACATGTAACCAAAACCACCGGTAAAATACATTCTGTTAGCATCGGGCGCTTCCGGTGTAACATAACCATCCAATACAGCTGTAGTTGCAAAGCCGCCACCAAAGCGCCAGGCTGTTCTGGGAGATGACTTGTATTGTGCACCGGCTCTGAATGTGAAAGCATCCTGATAATCGCGGGGTGATACAGAGTTTTGTAAATCGGGCGTAGTAGTCTTATAATCAAACTCTAAAGTTTTATAAGTACTCCAGCTGGTAATATTTATATCCAGGGCTAACGTCCATTTTGACGTTGGGTAAAAACCTATACCCACCGAGTTAACAGCCGGTAGCGGAATAGTAGAAGAGAAGGTGTTGGGTTGAGGGAACGCACTTTGGAGCGAAGCCGGGACAGAGAATATAGCATTGCCGTTATTGATAGTAGTAGAAACACCACTACGGTGGGTAATACCTACCGTAAAGTTAGCTTCTGTTTTAAAATAAATACCCGCATTCCAACCATAACCATGTCCGGTGCCTTTCAATTCGGCTTGTCCGTCCTGACCTGCACTATTTGAAAGTGGTATGGCTTGTGTAAGGTCAACGCTGCCTTTGTTATAAACAAAGCCACCACCGATGCTTACAAAGTCGGCCAATTTAATACTGATGGTAGGTTGAAAATAAATGGCTTTTAAATTAAGGCTTTCCAATACATATTTTCCCTGCCAGTTATTCCCCCAATCGGTTAAACCACCATAAGGTGTGTAAATACCCAATCCAAATTTCCACCAGGATGCTTTTGGGCCCCATACACCATAAAAGGTAAACGGCGGAGCAATTTTATTGGCGGTGTGATATTGAATATCAGTACCAGATGGATTGAAAACCGACTGAAATACCAATGGGCTAATTCCAGCCTGAACATAATTTTCAGGAAGCATGGCAACTGCACCCGGGTTAAAAAATACTGAAGCACCATCGGTTGCAAGGCCGGTGCCGGTATGGCCCATGCCAATTTGCTTTTCGCCTTCAAGATTAACCTGGAAGCCTTGCGAAAATGCACATACTGGCAATGCCAACCATAGTAGGAGTAATAGTTTTCTCATAAAATAATAATTGGTTTATAATATTAACAGTCTGGGGTATTAGGATACCTCTACATAACTATTAAGATATAAAAGTAGTTTGGTTTGAAATGAAAAAAAGGGCTATAATGCGGAGATATTAGTCAAAAAGTCGGATAATCTTTCGTGAAGCGACAATTTTTGAACTACAGGAAATCAAGGTGTATCTGTTTTTTTAAAATTCAAACAAAAAAAGCCAGTTAAAAATTATATATTGGAATGCTATGAATAGAAAAATAGGACAATTAAGCCTTTCGAAATTTGCTTATCTGTATGCCGATAAACTCGCAGGGGCTGATTTTTTTGTAGCTGATGAAAAACAATTATTAAGCTTAAGTGAATACCCTTACCGTTCAGATGGTTATATTGTTGGCATATGCACCCGTGGCACCGCACAGGTGGAGGTGAATTTGCAGGTTTATGAGGCCCGGCCCGATGCTATGCTATTGGCAACTCCTTTCCACGTTTTAAGAATTTACAATAGCAGCGACGACTTTTTATGCCGTTTTATAGTTTTTAGTAAGGCATTTTTAACAGAAAATAATGTTAACAGTCATTTTTTGGAGTCATTCGGTTATTTTAAGAATACATCGATCCCGGTGATATACCTGGATAGTGCAGATGCCAAAATGATTTTGGAGATCTATCTGCTTATACAACAAAAGCTTGAAAGAGAAGGTCATCCATATCACGTTGAGATTTCGAGAAGTATTTTGATGTCGTTACTATATGAAGTTCAGGCGGTTTATGAGAAGCAGCATTTAATTATAAAAGGCAAACAGACCCGCAAGCAGGAGTTGAATATGCTTTTTCAGGAAATGGTTTTTAAACATTATAAAGAACACCGGAGCGTGCAGTATTATGCCGATTCGTTATTTGTATCGCCTAAACATTTGACAGAAACCATTAAAGAAGTAACCGGGAGAACCGCCGGTGAATGGATTGATGATGCTGTAGTGCTGGAAGCAAAAGTTTTGCTAAGAAATCATGATATAAACATCGCGCGCGTAGCTGAGGCTATACACTTCCCGGATCAATCCTCATTTGGCAAGTATTTTAAAAAGCATGCAGGTATGTCGCCGTCCGACTATCGTACTGTTTCCGCAAATTAAATTCTATTTCCGACTTTTTGACTAATATCTCCGCATTGCAGCCCTTTTATTGGCTCGTAAAGGCATCTAATTTTACCCTGATTATAAAACTTAAAATTAAGCCTCCTATCTGAACAGGTTTCGCTTAACAAATACTAAAGAAATAAATTGATGATGCTATAACTAAATTGTGTGCATTGGAGTTTATTAAATATGAAATTAAAAGACCAACATAATTAAATATAATCATGAATACCACAGAATCTATAAAAGCTATAAAGGGGGGCGAGTTTCTGATCAGGGAAACAGCTGCTGAAAGTATTTTCATTCCGGAAGAATGGAATGAAGAACAGTTGATGATAGCTGAAACATGTACAAATTTTTTAGCCCAACACGTTACGCCTAACTTAAATCGTATTGACGAGCAGGAAGAAGGACTGATGGCTCATTTAATGGAAGAAGCAGGGAACCTTGGCTTATTAGGTATTTCGGTGCCGGAAGAGTATGGTGGTTTTGGTAAGGATTTTAAAACGTCAATGCTGGTTACCGAAAAATTGGGTGCAGGTCACTCGTTTTCTGTGGCTTTTTCGGCTCATACCGGGATAGGTACGTTGCCTATTCTGTATTATGGTAATGATGCTCAAAAGCAAAAATATATTCCAAAACTGGCAAGCGGCGAGTGGAAAGGCGCGTACTGTCTTACCGAACCGGGAGCCGGATCAGATGCAAATTCCGGTAAGGCGCGGGCAAAACTATCTGAAGATGGCAAACATTATCTGATCACTGGTCAAAAAATGTGGATCACCAACGCGGGGTTTGCGGATATATTTACTGTTTTTGCCAAGATAGATAACGATGAAAACCTGAGTGCCTTTATTGTTGAAAAGGATTTTGAAGGACTTTCATTGAATACCGAAGAACATAAAATGGGCATCAAGGGAAGTTCAACCCGCCAGGTATTTTTTAATGATTGTAAAGTACCAGTTGAAAATTTGCTTTCCGAACGTCAAAACGGATTCAAGATAGCGGTAAATATTTTAAATCTGGGCCGTATTAAATTAGGTGGTGGCACGGTAGGGGCGAGTAAGGATGTTATTTCTTTAGCTGTAAAATATGCAAATGAACGTGAGCAATTTGGTAGACCTATTTCCAAATATGGTGCTATCCGTTATAAATTAGCTCAACAGGCTATCCGTACCTATGCTTCGGAGGCTGCGATATATCGCGCCAGCCAGAATATGGAAGAAGCTACCGATATGCTGATTGAAGGGGGCATGGATCCAATTAAAGCCAAGCTTAAAGGTACCGAACAATATGCCATTGAGGCCGCTATTATTAAGGTACATGCTTCCGAAACACTGGATTATGTTGTTGACGAAGGCGTGCAGATTTATGGAGGTATGGGGTTCAGCGCCGAAGCACCGATGGATAGGGCTTACCGCGATTCAAGGATCAACCGGATTTTTGAAGGAACCAATGAGATCAACCGGATGCTAACGGTTGACATGATGCTGAAGCGTGCTATGAAAGGGGAACTTGACTTAATGGGCCCTGCGCAAAAAGTTGCGGGTGAATTGATGAGCATTCCTGATTTTAACGCTAGCGAAGAAGATGGCTTGTTCACTAAAGAGAAAAAATATATAACCGGGTTTAAAAAAGCAATTTTAATGGTTGCCGGTGGGGCGGTTCAAAAATTAATGGCCCAATTAGGTAAAGAACAGGAAGTGTTGATGAACGTGGCGGATATGCTGATTGAACTTTATGTGAGCGAATCATTACAGCTAAGGGTTGAAAAACTGGTTGGCATAAAAGGTGAAGAGGCTTGTAAAGAGCAATTGGATATCATGCGGGTGTATATTAGCGAAGCTGCCGAACGCATTTTAAAATCAGGCAAAGAGGCATTAAATTCATTTGCCGAGGGCGACGAACTACGAATGATGCTGATGGGATTAAGGCGCTTTACCAAAACCGAAGACTTTAATACTACGCAGGCCCGTAGAAATATTGCCGCTAAACTAATTGCCGAAAATAAATATTGTTTTTAAACAGACATTAATACTGACCTCGGATTATCCCGGCTTTTTTTGCCGGGGTAGTTCTTCTTTGTTAAACAAAAATACCTTATGAAAATATTAGTGTGTATAAGCCAGGTGCCCGACACCAGTACTAAAATTATACTAAAAGATAACAACACAGCCATTAGCGGCGATGGTGTAACCTATATAATTAATCCTTACGATGAATGGTATGCTTTGATCCGCGCCTTAGAATTAAAAGAAACAGGCGTGGCCAGCGATGTGCATTTAATAACTGTAGGAAAAGCTGACGTAGAGCCCATTATCAGAAAAGGCCTGGCGCTGGGCGGTGATGAAGCTATCCGCATAGATGCTGCGCCAAATGATGCCTATGAGACTGCCAGTTACATTGCCGAATATGTAAAAACTACAGGTTATGATTTGATATTATGCGGTAAAGAATCTATCGATTACAATAACGGTACTACCGGCGTAATGCTTGCTGAACTGCTCGATATGGATTACATCGGCTTTGCTACCGGTATTCAGGTTGAAGGTAATGTAGCTACCGTTAACCGTGAAATTGAGGGTGGCGAAGAAACAGATACTTGTAATTTGCCAGTAGTGATCGCATGCCAAAAAGGTGTGGCCGAAGCCCGTATACCTAATATGCGCGGTATTATGGCAGCGCGTACCCGTCCGTTAAAAGTGGTTACGCCTTCGGCGGTTACGGCTGTGGCAGCAATTTTATCTTACGAAATGCCTCCGGCTAAGGCGGGTATTAAACTGGTTGATCCTGATAATATGGATGAGCTGGTTGAACTGCTGCATTCAGAAGCAAAAGTTATTTAATCTACCCTAAAAATCAAAACGAAAAATGTCTGTATTAGTATTGGTAGAACATACCGAAGGAATTATAAAAAAGAAAAGTTTTGAAGCCGTTCAATATGCTTCGCACATAGCCAAACAAAGCGGTACCGCTGTAACAGCAGTTATTTTGGGTAATGCTCAAAATTCGGAAATGGAAAGTTTAGGTGAATATGGCGCGCAAAAAGTATTACATGTTGCCGATGCCCGCTTAGATGAATTGCACGCCCGGGCTTACGCTAAAGCTTTAATAAATGCCGCCGAAAAAGAAGGCAGTAAGATTATTATTGCACTACACGATATTAACGGCAGGGCCGTTGCACCGCGCGTTGCGGTTAAATTGAAAGCAGGCCTGGTAGCAGGCGCATTATCGTATCCTGACACTGAAAAAGGGTTTGTGATAAAAAAGGCTGTATTCTCGGGGAAAGCCTTTGCTTTTGTAAATATTTTGAGTGATGTAAAAGTAATTACATTAATGCCAAACTCATTTCAGTTAAATAAGGGAGAGGGAAAGGCAACAGTTGAAAAGCTGGATGTTAGTTTTGATGAAAAAGATTTTGGCGTAAAAGTAAAACAGGTGAATAAAGTAAGTGGCGAAGTATCACTTGCTGATGCTGAACTGGTTGTTTCTGGCGGACGCGGCATGAAAGGCCCCGAAAACTGGGGACTGATTGAAGATTTAGCTAAAGAACTGGGTGCTGCCACTGCCTGTTCACGCCCGGTTGCCGATTCGCATTGGCGTCCGCACCACGAACATGTAGGGCAAACAGGCGGAACTATTCGGCCTAATTTATATATCGCTGTAGGTATTTCGGGGGCTATTCAACATTTGGCCGGGGTTAACGGATCAAAAACTATTGTTGTAATTAATAAAGATCCGGAAGCTCCATTTTTCAAGGCGGCCAATTACGGCGTGGTCGGTGATGCTATGGAAGTTTTACCCAAATTAACAGCCGCGGTAAAAAAGTACAAAGAAACTCATAAATAGTTCGGATTATGAACGTCTATTACGAAGGACAGGTTTTATGGTCGCAAATTGATGCTAACCAGCACTTGCGCCATTCAGCTTATGCTGATTTTGCTGCCCAGGCCAGATTAAATATGCTGCAGCAATTAGGTTTAAAACCAGCTTTACTGCTTGAACAGAAAATTGGCCCTGTATTGTTCAGAGAAGAGCTTTTTTACCTGCGCGAAGTGATTTTAAATGATACCATTAAAATCACTTGCGAGCTTTCAAAGGCCCGTGTCGATGGTTCGCGCTGGTCGATAAAACACGAAATGTATCGGAGCGATGGGGTTAAGGCAGCTATTATTAATGTAGATGGCGCCTGGATTGATATGGAGAAACGCAAGTTATGCCTGCTGCCGGTAGATGTGAGCGAACTTTTTATGAGCGCCAATAAAACCAGCGATTTTGTTGAAGAAGCACCTAAATTATAATATCAACATAAAACAATAATGATTCAACTAAAAGATGTTTTTGAAGCGGCTGTTAAAGACAGTAAAGAACTGCCTTCACGTCCGGATAACGAAATATTACTACAGATTTACAGTTTATATAAACAAGCAACGGAGGGTGATGTTAATACCGATAATCCACCGGGAATGTTCGACTTTGTGGCCAAAGCAAAATATGATGCCTGGTTAAAGTTAAAAGGCGTTACTGCCGAAGATGCGATGAGGCAATATATTAATTTGATTGCAGAGCTATCGGGAAACAAATAACAAAACAAAGTTCCGAAATATTGACAAATGTTTCCGTCATTTGGACCTTTATATAATCATCCTTAAAAGGATATTTGCTATAATATAAACCAATACCAATTATTAAATCATTTCGGGGCTAACTGCTTTTTACAAAGATGGCAGAATAAACAACAAGGCATTAAATACTTTAAGGTCTGTTTGCGGAATGAATATTATAACCATTTAAAATAACGTATTTGCATGGATGCCAAACGAATAATAAAAAAGGTAGCTGTACTGGGTTCAGGTGTAATGGGCAGCCGTATTGCCTGCCATTTTGCAAACATTGGGGTGCAGGTATTGCTATTGGATATTGTACCCAAAGAAGCACCTGAAAACGATAAAAAAGTCAGAAACAAAATAGTGAATGATGCCTTGGATTTTGCCTTGAAATCAAATCCATCGCCAATTTATCTCAAGTCATTCGCTAAGCGCATAACAACGGGTAATTTTGACGACGATATGCCCAAAATAGCCGAGTGCGATTGGGTAATAGAAGTGGTGGTTGAACGCCTCGACATTAAACAAAAAGTATTCGAAAGTGTGGAGAAATTCCGTAAGGCAGGCACGCTGATCACCTCAAATACTTCGGGTATCCCAATTCATTTAATGGCTGAGGGCAGGAGCGATGATTTTAAGAAACATTTCTGCGGAAGTCATTTCTTTAATCCGCCACGATATTTAAAACTACTCGAGGTCATCCCAACAAAAGATACTTTGTCCGAGGTAACCAATTTCCTGATGGAGTTTGGCGAAAAATTTCTAGGCAAAACTACGGTGTTAGCCAAAGATACACCGGCATTTATCGGTAACAGGGTAGGTGTGTTCAGCATAATGAGCGTGCTGAACTACGTGAGTAAAACCGGGATGACGGTAGAGGAGGTTGATAAACTTACGGGACCGGTTATCGGTCACCCAAAATCGGCTACTTTTCGTACAAGCGATGTGGTAGGTTTGGATACCATGATCCACGTTGCCAATGGTCTTTATGAAAACGCACCGAATGACGAAGCAAGGGAAATATTTAAAATCCCTGATTTTGTTACCGGGATGGCAAAAAACAACTGGTTAGGTAGCAAAACCAACCAGGGCTTTTATAAAAAGGAAAAGGTAGATGGCGTAAACCAGTTTTTTGCGCTTGATTTAAAAACTTTGGAATATAAGCCATCGCAAAAGGTGAAATTTCCATCACTTGAAACTACCAAAACGGTTGATAATTTAAAGGACAGGCTTAAAATACTCGTTGCAGCGAAAGATAAGGCGGGTGATTTTTATCGTGCTACGTTTTACGAGCTTTTTGCCTATGCAAGTAATCGCATACCAGAAATTGCTGATGAATTATACAAGATAGATGCGGCTACCAGCGCCGGTTTTGGCTGGGAAATGGGCCCTTTTGAAAAATGGGATGCTCTTGGTGCCGAAGATACCTTGAAGTTAATGGAGGCTGCCGACAATAAACCGGCGCAATGGGTTTATGATATGCTTGCTTCCGGTGCAAAAAGTTTCTACAAGGTTGAGGGTGGCAAACGTTTGTTCTATGATATTCCATCTAAAACCTACAAGATAATCCCGGGAACGGAGAGCTTTATATTGCTGGATAATATCCGCCCAACACATACCATATGGAAAAACAGCGGTACTACCATTACTGATATTGGCGATGGTATACTTAACCTGGAGTTTCACACCAAAATGAATACCATAGGTGGCGATGTGATAGAAGGCATTAATAAAGCCATAGCGCTGGCCGAGAAAAGTTATAAAGGATTGGTAATATCAAACGAAGGAGCCAACTTTAGCGCTGGCGCCAACGTAGGAATGATATTTATGATGGCCGTTGAACAGGAGTTTGACGAGCTGAATATGGTTATCAAAGCTTTCCAAAATACGATGATGCGGATCAGGTATTCCTCCATTCCGGTGGTGGCTGCCCCGCATCAAATGGCTTTGGGCGGAGGGTGTGAGTTATGCCTGCATGCCGATAAAGTAGTTGCCCATGCCGAATTGTATATGGGCCTTGTTGAATTTGGTGTCGGCTTAATACCCGGCGGCGGCGGTACAAAAGAGTTTGCTTTAAGATTATCCGACGAATTACAGGATGGAGATATCGAGCTTAATAATTTCCGCGACAGGTTTTTAACCATTGGACAGGCAAAGGTATCCACTTCCGCTTATGAGGCTTTTGAATTGGGTTATCTGAAAAAGGGCCGCGATGTAGTAGTTGTTTCGCAAAACAGGCTATTAGCTGAAGCTAAACAACAGTGTTTACAACTTGCTGATGAAGGCTACGTACAACCCATACCGCGAAGCGACATCAGGGTACTGGGTAAACAGGCACTTGGCCTGGGTTATGTGGGTGCCAATACCATGTATAGTGGTAATTACATTAGCGAACACGATGTGAAAATATCTCAAAAACTGGCTTATGTAATCTCGGGTGGGGATTTATCGCAGCCATCTCTTGTAAACGAAGAGTATTTGCTGGGGTTGGAGCGGGAAGCTTTTGTATCCCTGTGTATGGAAAAGAAAACTTTGGAAAGGATACAATCCATTTTAACAGGCGGAAAAGTGCTGAGAAATTGATCGTTGGGAGGATTTGAGAATCAAGAACCATGATTCAAGAACCAAGAATTGAGAAATAAATAAAAGTTAAAAATCTAGGATCAAAAGTAGAGAAATAGAAAAGCATAGTGAACAGTCAGCTGGAAATACTTCTGGTCTTGATTCTTGACTCTTTCTTCTTGGTTCTTCGCTACAGGTTCTAACAAAATAAAAATAAAATGAACGCATACATAGTAGCTGCAAGCCGGAGCGCTGTTGGAAAAGCAACAAGAGGAGGATTAAGGTTTACACGACCTGATACGCTTGCTGCCGATGTTATTAAACATTTGGTAGCTTCTGTTCCTAATGTAGACAAGGAGCAGATTGATGATGTAATTGTTGGTAACGCAACTCCCGAAGCCGAACAAGGTTTAAATGTTGCCCGTTTAATATCATTAATTGCTTTGGATACTGATAAAGTTCCGGGGATGACTGTAAACCGTTACTGTGCGTCGGGCCTGGAAACTATTGCTATCGCGGCAGCAAAAATACATAGCGGTATTTCTGATTGTATTATAGCTGGTGGTGTTGAGAGCATGAGCCTGCTGCCAATGGGCGGCTGGCGGGTTGTACCAAATGCAGACGTTGCTTTGGCGCACCCCGATTATTACTGGGGGATGGGACTTACTGCCGAAGCTGTTGCCAGCGAATATAAAGTGAGCAGGGAAGAACAGGATCAGTTTGCCTATAACTCTCATCAAAAAGCTATAGCCGCTATTAAAGAAGGTAGGTTTAAAGATGAGATTGTTCCGGTAAACATTGTAGAAACTTATGTTGATGAAAGCGGAAAAAAGAAAAAAAGAGAATTTAAAGTGGATACAGATGAAGGCCCTCGTGCCGATACGTCATTGGATGCTTTAGCCAAATTGAAGCCGGTATTTAATGCAGAAGGCGTTGTTACAGCAGGCAATTCATCACAAACCAGTGATGGTGCCGCATTTGTAATGGTGGTGAGCGAAAAGTTTATGAAACAAAATAACCTTACACCCATTGCACGCATGGTAAATTATGCTGTTGCGGGCGTTCCTCCACGTATTATGGGGATAGGCCCGCTGGTAGCTATTCCAAAAGTGTTGAAACTGGCAGGCATGAAACAACAAGATATTGACCTGATTGAATTAAATGAAGCCTTTGCTTCCCAATCATTGGCCATTATAAAAGGATTGGAATTAAATCCGGATATTGTAAATGTAAACGGAGGTGCTATAGCATTAGGGCATCCGCTGGGTTGTACGGGGGCAAAGCTTTCGGTACAGCTGTTTAACGAATTGAAAAGACGTGATAAAAAGTATGGTATGGTTACCATGTGTGTTGGAACAGGGCAGGGAGCAGCAGGCATATTTGAATTGTTATAGTATTTTATCAGGTCATTTTAACTAATAACTGTTTTACGAATGGAAAAAGCAACAAGATTGTTTGATTGCATGGCAGTTCAGGCGAAAGAACCCCAGGCTGACTTGTTAAACGCAAAAGTAAATGGAAGCTGGAAAGCTTACAGTACAACAGAAGTGCATGGACTGGTTTATCAACTAACCCAGGCGCTGCTTGATTTGGGTATTTCCACAGGTGACGGTACGGTTGAAGGGCGTGATAAAATAGGTTTAATAAGTGCCGGTCGGCCTGAGTGGGTAGTGGCCGATTTGGCTGTACAGCTTACCGGAGCCGTATTGGTGCCTCTATACCCCAATACCAATACTAAAGAAATTGAACAGATATTAATTGAAGCAGATGTAAAATACCTTTTTGTAAGTACCAAAGAGTTATTTGAAAAAGCCAAACAGATACATGCCAATGTACCATCGTTAAGAACTATTTTTTCTTTTGATGAGCTGGATAATTGTCCTAACTGGACCGAATTGCTTAAACCATTAAAACCAGGTTACGAACAAAGGATTGGTGAAATTAGCAGCAAAGTTAAAGAGGATGATGTTACTACAATAATATATACATCGGGTACTACAGGCAGGCCAAAAGGGGTAATGCTTACCCATAAAAATATTTTAAGTAATGTTACAGCATCCGGCGATATATTGGCGCAAATACCCATAAAAGAGAAGCGTTCACTAAGCTTTTTGCCATTGAATCATATTTTCGAGAAAATGGTAACCTATATTTATCTTTTTTACGGCTTTTCGGTTTCTTACGCGGAGAATATGGATACTATAGGCCCTAACATGCGCGAGGTTAAACCTTACCTATTTACCGCGGTTCCGAGGGTGCTGGAGAAAGTGTTTGAACGAATAATGGTTGAAGGCCAGAAACTGACAGGTATAAAAAGGAAGATATTTTTTTGGGCAGTGAGCGTGGCTGATCAGTACGAAATTGGCAATCAGAGTGCGGGATATAAACTTAAATTGGCCATAGCCGATAAACTGGTATTTAGTAAATGGCGCGCTGCCGTGGGGGGGAATATAAAAGCTATTGTAGTGGGAAGCTCATCAACTCCTATAAGACTCGAAAAGATATTTACTGCGGCAGATATGGTGGTGATAGAAGGTTATGGCTTAACAGAAACCTCGCCGGTTATTGCAGTTAATCATTATGCAGAAAGCGGTAGGAGATTTGGCACCGTTGGGCCATTGCTAAGCGGCGTACAGGTTAAGATAGCCGAAGACGGCGAAATATTGTGTAAAGGTCCTAATATTATGCCTGGCTACTATAAAAACCCCGAATTAACCGCCGAGGTATTAGAAGGCGGATGGTTCCACACCGGAGATATCGGTGTATTGGATGAAGATAATTTCTTGAAAATAACAGATCGTAAAAAAGAAATATTTAAAACTTCGGGCGGTAAATATGTGGCTCCACTGCCGATTGAAAATAAGATGAAAGAAAACTATTTCATTGAACAGATGATGGTGGTTGGCTCGGAACGGAAATTTGCAGCAGCGCTTATAGTGCCATCATATACCAACCTGAAACCATGGTGCAAAAAGAATGATATTGAGTTTAGTTCGCACAGGGAACTTTTAAAAGATAAAAGGGTAATTGATATGTATCAATCTATTATAGATACCTATAATCCCGAATTTAACCATGTGGAGCAGGTAAAGAAAATTACCTTGCTGGCAGATGAGTGGTCGGTTGATACCGGCGAGCTCACCCCAACGGGGAAAATGAAGCGAAAGATCATTACAGAAAAGTATAAAGCAGAGATTGATAAAATGTATGCAGGCGAAGTAAGCGAAAATCCGGCCCTGGTAAACTAATAAGAGAACAATGGAAACATTTCAATTAAAAATTAGGGACAGGCTGGCTATGATAGCGCTCGACAGAGGGCGTTCAAATCCTATCAATCATCAAATGGTTAAGGAATTAACCAGCTGCATCCGCAATTTAGATGCCGACGATACCAATGTGGGCGGGTTATTGCTGACCGGTAAAGAAGGCTTTTTTTCTTCGGGTATTGACCTGATAGAGGCTTATGAATATGACGAGGCGCAAAGCAGGGAGTTTTGGGTTGATTTTTTGGAGCTGCAAAGAGTAATGGCATCTTTCAAAAAACCAATGGTTGCTGCTATAAGCGGCCATAGCCCGGCAGGTGGATGTGTTATGGCTATTTGCTGCGACTATAGAGTAATGGCCGAGGGTAAGTTTGTAATCGGTTTAAATGAAATTCCGGTGGGTATTATTGTGCCCGATGGTATTTTTGATTTATATGCCTTTTGGCTTGGCAAACGCAAAGCTTATCAGTATTTAATGGAAGGCAAACTTTTAAACGGTAGTGAAGCTCTTGATGCCGGATTAATAGACGAGCTAAGTGCAGCTGATAGTTTGTTAAGCAACGCCGAAAGAAAGATAAGAACCTACATGCAGTTTAGCGCAGCCACCTGGAGCCAAAGTAAATTAAACCTGCGTAAAGAATTGATAACTAAACTGAATAGTGATCAATCTGACACTTTAAATAAAATGCTTAGCCAGTGGTGGGCGCCCGCAACCCGCAAAGGCTTGCAAATGATGGTTGAGAATTTAAAATCAAAAAGTACTGCTAAATAAACTTGTTATGAGCGATAACAGCCCGCAAAACCAGGCAATTACCGAAGGAATGTTAAAAGAGGATGCTTTAAAAGGCAAAACCATAGTTATTACCGGCGGTGGTACAGGTTTGGGCAGGGCAATGGGCACTTATTTCTTAAAATTAGGAGCCAATTTGGTAATTACCAGCAGAAAGCTGGATGTACTGAAACAAACAGCCGCAGAAATGGAGACTGAAACAGGTGGTAAGGTATTAGCGGTTGCTTGTGACGTAAGGGAGTATGAAGAGGTTGAAAATATGCTTGGCCAGGCCATTAGCACTTTCGGCTCTGTCGATGTACTGGTAAATAATGCTGCAGGTAACTTTATTTCGCCAACGGAACGTCTCTCTGCCAATGCTTTTTCGGCGATAATTGATATTGTTTTAAAAGGCTCGGTAAATTGCTCGCTGGCTTTGGGCAAATACTGGATAAATGAAAAGCTACAAGGTAATATACTCAATATAGTTACTACTTATGCGTTCACCGGGTCGGCTTATGTGGTTCCGTCTGCTTGCGCCAAAGGCGGTGTGCTGGCTTTAACCCGGTCGCTGGCAGCTGAATGGGGCCGGCATGGAATCAGGTGTAATGCAATTGCTCCGGGGCCATTCCCAACCAAAGGGGCCTGGGAACGTCTGCTGCCCGGCGATATGGGTAAAAAGTTCGATTTCAAAAACAGGGTTCCACTTAAACGTATGGGCGAGCATCAGGAATTAGCTAATCTGGCGGCATTCCTGGTATCAGGCTTCTCTGGTTATATCAACGGAGAGGTAGTTACTATTGATGGCGGCGAATGGTTACAAGGTGCAGGCCAGTTTAACGCATTGGAAATGATACCCTCCGAAATGTGGGATAGCATTGAAAAAGCTACCCGTTCTGCATAAAGCTCATTAATCCTTCTTTTAGATTGGCTTTTCTGCCATTCTATTCCTATTTATTCTGTATTTACCAATATTGCCTTTAAAAATTGGCATAGGTTGTTTTGAAGTATATTTTAGGGTGAAATTACTATTTTGCCATAATGGCAGTATTTTGTCAGGCTTTTTTTATGTGTTTTTTGCCGATATTTTGCATTTGGCAGTATGTATGACAATATGGCAAAAAATATTTTTCAAGATCTAGTTGTCGAAATATTGTCAAATATTGCTCGATCTTTTTGCAAATTGGCTTATTTTTTCACTTTTCCATCTTTAGAAATCACCTATTTCATGGTTTTTAAGGTTTTTCAGCAGAAATTTTGATATTATTTCGGTTGAGAGTAGTTTTAATGTCATTTATTTGATTTTTTCCTTAAAGCGGGAATTATTAATTTTTTCAGATTGATTTTTTTAGTGATTATTTAAAACCCGGTAATTTTTTTTTGAAACGGTTCTTTATTTTTTACGGTTTCCTGATTTCCATAATTTTTATTTTTTGCCTTTTTCTCTCATGGAATTCAAAAGAACGTGATTTTGGCCCATGGCACGCTTTTAGTGCAACCCTATGCGGATAAGTATGCAAGCATCCTTGAAAATTGCCGATTACTTATCCATAGTTAATAGTTAAGTATTTAAAAATTAAAACACAAAAATCATGTTAGTTGTATTAGAAGTTGCTGCATTAATCGCTGTAATTGTATTACCTCTTATTCCACAAAAAACTGTAAAATAATTTAAGTTTTACGTTTGACTAAGAATATACGGGCTGCCTTTGGCGGCCCTTTTTTGTTGGCAAAAAGTAGGTGTTCATGGTGTTCACGGCGTTCATCGAGTTCATGCTGTTCTTTTTTGAACACTTCTTTTTTATGGGGATATGGTTGAGAATATATGTTTTGAGCCACAAAAAATATCAAAGCCATTGATTAATTATTATTTTTAACAAATTTTAACATTTACACCCCGCATTTTATTGGCAAAAAAATGTCTATCTGTTTAAGTTTGCCATTCCAAATTAAAAAGACTTCATGGAAGATATAAAAAGTAACACAGGTTATCCTTCATCGGATACAGTAGCGGGTAATTCATCCTACTCAACCGATATAAGGGCTATTAATGAAATGATACAACGCGAAAGCGCCTTTGTCGATCTTTTAAAAATGGAGATGGATAAAGTTATAGTAGGCCAAAAGTACATGGTTGAACGTTTGCTGATAGGTTTATTGGCTGATGGGCACATTTTATTGGAAGGCGTACCCGGTTTGGCAAAAACGCTTGCAATTAACACCCTGTCAAAAGCTATACAAGCCGATTTTAGTCGTATTCAGTTTACGCCCGATCTGTTACCTGCCGATTTGGTTGGAACGATGATCTATAACCAAAAGAAAGAAGAGTTTATTGTTAGAAAAGGCCCTGTTTTTTCAAACTTTGTTTTGGCCGATGAAATTAACCGTGCCCCTGCAAAGGTGCAAAGTGCCTTACTGGAAGCTATGCAGGAAAGACAGGTAACCATTGGTGATAATACATTTGCTTTGCCAACCCCATTCCTGGTACTGGCAACCCAAAACCCGATAGAGCAGGAAGGTACGTACCCGCTGCCGGAAGCACAGGTTGACCGCTTTATGCTAAAAGTGGTAATTGGCTATCCAAATAAAGAGGATGAAAAAAGAATTGTAAGAGCAAATATCGCTCCGCAGGGAATGCTTAAGCCTAACGCTATTATCCATCCGGATGATATTATACGCGCCCGCAAAGTTGTTAGGGAAGTGTACATGGACGAAAAAATTGAGCAATACATTATTGATATTGTGTTTGCTACCCGTTATCCTGATCAATATAAATTAGCCAACTACAAAAACTTAATCAGTTTTGGCGCTTCACCGAGGGCAAGTATCAATTTGGCGCTTGCATCAAAGGCTTATGCATTTATAAAACGCCGCGGTTATGTTATCCCTGAAGATGTGAGAGCTATTTGTCATGATGTTTTAAGACACCGTATAGGCTTAACTTACGAAGCCGAAGCCGAAAATATGACCACAGAGGATATTATTACAGGAATATTAAACGCGGTTGAAGTACCTTAATAGAATCAGGAATCAAGATCAAAGAATCAATAGATCGGAAAGAGTGATATTCTGTCCCGGCTATTGATTCTTATCGCTCAGAAAAATGGCAAGAGATACTAAAGAACTGTTAAAAAAAGTAAGAAAAATAGAGATTAAAACCCGCGGGTTAAGTAATCACCTTTTTTCGGGCGAATACCATTCTGCTTTTAAAGGCAGAGGTATGGCCTTTAGTGAGGTGCGCGAATATCAGTTGGGGGATGAGATCAGGACGATAGATTGGAACGTAACGGCCCGTTTTAATCATCCTTATGTGAAGGTTTTTGACGAGGAACGCGAATTAACGGTTATGCTACTAATGGATGTTAGCGCGTCCGAAAATTTCGGCACCATCAATCAGCAAAAGCAAGATTTGGCGACGGAATTGTGTGCAGTGCTTGCTTTTTCGGCCATTCAAAATAATGATAAGGTTGGTGTGATATTTTTTAGTGATAAAATTGAAAAATTTATTCCACCCAAAAAGGGTCGTAGTCATATCCTGATGATCATAAGAGAGCTGATTGATTTTAAACCGCAAAACAAAGGAACCGATGTGGCGGAAGCATTACGATATTTTACAAGCGCCATTAAAAAGAAATGCACGGCTTTTATAATTTCTGATTTTATGAGTCCCGCTTTTGAAGCCGAACTTAAAATAGCCAATAAAAAGCATGATATTATAGCATTGCGGCTTTTTGATAAGCATGAAGAGGAATTTCCGGACCTAGGTCTTATCCCTGTAAAAGACGAAGAATCGGGTGAGGTTATTTGGGTAAATACCGGTGATAAAAAGGTGCGCGACGCTTTTAAGATAGATGCGCTGCGAAGAAATGCAAACTTAAAAGATGTTTTTAGCAAATCAGGAGTTGATACTGCCGATATTGGTACCCATGAATCGTATGTTAAACCTTTAATGACGTTGTTTAAAAAGCGTGAAAGAAAAAGGTGATAAAATGAAGAAAAAGTTTTTTAATTATACCCTGTTATTATTTTTTATCTGTGTTTCTGTAAATGTAAAGGCCCAAAACATACAGGTAGAGGCTAAATTACAGCAATACAGTATCAGAATTGGAGATCAAACCAGATTTTTTCTCAGTGTACATCAACCGGTAAAAGAACATGTAAACTTTCCTAAAATAGCTGATACGCTTACAGGAAAAGTTCAGGTTGTAAATGCTAACAAGCCTGATACCGCGTTTGATCCAAACGATAAAAGCAAAGCAACCATAACACAAAGTTATATTATAACCAGCTTTGACGCGGGGACTTATACTATTCCGTCATATTCGTTTGGCTCGTCAGAAGGTGTTTTAAAGTCAGATGACCTGATGTTGCAGGTGCAGTCTGTAAAGGTTGATACAACTAAAGGTATTTACGATATCAGACAGCCCATATATGTATCCTATACCTTCGTTGATTGGGCAAAAGACAACTGGTATTGGGTTTTAATCCCATTTCTTGTTGTTTTTGCAATAGCCGGCTTAATTGTTTATTTTAAAACGCGCCCTAAACTACAACCAGTTGTGAAATTTGTGCAACCGTTGGTGCCACCACATATTATTGCTTTAGGCAAACTGAATGAAATACAGAGCAAAAAACTTTGGCAGCAGGAACAAACCAAGCAATATTATATTGAATTGAGCGATGTGCTGCGCGAATACCTCGAAAACAGGTATTCCATAAAAACTCAAGAAAAAACCACCGACGAAATTTTGATTGAACTAAGGCGGGTGGAAATGACAGACAATAATAAGCAAGTACTTAAGGAGCTTTTAACATTGGCAGATTTGGTGAAGTTTGCAAAAGAAAAGCCGCTTCCTGTTGAAAATGAGCAATGTATGGATCATGCCATCAATTTTGTAAAAGAAACACAGCAAGTGGCAAGTAAATCAGTTACTGAAGGAGGTGAGGCCAATGTTTAACGGAATTGAATTTGCTCATCCGGGTTTTTTCTGGCTCTTGTTAATTATTCCGCTTACAGTGGCGTGGTATATTTGGAGGGAACGTTTACTTCATGGAACTTTAAGTGTATCAGCGGTTAAGGGGTTCTCACTGCCAGCTAAAACTATCGTTCCGCGGTTGCGTCATTTGGTTATTGTATTTCGTTCATTGGCCTTACTTGCATTGATTATTGCTTTGGCTCGTCCGCAATCATCTTTGAGTTGGCAAAACACAACAACAGAAGGTATTGATATTATTATAGCATCTGATATTTCGGGCAGCATGCTGGCCGAGGATTTTCAGCCTAACCGATTGGAAGCCGGAAAGAACATCGCCATAGATTTTATAAAAAACCGCCCGGATGATCGTATCGGCCTGGTGATCTTCAGCGGCGAAAGTTTTACGCAATGCCCTTTAACTATTGATCACGATGTTTTAATTAACCTTTTTAAAGATGTTAAAAACGGAATGATTGATGATGGCACAGCAATAGGGATGGGGTTGGCTACGGCTGTAAATCGCCTTAAAGACAGCGAAGCCAAAAGTAAAGTGGTGATTTTGCTGACAGATGGATCAAACAATATGGGCTCAATACCGCCTATAACCGCTGCTGAAATTGCCAAACAGTTTAATGTGCGGGTTTATACCGTAGGTATTGGTACACATGGTTATGCGCCATATCCGGTACAAACGCCTATGGGTATTCAATATCAGCGTATCCCGGTTGATGTTGATGAAGGCACCCTTAGTAAAATTGCAACAATTACCGGTGGTAAATACTTTAGAGCCACTGATAATGAAACGCTGAAGAATATTTACGACCAGATTGATAAATTGGAAAAGGCAAAAATTGATGTGACTCAATATCATAAAAAAACAGAATTGTTTTTACCATTTGCTTTGATAGCATTGTTGTTTCTGTCGTTGGAGTTTGTTTTTAAAAATACTTTGCTGAAAGGGGCCTTGACTTAATATGCTGCGTTTTGAAAATAGTGAATATTTGTGGGGATTGATCATTATCCCTGTATTCGTTCTGCTTTTTATAATGGTAAGCAGGTGGAAGAAAAAGGCTATGACTGCCTTGGGCGATAAAAAGGTAGTTAACCTGATGATCCCCGAGGTGTCCTTTTCCCGCCCATGGCTTAAATTTATTTTATTTACGATTGCTTATGGATTCTTAATCATTGCCGCAGCTGATCCTCAAATCGGTTCAAAAATAGAAGAAGAAAAACGCAAGGGTGCTGATTTAATGATACTACTTGATGTTTCAAACAGTATGCTTTCGCAGGATATTCCGCCAAGCCGGTTGGAAAATGCCAAGCAAGCTATTGCACAGTTGATTGATAATTTACATAGCGACCGTATCGGGATAATTGTTTTTGCGGGAGAAGCCTACGTGCAATTGCCAATGACTACTGATTATTCTGCGGCAAAGCTTTTTTTGAATACTATTAATACCAACATGGTACCAACGCAGGGCACCGCAATCGGAGCGGCAATTGATATGGGCATGAGATCTTTTGACTTTAAAGATGGCACTGGCAAATCCATGATCATAATTACTGATGCTGAAAATCATGAGGATGATGCCATCGCGGCAGCAAAAAATGCCAGAGAAAAGGATGTGATGGTAAATGTCATAGGTATCGGCTCAGAGCAAGGTGCCCCGATACCAATTTATGAAAATGGTAAACAGGTTGGCTTCCATATAGACAGTACCGGAAAAACGGTTATAAGTAAGCTGGACGAAACGATGGGTAAAGAAATAGCCGCTGCCGGTCAGGGCACTTACGTACGGGCCACCAACGCCAATAGTGGTTTAAATATAGTGATGGATCAGATCAATAAAGTGCAGCGTAAAACTATCGACAGCAAATCATTTAAAGATTACGAAGATCGGTTTCAGTTTTTCCTGGCCATCACTTTTGTGGTGCTGATTGTTGAGTTTTTTATTTCGAACCGCAAAAGTCTGCGATTGAGTGGTTTAAAACTATTTGAGGTTAAAAAGTAATGAAACAGATATTAACCATCTTAATCTTGCTGCTTGCTGTGCAAATGCTTTTTGCCCAGGAAAAAGCACTCGTTAAAAAAGGCAACGACTTGTACCAACAGCAAAAATTTAAAGAAGCTGAAGCAGCTTACCGTAAATCGGTTCAAAAAAAAGATCAGAATTTACCCGCTAATTTTAACTTAGGCGATGCTTTGTACAAACAAAAAAAGTTTACCGATGCTGGCGAACAGTTTAATAAAATTGCCGCTACAAACAGTAATAAAAAAGTTGTTGCCGATGCTTATCATAATTTAGGCAATTCATTGCTGGAAAATAAAAAGCTGGAAGAAAGTATTGAGGCCTACAAAAAATCGTTGCTTAATAATCCTAACGACGATCGGACCCGATATAATCTGGCATATGCCCAGGAAAGGCTAAAGCAGCAGCAACAGCAAAATAAAAACAATAAAAATCAGGATAATAAGAATAACCAAAATCAAAATAATCAGAACAAACAAAACCAGGATAAAAAGGATCAGAAAAATCAAGATAAACAAAACCAAAACAATCAGGATAAGAACCAGCAAAACGGCCAGCAGCCAAACCAGGTGTCGAAAGAAGATGCTGAAAGAATGCTGGACGCTAGTAATAATGATGAAAAAGCAACTCAGGAGAAGCTGAAAAATAAAAAACTGAAGGGTACCAAGCTCAATATTTCAAAAGACTGGTAGGTGAAAGTTCGGGGTCACGTTCCCCGATCAACTTAATATAACAAATGAAGATTAGGTATTACATATTATCAATACTGCTACTTTGCGCAAACCTGTTGTTTGCCGATGGAATAAAATTTACGGCATCAGTATCTAAAACAGAAGTGGGCACCGGCGAGCAGTTTGAAATTACTTTTTCATTAAATGGCAACGGCGACGATTTCAGGCCGCCCAATATTAACGATTTTCAGGTATTATCGGGGCCAAATGAATCTACCAGTATGGAATCCATTAATGGAAATACTACGGTAAGCACATCGTTCAGTTATGTTTTGATGCCGGTTAAAGAAGGCGAATTTACTATCGGGCCCGCCACAATAATAGTTAATGGTAAGCGCTTAAGCACCCAGCCTATTAAAATAAAAGTAGTAAAAGGCAGACCTGTGCCGCAAAACAATACCCAGCAACAAAACGCGCCTGACAACAACGTTGCCGAAGCAGCTACCGGTGATTTATCCAAATTATTATTTATAAGGGCCGTTGTTGATAAAAACAATGTTTACGATGGCCAGCAATTAACGGTTAGTTATCGTTTATACACGCGTGTTGGTATAGAACAAAGTCAGCCCGAAAAATTGCCTGATTTAAACGGCTTTTGGAGCGAAGATGTCAAGCGCCCTCAGCACGTGCAGTGGAATGTAGAAACATACAAGGGCCAGAAATATAACGTAGCAGATATTAAACAAACCATTTTATTTCCCGAACACGATGGTAATTTAATAATCGACCCGCTTTCAATGATATTTATTGTGCGGCAGCCGGTTGCGTCGAGAGATATTATGGATCAGTTTTTTGGCTCATACCGGCAGGTTAAGTATACCGCAAAAAGTGCTCCGGTAACTATTCACGTAAAGCCATTGCCTCAACAAGGTAAACCGGCCGGGTTCGCGGGGGCGGTGGGCAGTTTCAAAATAGATGCCGGTATTGATAAAACAGAAGTAAAAGCAAATGATGCTTTAAACTATAAGGTTAAAATTACAGGCACCGGGAATATCAAATTATTTAAACCTCTAGCCGTTAATTTTCCGCCTGATTTTGAAAAGTACGATCCCAAGGTCACCGACACCATAACCGAGGATTTAAACGGTGTATCCGGCAGTCGGATTTACAATTTCCTGTTAATACCAAGGCATCAGGGCGACTATATTATCGATACCTTAAAATTCTCCTATTTTAATCCCAATACGGGTAAATATATCACGCTTACCACTAAGCCACTGCATGTTAAAGTTGATAAAGGTGCTACTGAAAGCAATGTTACTTCTTTGCCAGATGCCGAAAAGGAAGACGTCAAAATCCTAAGTAAAGATATAAGATACATTAAAACAAATAATAGTGGCCTAACTAATGCCGCCGACATGTTTTTTGGATCGATAGGGTATTGGCTGCTTATTTTAGCTGGACCTATTGCATGTATTGCGGCTTTTAACTATCGCAATAAGGTAAGAAAAGATAATAGCGATGTTGTTAAGGTGAAAAGCAAACGGGCCGGCAAACTAGCAGCAAAACATTTAGCAATTGCTCAACAGCAGCTATCGGCAAAAAATACAAAAGCCTTTTATGAAGCGATATTTAAGGGCTTGTACGGATATTTAAGCGATAAGCTGAATATTTTGTATGCCAATTTAGATAGAGAAACAATTGTCTCGGCTTTAAAGGCCAGATCTGTTGATGAACAATTGATCAGCAGGTTACTTGATACGCTTGATTTGTGCGAAATGGCCCGGTATGCACCGGTGAACCATATTTCAGAACAAGAGGTGTTTGATAAAGCAAAAGGGATTATAAACGATATAGAAAATAAAATTTGATATGCAAAAGCGGGTGTTATATCTTCTTTTATGGCTTATGTTACCGATAATGTCTTTTGGTAACAATGATGCAACAGGCGTTTTTGAAAAAGGCAATAGCCTTTATGCCAAAGGCCAATATAAGGAAGCAATGGATTGCTATAAACAGCTTTTAGATAAAGGTTACGAGTCGGCCGTTGTTTATTATAACATGGGTAATGCCAGTTATAAAATGGACGATATGCCATCGGCCATACTTTATTTTGAAAAGGCGCACAAACTGGCTCCCACAGACGAGGATATTAATTTCAATATTCGTTTAACGAACCTGAAGACCACAGATAAAATTGAAGAAATCCCCGAGTTCTTTCTGACAAGGTGGTGGAAATCTTCCATTCTTCTTTTTCCGGTAGAAACATTGTCTGTCATGAGTGTTATCTTTTTTTTAATTGGGTCGGGACTATTGATTCTTTACTTTTTTGCAAACAGCTTCCCGGTAAAAAAATATGCCTTCTATGCTGCGCTGGCTATATTCTTTATAGGGATATTAACGATTTTTGCGGGCAACAGGCAATTGAACTATTTTGATAATCATCATCAGGCTATAGTTTTCAGTAGCTCGGTAACCGTAAAAAGTGGGCCAGTTGATAAATCAACAACATTATTTGTGATACACGACGGTACCAAAGTAAACGTTGAGGACAATAATAATGATTGGATTAAAATCAAATTAACCAATGGTAATGAAGGCTGGATAAAAGCATCCGACGTAAAAGAAATTTAGGATCATGCGCAACGGTTAGGTTATATTTGAGGTACAAAAATAAATCTAAACCAACATCAAATGTCCCAGATCACTATTATAAACAATTCAACCGATCAAAATAATTCTCAGGTTGTAATTTTTGAATCGACTTCAAATTCAAAGTTTGCAACTGCCGCACATTTTTTGTCGCTGGCATCTGGCGCCAAATCAAGCATCGCTGTAGCAGAGAATACCAAATTTATATATCAATAATTTCTCCTGAAATCACTGTCGTAAGTGGAATAATGACCATTCAGGAACATTCCTCGCCCGCTGTAGAAATAAATGCAGGTCAAACTGCTGTTATATCAGGCGATCTGCGATCGTGATACAAGCTCACTGTAAGTTAAATCAATACCTTATCTACCAGAAACGTAATCAAATTGTAAATATTGGGCTATATGGAGATTTTTTGCTTGCGAAATAAGACCGTTCGGTTTATATTTGTTCTCATAATGACAAAGGCAGAGAGAACACGTCAGTTTATAATAGAAAAGGCAGCACCTATTTTAAATAAGAGAGGTATGGCTGGCACTGCTATAAGCGATATAATGGAAGCAACCAAGCTTGCCAAAGGCGGTGTTTATGGGAATTTTGAAAATAAGGAAGAAATATGCCTGGAAGCTTATAAATATTTAACCCAAACCCTTAGCGCAGCAATTGATCAAAGCATGGAAGGCAAAATTACTGCAAAGGATAAGCTTTTTGCATTGTTTGATTTTTATGCCGAAAGATTAATTAAAAACGATAGAGGCGGATGCCCTATTTTGAATTTTGGTACAGAAGCCGACGATACAAATCCATTGATTAAGCAAAAGGTAAAAGAATCAATTAGTTATTCGCAAAACAGAATTTACAAAATAGCCCAGATAGGCATTGACAATGGAGAATTTAAAGAAACATTAGACGCGCGCCGATTTGCTTTGAAAGCTTTTACGATGATTGAGGGTGCAATTTTAATCAGCCGTGTGCAAGGCAGTAATGAACATATCAAATTGATTACCGATATGATCAAATTTGAAATTGAGCAAAATATAAAATAAATTTTTTTGATAATTAAAAGACCGATCGGTCTTTTAATATAATGAAGCAACATGACAGGTTTAAAACGAAATTTACTTATAATAACGATGCTGCTGGCGGCAGTGATGGAGTTGATTGATACCACCATTGTAAACGTTGCGCTATCTCATATGAGTGGTAATTTGGGAGCCACTATTGAAGATACAACCTGGGTAATTACCGCTTATGCCATAGCCAATGTAATTATCATTCCATTAACCAGTTTTTTGACTATAAAACTGGGGCGAAGAAATTATTATATCGGCTCAATAATTCTATTCGTAGTATGTTCATTTATGTGCGGAAGTGCAACCGATATCTGGACGCTTGTATTTTTTAGATTTTTACAGGGTTTAGGCGGCGGCGCGCTGCTATCAGTTTCACAGGCGGTAATATTTGAGCTATTTCCAAAAGAAAAACAAGGCGTGGCCAGTGCCATTTTTGGCATAGGTGTATTTGTAGGCCCAACTATAGGCCCAACAATGGGAGGCATTATCACTGAAAATTACTCCTGGCCGCTTATATTTTATATCAATATCCCAATAGGCATTTTAGCGGCAACCTCTTGTTGTTTTTTACTCACTGAGCCGCTCATCAAATCAAAAGTACACCGGGTTGACTGGACGGGGATAGTCTTGCTGGCAATTGGTATAGGCTCGTTGCAAACCGTTTTAGAGCGCGGCCAAACAGAAGACTGGTTTGCCACAGGTTATATCACATTTTTAACCGTTACATCAGTAATAACATTAACTGCTTTTATTTTATGGGAGCTGCATGTAGAAAATCCGGTAGTAAACCTGCGGGTCTTTAAAAGTAAAACATTAAGCATTGCTGCGCTTTTAACATTTATTACAGGTATAGGTATGTTTACGTCCATTTTTTTGACACCGGTAATCGCGCAACGCTTGTTGGGCTTTACGCCGACACAAACCGGGTTATTGCTTTTACCGGGCGCCATAATAGCCATATTAGGTTTGATGGTATCTGGTAAGTTATTGCAATACGGTGTGTCGCCCTTAATAATAATAACGGTAGGTTTTTTCTGCTTTATCTATTTTAACTGGAGCATGTTCGGGATGGATCTGGATACTTCAGCCAATACCATTACCCGTAATCTTATTTTTCGGGCACTGGGCATGGCCTTTTTAACCGTGCCATTGACTATGCTGGCGATATCAACCCTGGCGCCAAAAGATATTCCACAGGGCGCAGCTTTAAATAATATGATGCGGCAGTTGGGCGGTTCATTTGGCATATCGATTATCAATACTTATTCGGCCCGGCGAATTGCTTCACACCGGATGGATCTGATCAGTCATATTACAAGTTCTAATCCGCTAACTATAGATCGTATAAATAACTATACAGCTTACTTTCAACATAAGGGAAGTAACCTGCTGGAATCCAAGCAAAAAGCAATGGGCCTGATAGAATTGGGCGTTGTTAAGCAATCTACCTTATTGAGCTATACCGATGCCTTTTTTCTTATCGGAATACTGTTTGCCATAACGCTGCCGCTATTGCTCTTTGTAGTAGGCGGCCCTAAAAAAACAATGCCTAAAATGGTGATTTCTGATCACTAATAAATTAACATTAAAACAAACAAAACAATGAATATAACTAATAAAACAATACTGATCACCGGTGGTGGTTCAGGTATCGGCTTCGAAATAGCCAAATTATTAAGTGAAAAAGGTAACAAGGTAATTATTACCGGCAGGAGCGAAGAAAGGCTTCAAAAAGCAATTGCTAAACTTCATAACGTTGTTGCAATTGCAACCGATATCAACAACCCGGCTGCCGTAAACAATTTGGTTGCGCGGGTTAACAACGAATTCGGAGCATTGGATATATTGATTAATAATGCAGGACAGGCGTATTATTTCAAACTTGACGATAGCAATGTTAATGCGGCCGAAAAAGCAGCACACGAAATGCAAACCAATTACATATCCGTAATTAACCTTACTGAGATGTTTTTGCCTTTGCTGAAGGTATCTAAAGAAGGAGCAATAGTAAACGTTACATCTATTGTGGCATTTGTTCCGGGTATTAACATTCCTACTTATGCTGCTAGCAAGGCAGCATTACACTCATATTCGCAAGCATTAAGATATACATTGGCTAAAAGCACCGATATAAAAGTATTTGAATTGATGCCGCCATTGGTTAATACTGAATTTTCAGCAGGAATAGGTGGTGAAAATGGTATTCCACCCCAGGAAGTAGCAGATGATTTGATTAAGGGCTTTGAAAAAGACGAATATGAAATTCATGTCGGCAACACGGCTAATATTTATAAATTATTCCTGTCATCTCCGCAGGAAGCATTAAATGCCTTAAATCAGGGCAGGTAATATATTCCGTAGCATAGGTATTCCATAAGATAGCGTAGGGTTTTAAACCCTACGCTATCTTATGGAATATTAATGATCTTTAAGTTTTTTGCCTCAGTATTTTGTAAACTCTAAAATTTATATACTTTTAGGGTTAGTATGGAAGCAAAAAATAATAAAAAAACTATCTGGGCCTGGTGCATGTTTGATTGGGCTAATCAGTCGTATAATATGGTAATTACCTCCACCATATTTCCGGCTTATTATGTGTTTTACACAACCTATCATAATGCTAATAATGATATCGTAACTTTTTTCGGACACAAGTTTGTAAATACAGTGTTGCTCACCTATGCGTTGGGTTTGTCGTACATGCTGATCGTTATACTTTTACCTATACTAACCTCCATAGCCGATTATAAGGGCAATAAAAAGCTTTATCTACAATTCTTTACATGGCTGGGGGCCTTATCGTGCGCCGGCCTGTTTTGGTTTAAACCTGTGGCGCATGGCACTCCTGCGCTGGAGCTTCCTTTAATATTTTACGGCTTGGCTTGTATAGGCTATTGTGGGGGCTTTGTTTTTTACAACTCTTACCTGCCTCAAATTGCTACTGAAGATCAAATGGACAATGTAAGTGCAAAAGGCTTCATGTATGGTTACGCAGGCAGCTTAATTATGCAGCTTTTGTGCTTAGTAGTTATACAGCAGCCAACCTGGTTTGGTTTAAAAGAGAATGTGCTTGAGGCATTACCCGAGCGCATGTCGTTTCTGCTAATTTTCTTTTGGTGGATGGGCTTTTCTATCATTCCTTTCAGACTTTTGCCTAAAGGTGAACCAAGTGTAAAAAAGCAAAACTACAATGTGTTAACCGGTGGCTTTAAAGAACTGGGTAAAGTTTTTAAAAAGGTACAAACCATGCCATTGCTGAAACGGTTTCTTTTATCGTTCTTTTTCTATTCGGTTGGTGTACAAACAATAATGCTGGTGGCTGCAAATTTTGCCTCCAAAGAACTTCATATGTCTGATGATGTATTGATCGAGATTATACTTTCTATACAAGTGGTTGGTGTTATTGGTGCGTGGCTTACTTCAAAAGTATCCGGCAAATACGGCAACGTCAGGACGCTTATCGGGCTTGTTTCTATCTGGACAGTACTTTGTCTGCTGGTGTTTTTTATAGCTAATACACCACAATTTTTTGCAGCAGCAATTGTAGTGGGCGCGGTAATGGGAGGGGTACAATCCATATCAAGATCGACCTATTCAAAATACTTGCCGCCAAATATTCCTGATACAGCTTCATTCTTTAGTTTTTATGACGTAACCGAAAAACTTGCTATTGTTGTCGGCTTGTTTACATTTGGCTGGGTTGAAGCAGTAACCGGCGAAATGCGTGATTCAGCCTTAGCGTTGGATTGTTTCTTCGCAATTGGCTTAATTTTGATGATAGTACTTTATTTTGCCGAAAAGAAAACTGTAAAGCAAACCGAGGCTGAAGTTGCAGTTGCTTAATTTATTTTAGTTAGATTTAATTAACCAACCAATAAAACCAGATGAAAAAATTAGCCTTATTATTCACCATAATGGTGACTTTCGCGTGCACAGCAGCGCATGCTCAATTTACCCAATCGGAATTCGTTGCCGAATGGCAACGGGCCAAAAATTATACCAAAGCCTATCTTGATGCCATGCCGGCCGATGGCTATGGTTTTAAGCCTACGCCCGAAATCCGTTCATTTGCTCAGCAAATGCTTCATTTGGCTGATGGGAACTATTTCATGGCTTCTACAGCGGCAGGCATAACAAGCCCTATGGGTGATAAATCCGTAGAAAAAGAAGTTGCGCCAACCAAAGAAGCAACCATTAAAGCAGTGATGGATAGCTATGATTTTGTAATTAACGCACTTAAAAATATGACCGCCGCGCAATTGCAACAAAATGTAAGTCTTGAAGGGCACACAGTTACCAGGTTCGGTGGCTTTGGTAAAGCTTTTGAGCACCAAACGCATCATCGCGGACAAACTACTATTTATTTACGATTGAAAGGAGTAACTCCTCCGGGAGAAATGCTGTTTTAATTTTACCTGAGCCGGGATTTATGAGATTTAATGGTGTCGGGAGTCATTAAAAATAAATGATAGAAGAAATCCTATTATTAAATCTTATAAATCTTAGTTCATACAATGATCACTCAAAATGCTCCACACTGGATTCAACATTTAAATCTTCAGCCTCATCCCGAAGGCGGTTATTATAAAGAAGTATATCGCTCAAATCACCAGGTAAACCGGATCGGCTCGGCCGAGCCAAAACAAGCCTGCACCTCTATTTACTATTTGCTTGAAGGCGCCGATTTCTCGGGCTTTCATCGTATTCTGTCGGATGAATTATGGTATTTCCATAAAGGACAACCCTTGCTTATTCATTGCATAAATCAGCAAGGGAATTATTGGGTGATGGAGTTGTCTGATGAACCCTCGGGGAACTTATCTGTGGCCGTTGAAGCCGGAACATGGTTCGCTGCCGAAATATCGGCAAAACGCGAATTCTCGCTAGTAAGCTGTAACGTTGCGCCTGGTTTTGAATTTACTGAATTTGAAATGGCTCATAAACAAACACTACTTGTATCGTATCCGCAACACAGTGATTTATTAAACAGATTGTGCCGCTAATAATTAATACTTTTTATTAAAAGCCAAAAACAACACACCTAATAAATCTTTTAAAAGTAAATTATCCTTTTTTGCTATTGTAGACACGTTTTTATGTAAAAAATTGTCCAATACTTGAAGGTAATAACAAATGCCCGGTTTGTAACTTTTATATTACATAATTGATTTTTTATAAAGCCGATATGAGATTTTATTCTAATAGCTTGTTTATGGCACGGTGTTGGTATTTACCCTAACAGCTAAAACATTAAACTTATGAAAACTTCAACAAACACTCTCGTAATATTAAAAGCAATAGACTTAGAATTAAGAGCATTATTAAAAAAAGATCTTCAGCATTTTAGAGCAATGCAAGACAAAATGATGCAAGAAAACAAACGGGCTCAAATGAGAAAAGCGGCCTGACCATCATATCATCTACCTATGCAAAAAAGAGTTCTTATTGGTTTAAGAACTCTTTTTTATTTATAGATATTTATTAGAATGATCTTGAATCTGATCTATTCCTCAATTACAATTTTTTCGTTTGCTACGCCAAGTTCAATAAGGGCATTTTTTAATTCTGTTACAAATTCGTCCGGGCCGCAGATATAGTAATATTGCGCCTGGCTTTTAATAAATTGCTTTAATAACTCTTTATTAATCCGGGTACTTTGTTTACCCGGCGATTTTGGCTTTGAGAGGATGTCAATGTGATTTTCGCCAAGCATCTCATCTAGTTCATCTTTAATAATAATATCATCTTCTGTGCGGTTGGCAAATAGTAAGATGTTGCCAATCAGTTTATCATCGTACTTCAGCTGTCTTAAAATAGAAATGAAAGGTGTTATCCCGGCACCTCCGGCAATAAACAATCCAGGCCCCTTGTAATTGATCGCTCCGAAAACATCATGTAATATCAATTCATCGCCACTGTTAACATCTAATAGGCTTGCGGTAATACCATGATGACTTTTATAAATTTTTATGGTAAATTCCAGGTACGGATCAGTATTAAGGCAGGTAAACGTAAACGGGCGCAATTCGTCTTTTAATCCTGGCTTATTGATAGATACATCTGTTGCCTGTCCGGATATAAATGAATAGTTTTTCGGTTTTTCCAGTGTAAAACGTTTTACGTTATGCGTAACCATTTCTGTTTTTAAAACTTTAACAATATGCTTTTCCATAGTATTTATTGGCAAAAAGTAACATTGAATTTAGTATTAAAGCCACCCGCGTAATAAATGTTTTAGAATGTTGATTAATATTTATTCAACCAAATGCTTCCTTTTTTAAATTTGCAGAGATAACTTTAAATTAATCAATTTAACTCTTAATGATTTTGGAACAATTGCTATATAAAAAGTATATTGCCGCCAGAAAAGTTAAACCTTATAAACCAAAATATTTTGCCGTAAATCCGGCAAATAGTTCAGAATGAAGAGTTTTTTAAACGAGGATTTTTTACTGGAAACAGAAACTGCGAAGCGCTTATACCACGAATATGCTGCCGGCTTGCCGATAATTGATTATCACTGCCATTTACCGCCAGATCAAATAGCTGATGATGTTAAATTTGAAAACCTTACCCGCGTTTGGCTTTTAGGCGATCATTACAAATGGCGTGCAATGCGTGCCAACGGCATTGGCGAAGCTTACATTACGGGCAACAAAACCGATTTCGAAAAATTTGAGAAATGGGCGACCACTGTACCTTATACGCTTCGCAACCCGCTATATCATTGGACGCATTTGGAATTGCAACGATATTTTGATATTAATGAACTGCTATCCCCGGCTACGGCCCGTAAAATATTTGATGAATGCACAGAAAAATTGCAATCGCCGGAGTACAGTGTCAGAAATTTGATCAAAAAAATGAATGTGGAGGTTATTTGTACCACCGATGATCCGGCAGACGACCTTTTACATCACAGCAAAATAAAAAAAGACGGCTATAATGTAAAAGTTTTGCCAGCATTCAGACCTGATAAAGCCATGGAAGCTGATAATACTAAAGCACTTAATACCTATATAAACCGTTTGGAAGAAGTTGCTGGCTTAAAGATCAATAGTTTTGATATGTATCTGGATGTATTGAAACGTCGCCACAATTTTTTTGCAGCAAGCGGTTGCAGTATATCAGATCATGGACTGGAGCAACTGTATGCAGAAAGCTGCACAGAGAGTGAGATCAGGTCGATATTTACAAAAATAAGAACTGAACAAGTGTTATTTTCGGATGACGTAATGAAGTTCAAATCGGCCATGTTGTACTACTTTTCGGTTTGGGATCATGAAAAAGATTGGGTGCAACAATTTCATTTGGGTGCCTTACGTAATAATAATACCCGCGCGTTAAAAGAAGCTGGCCCGGATACAGGTTATGACTCTATAGGTGATTTTCAGCAGGGACGCGCCTTGTCGAAGTTTTTAAATAAACTTCAGGCCGAAAACAAGCTGGCTAAGACCATCCTTTATAATTTAAACCCTTCGGACAATGAAATGATGGCTACAATGGCCGGTAATTTTAATAATGGATCTATCGCAGGTAAAATGCAGTTTGGTTCGGCCTGGTGGTTTCTGGATCAAAAGGACGGAATGACCAAACAGTTAAATACCATATCGAACATGGGGCTGGTGAGCAGAATGGTAGGAATGCTTACCGATTCCCGTAGCTTTATGTCATTCCCGAGGCACGAATATTTTAGAAGGATACTTTGTAATCTTTTTGGTAATGACATTGAAAACGGCGAACTTCCCAATGATATTACCTGGACCGGAAAAGTGATACAGGATATTTGCTATTATAACGCCAAAAGGTATTTTGATTTTGACAAAGTAAAATGAGTTTAAACGTCATCAATAAAGCTTACACTGGTAAAATACTTTCATTTGGCGAATTGCTGCTGCGTATTTGCCCCGATGCGGATGGTGAATGGCTGAATGAAAATCAGTTACCATTTTTTGTTGGCGGCGCCGAGCTAAATGTGGCTACTGCCTTGTCACTTTGGGGATTGTCTTCTAAATATCTTACTGCGTTGCCTGATAACGGTATGGCAGAACAAATTAGTAAATTTGTACAAAAAAAGGGAATTGACACATCATCCACCATTAAAACAGGTAATAGGATAGGCTTATATTATTTAACCCGCGGGCAGGATTTAAAACATAACGCGCTGGTATATGATCGGGCCAACTCTTCCTATTCGACACTAAAACCAGGAGTTATCGACTGGGATTTGATATTAGATGGGGTGAGCTGGTTTCACTTCAGCGCAATTTGTCCGGCAATAAGTCAAAACGTTGCTGATGTGTGTAAAGAAGCCCTTGAAGCGGCATCTGCAAAAGGCATTACCATATCAGTGGATATGAATTACCGGGCAAAGCTCTGGCAATACGGGAAATCGCCTATTGATATTATGCCGGGTTTGGTAAAATATTGTAACCTGGTGATGGGTAATGTTTGGGCGGCCGAAGCGATGCTGGGTATACCGGTGATTCCGGATATTCACGAGAGCGGGCAAAAAAGTATTTATTTAAAGGAGGCGCTAAAAACATCGGAAGCAATTATTGAACATTATCCTAAATGTGAGGCTGTTGCCAATACTTTCCGGTTTGATGCTACCAGCAATATAACTTATTATACATCACTATTTACAAACGGGAAATTCTATACTTCCAATCAGTACGAAACCGACAAGGTAACAGATAAAGTAGGCAGCGGCGATTGTTTTATGGCCGGCCTTATTTACGGATTTTATAAAAACCTTGCCCCACAGCAAACGCTTGAATTTGCTACTGCTGCTGCATTTGAGAAGTTATTTATTAATGGCGATTCGACTACCAGCACTGTAGCGGAAATAGAAAATGCAATAAAATGAAAATAAAAAAGGCCGTATTAAACAGTATATTAACCCAGGGAATGTTGCCCTTGTTTTATTATGAGGATGCTGATGTAAGCCTTCAGGTAACCCGTACACTATATGAGGCTGGTGTAAGGGTATTGGAGTATACCAACAGGGGAAAACAGGCACTGGAGAACTTTAAGCTGCTCAAAAAAGCCCAGCAAAAAGAAATGCCTGAGTTGTTATTGGGCATAGGTACCATTAAAAATGTATCAGAAGCAGAAGCATTTATAGATGCAGGGGCCGATTTTATAGTTTGCCCTATTATTAACCCCGAAGTGGCAAAGGTAGCCCATAAACATAAATTGCTTTGGATACCCGGCTGCATGACGCCTACTGAAATTTATATGGCCCAAAAAAACGGAGCAGACTTAGTGAAAATATTTCCGGCTAATATAGTAGGGCCCGCGTTTATAAGTTCGATTAGAGAATTGTTTCCCGGTCAGCTTTTTATACCAACAGGTGGGGTAGACCTTACCGCAAAAAATATAAGCGGATGGTTCCATGCTGGTGCCTGCGCTGTAGGAATGGGCAGCAAGCTGATTACAACAGAAGTTTTGGAAAAGAAGCTTTATCAACAGTTGTATACCGATACTATTAAGGCATTGGAATTGGTAAAAACTGCTATGTAATACATAGCGCACCGCAGGCACATTGCCGATAAAATGTAAAACCCAATATTATTAAAGAGAAGTTCCGGGTGGATTACTGATACTTTCCAGGAAATAGGTCACGGCCTCATTAAAATGATCTGGATGTTCCAAATTTGGCATGTGTCCGGCATCTTCTATAATTACCAATTTGCAATTTTGAAGATTTTCTTTCAGTTCTTCGGCTTTAGCAACAGGGGTAAATTCATCTTCGCGGCCAACAATTACCAGGGTTGGTACATTAATTTGCGGTAACACTTTAGCCAGATAATCAATTCTTTCGGCTCTTGCCCTTAAAGCGGTCGCTGCGCCGACTGGCGAGGTGCCTTTCATCATTTTAATAACATGTTCAGTAACTTCGGGCATTGAGCTAACATGTTCCGGGCGAATCATTTTGTAAATCACCTCGTCCGAATAGGCGTCCATTCCTTCTTTCTCCAAACGATTGGCCGTATCATAACGGCCCTGTTTTATCTCCGGGGTATCCAAGCCGGCAAATGTATCAGCAAATATTAATGACTTTATCCGTGCCGGAGCCTGCCTGAATATTTCCATAATGATTTGCCCGCCCATGGATAACCCGGCAAGATGAAAACGTTCAACATTCAAATAATCCAGCAATTGCAAAACATCTGTAGCATAGTCCTCAAATTTGGTATCTGCCGAAAGTGGGAGTGTACTATTGCCGTACCCCCTCAAATCGGGCGTAATTACCTGATAACTATCAGAAAAGTCAACAACCTGTGGGTACCACATGGTGTGGTCAAATGGATGTCCATGTACTAAAACCAAAGGTACTCCATTGCCGGTAACCTTGTAATTAAGTTCAATTCCGTTAACTTTTGCCTTAGCCATTGCTGGATTTAAATGTTGGGTATAATAATATTAAACTTTTAGTCTTAAACCTTTTTTGGAGGAAGATCAAAAGCGATAGCATCATGTTCAAAATGTCCTTTATGCGAACCATCACAAAAAGGTTTGTTAGCCGAAAGTCCGCAGCGGCAAATAGAAACTATTGTTCTTCCCTGCAAGCCATATTCGTTACCCTGCATGTCTACAATTTCAAAATCGCCGTCAATTTTAACCGAGCCATTATTGTTAATGGTAAGTTTTGTTTTACTCATGTTTTAATATTTTGAGGCGAAGATAGTCATCCTGATATTAGGTTATAATTAAGTCGGAAAAAATAATTTCTTACTTTTAACTTTTGCTGAGTAACACCTGCTGCAGTATCTCCCAAACGTTGTTGCCTACAATTTTGGCACCTTCAGCTGTTGGATGAATACCATCTTTTTGATTTAACGATGGCACTCCGCCTACATCCTTTAAAAGGAACGGCACCAGCGCCATTTTATTTTTTGCCGCCAGTTCAGGAAAAATAGCTTTAAAACTGTATGCGTAAGCTGTCCCCATATTAGGTGGAACCTGCATGCCTAACAATACCAATTTAGCATTGGGATATTTTGCTTTTACCGCATCAGTAATGGCCTGCAAATTGGCAATGGTTTCACTTACTGGTATACCACGAAGACCATCGTTTGCACCAAGTTCCAGCACAAAAACATCAATGTGCTGCTTCAGTATCCAGTTGATTCGCCCTTTTCCTCCGGCCGATGTTTCGCCGCTAACACCTGCATTTATTACTTTAAAATGCAACTTTGCCGAGTCGATTTTATTTTGCACCACACCTGGGAATGCTTCCGATGGATCATCGAGGCCATATCCCGCAGTCAAACTATCGCCAAAAAATAAAATAGTTTTTGATGAAGAGCTGTCAGTTTGTTCAGTATTTGCAGCTGTTTCTGCCGGAGTCGTTTTTTTTTCGCCACAACCTGCCAAAATAAGCGGCAGACAAGCAAAGTATATAAATTTGAAATAGCGCATTCTTCTTTTTTTACGTTGTTCTTAATACTTCCAATGGAGGCCTGTTTAATACTCCTCTGCTGTTTAATAAACCAATAACAACCGTCAATATCGAAATAATTAAAAAAAGTATGGCAACCGGCCAAAGGTTGATGGCGAAAGGTATTTCAAAACTGTATTTTGCCAACAGCGAGCTACCTGCTAACGCAATTATAATACCAGTTAATGCCGATAGTGCTCCTAAAAATAAATATTCTAACGCGGTAATAACAAATATCTGTTTACGACTGGCACCCAATGTGCGAAGCAGAACACTTTCGCGGATGCGTTGATATTTGCTTATCCTTACAGAGGCAATTAACACAACAATCCCGGTAATAATGCTGAATGCACTCATAAAACGAATGATATAGCCTATTTTATCCAGCAAATCATCCACAGTTACTAAAACCTGTCCCAAATCAATTATTGAAACATTTGGATATTGTTTTACAATAATCTGCTGATATTTTGCAGATACTTTTGCACCAGAAACACGGGTTAACAATACATGAAACTGAGGCGCATCCTCTAAAGTGCCTTTGGGGAATAGAATCTGAAAATTGGTTTGAATTTTATTCCAGTTGACCTGTCTTACACTCGCAACCTTAGTTGCCATATTAAGTCCCTGCACATCAAAAACCAGGTGATCGCCAACTTTGATGTTATTGCGTTTTGCAAAATTATCCTCTATTGATACCGGGATTTCTTTACCCGCATCGGCGTTTCCAATCCATTCTCCTTTTATTATTTTTTCTGAAGGTGTTAAAGTGTCGCGGTAAGTGACCCGGTATTCGTTTGAAAAAGCGTGTTTGGATATTTTTAAAGTCGAATCTTTTCTCAGGTCCGCAGCAGTTTTGCCATTAATACTTTCTAACCTGATAGTAACTATTGGCACTTGTTGTAAAACAGGTAATCCTTGTTGTTTAGTTAATGCAGCTATTGACTTTTCCTGGCTCGATTGAATATCAAACAAAATCATATTGGCTTGATTTCCGCTGGATGAAAGGTTAACCTGGTTAATCAGGATACTTTGAATAAAAAAAAGCGTACAAATAAAAGCCGTACTAAGCCCTATAGATACAATAAGGATAATTGTTTGGTTATTTGGCCTGTACAGATTGGCAAATCCTTGCCGGGTTAAATAGCTCCATGTATTTTGAATAATAGTCCGCATTACTTTCATTAGTAACCAGGCCGTAAATGCCAATATCATAAATGCAATGAGGATGCCGATAGTAAAAAACACACTGGCCAGCCAGCTGTCCAATTGAAAAAAGGTAAAGCTAACAACAAATAAAAGTATCAAAATATAAACCAGCCACCGGAGTGGATCACGAACCAGGTTAATATCTTCATAAGAAATACGCAGTGTGTTTAATGGCGAAATGTTTCTGATAGAAATTAATGGCAGCAATGCAAAAAGTACCGATATAACCACACCCAACAAAATTCCCTGACCAATTGCAATCCATGACATATCGGTAGAAATGGTAAAAGGCAGAAAATCTTTCAAAATCATAGGCAAAATATGCTGGATAAACGTGCCTAGCAATGCACCTGCTACCGAACCGATAAAGCCTATGCCCACAATTTGAATAAGGTATATTATAAAAGCTTCGGATGCTTTTACACCCAGACAACGCATAATTGCAATAGAGGCGATTTTTTCGCGTATGTAAATATGAATAGCACTTGCAACGCCAACACACCCCAGCAATAACGCAATAAAGCCTACCAACGAAAGAAAACGTGTTAAATCGCCGAAGGAACGACCCGTGTTTTCTTTACGTGTTTCAATGGTTTCATAACTCATTTCGGCTTTGTCCAGTTTGGGATCAATCGCCTTAATAAGTTTGTTCATATCTGTAGGTTTATCGTATTTATAGTAAAAACTATAATTTATACGACTGCCTTTTTTTGAGAGACCCGTTTGCTCCAGGTATTGCAACGGAATATAAACAATAGGGGCAATACTTGTTGATACACCGGTTTGCCCGGGCGCTTTATTCAATGTTCCGGCAATTAAGAAAGTAACATTACCAACTTTGATGGAATCGTTTACGCTGGCGTTAAATTGAAGCATCAGCGTTTTATCAACCAAAGCCATTTTGCCCTTTTTAAAATCAAATCCCGCCTGCACGGGAGTCGTTTCCAAAGTTCCATAATAAGGGAAGCCGCCTGCCAGCGCGCGCACCTGTACCAGCCTTGTGCCTTTACTTTTTGGGAAATAGATCATGGACACAAAACTCCGTTCTTCTGATCTTTTATCGCCCAATGAGTCAAGTAACGGTTTTATGCTTGCATCTGCAGGTTTGCTGCCGGTAACAGCCAAATCAGCACCTATTAGCGTGGCCGCTTGAGTATTAATGTCTTTTTCCAGATTAAACCTGAATGAGTAGATCGCCACCAGGGCCGCAATGCCAAATATAATAGCTGATATGAACAGCAATAACCGCGAACGGTTTTTGCGGCTATCGCGCCAGGCCATTTCAAAAAGCCAGGGGATATTAATGCTCCGTTTGGTTTCCATGTTTGGCCTAACTATTAGTGTTTTTTTCGTCGGCAATTAATTTGCCGCCTTTTATGCGAAGAATGCGCTGTGTTTTTGCGGCCAGTTCCAGGTCATGGGTAACCAGCACCAGCGTAGTACCGGCTTCTTTATTTAAATCGAATATCAGCTTTACTACTTTTTCACTAGTTTCGGCATCAAGATTCCCGGTGGGCTCATCGGCAAATAATATTCTTGGCGCATTGGAAAATGCTCTGGCTAATGACACCCTTTGCTGCTCGCCACCTGATAATTGAGCAGGATAATGATGTCCTCTATCGGCAAGACCAACCTTATCTAACAAATCCATAGACCTGGCCCTAATATTTTTTTCGCCTCTTAATTCCAGCGGAACCATTACATTTTCCAATGCGGTTAACGTTGGCAACAGTTGGAAATTTTGAAATATAAATCCGATATATTGGTTGCGCACCTGTGCCCGCTGATCTTCTGATAAATTACCAAGATTAATTCCGTTCAACTCAACAATTCCGGTACTAGACCTGTCCAAACCGGCACAGAGACCCAGCAGCGTTGTTTTACCGCTTCCTGATGGACCCACAATGGCATTTGTTGATCCTTCGGCAATTGAAAAATTTATTTGATCAAGCACGGTTAGTGTTCGCCCAGCGCTTTGATATGTTTTACCCAGATTTATAATATTTAGTATCGTTTCCACTTAAAATGTTTTTTATATAGATATCAGAAGCTTGTTTTTGTTACTTAAATATGCTGCGTAATGTTTGTTTGTGAAGCATTGCAGTTATAAAAAACTAAAGTATGACATTATTATGTTTTACTTTGTGATGGTATGGTCTTTATATCAATCTTCTGCTTAGATTTTCCTTCACTTCGGTTTCCCATTCGCTTTTTAAAATACTTAAAATGATGGAATCCCGCCTGCCGCCGGTTAGTAAAGGCATGTTACTACGTAAAATCCCTTCTGGCTTGCAGCCAATGCTCTTCATGGCTGCTATGCTTAACTCGTTCCTGGCATCGGCTCTGAATTCAACGCGCAATGCGCCCATCTTTTCAAAAGCAAATTGAAGCAGTAAAAATTTGCAATGCTTATTTAATCCGGTTCCCCTAAACTTACCGCCATACCAGGTATAACCTAGCTGAACCGTTTGCCATTGCGGGTTGATATCATAGAAACGGGTACTGCCGACATACGATGAAGTTTGCTTATCGTACACAATAAAAGGATATTCGCTACCTGTTGCCCTATTTTTAAGCGCATTATCGATATAGATGCGCATGCCTTGTTCGCCTTCGCCACTTTGGTGCGAATATTTCCATGTCTCTGGCTCATTTAAGGCAAATGGCAGCAGTAATTCAAAGTCCGCTTCTTTTAATGGCCTAAGCAGTACGCGTTCATCTTCCAGTATGTATTCGGTAGTATGGTTAAAGTTCAGGGTCATTTTGTTTTATTTAAATCGATGGAAATTATCTTGTTTTTAGTTTTTGGGCTTGTTACAATATATCAACTCTGTGCCATCTTCAAATTTGAACAATTTTTAATCATATCCTTGATATTGCTGATTGATAATAAAGTTTTAATTAATCGTTTAATAATGAAAATAATACAATAAAAACACCTGCTATTTTCAAAAAACTTTCGTTTATTAGGGCTTATGATCTATTCTTCATTAACTGAACGTTTAAAAAATCAGCATAAAATTATTGCCTCTCTTATTATTGACTTAAATAACAGGCAAATACAATTGCGTCCCGTTCCTGGTAAATGGAGTATTCACGAAAATATTGCTCATTTGGCAAAATATCAACCTGTTTTTATTGATCGTTTGCGTAAAATTATAGCCCTTGATAATCCTGGTTTTGAGGTTTATAAAGCCGAGAACGATGACGAATTTGAAATTTACTGTGCGTTTACTACTTATGAACTATTGAAGAAAATTTCGGCTGACAGGGAAGTTATTTATCAGTTGTTACACCATTTACCGACAGACAAACTTCAGCGCACGGGCATCCATCCTAAATTTGGAAAATTAACCATACCTGAATGGATGGAATTTTTCCTGTTGCATGAGTCGCATCATCTTTATACTATTTTTCAGTTGGCTCATTCCGGCACCAATAAACTATCCTGATTTGTATTAATAAAAAATAAAATAACGGTATTGATGAAATTTTTCCAGTCCTGAATCGTCATCACCATTAAATAACAATTGTATTGTTATTTTTACCTGTTGTTTAAGTCTAAATAAAAAGCACTAAATGAAGCCTACCAATAATAGTACGCCTAAACCACCGGGCATTTTTAGTTTATTAAAGCCATATTCGGGTTTGGTGACCATGCTTATACTGTTTGCGCTTTTTAGCAATTCAGTTACCTTGTGGCTGCCAAAAATTATTTCGCATGGTATAGATGATTATATCCATAGCTTGTTCACCCATACAAAGTACGATGTAAATCCGACGCTGGTTAAATTTACATTGGCTGTGGTATTCATTTTTATTTTTGCTTACCTGCAAACCATCATCCAGACGTATACATCAGAAAAGGTTGCCCGCGATTTGCGTACCCGCCTTTCTGACAAGATATCCAGGCAAAGCAGTGCGTTTATTGAACAGGTAAATCCTTCCAAGCTACTAACAAACCTTACTGCCGATGTAGATTCTATTAAGCTTTTTGTTTCGCAGGCTTTGGTTTCAATTATATCGTCAGTATTTATAATTGTTGGTGCCAGTGTATTGCTGCTTACTATTAACTGGAAGCTGGGGCTATGTATTATTGCCATTATTCCTATAATTGGCGGCACTTTTTTTTATGTATTGAAAAAAGTGCGGGCGTTGTTTATTAAAAGCCGCGGTGTTATAGACTGGCTAAATAAAGTAATTAACGAGAGTATTTTAGGTTCGGCATTAATCCGGGTCATCAACTCGCAACAGTTGGAGTTCGATAAATTTTTAAGAGCAAATTCAGAGGCACGGGATATTGGTCTTTCTATTTTAAGGCTTTTTGCGGGCCTTATTCCCGTAATTACATTTACGGCGAATTTAGCATCCCTAAGCATATTAGCCCTGGGTGGTCATTTCGTAATAAACGGTACTATGACTTTGGGCGATTTTGCAGCGTTTAACAGCTATTTGGCACAGTTAATTTTTCCTATACTGGTTATCGGCTTTATGAGCAATATCATCGCCCAGGCAACAGCATCATTTCAACGTATCAACGTTGTGTTGGACACTACAGACACTTCGGAGACAGGAGAAACAGTGGCCCAACTAAATGGCGATATCGAATTAAAAGATATCTCCGTTTTTTACGGTCAAAAACCGGCACTGAAACAAGTATCGTTCAAGGTGAATGCCGGATCAAAAATCGCCATTATTGGCCCAACTGCGGCTGGTAAATCGCAATTATTATATTTACTTACCGGCTTAATAAAACCCACCAGCGGCGATATATTATTTGATGACCGTGGCATTGACACTTATAATAACGAATCATTTCATAGCCAGGTAGGCTTTGTATTTCAGGATAGTATCATTTTTAATATGAGTATCCGTGAAAATATAGCTTTTAGTGATACAGTTACCGACGAATCATTGAAAAAAGCAATACAAACTGCCGAACTGGATGGTTTTATTGATTCATTGCCCGAAAAATTGAGCACGATAGTATCAGAGCGTGGTTCAAGCCTTTCCGGCGGTCAAAAACAGCGTATTATGCTGGCACGGGCATTAGCCATTAATCCCAAAGTTTTATTACTGGATGATTTTACCGCGCGGGTTGATAATACTACCGAAGCAAAAATATTGGCCAACGTGCAAAAAAACTACCCTGGTTTAACCTTGATATCAGTAACACAAAAAATAGCCTCTGTGGAACATTATGACCAAATTATTTTGTTAATGCAAGGAGAAATCATCGCCTCTGGCAAACACGAAGAATTAATGAAGAGCAGTCCCGAATACGTACAAATATTTAACTCGCAACAAAGCACCAGCAACTATGAATTACAATCTAACTGATGTCGCACGAACGAAAGAACTTATTAATGGCAATGGCAGCCATATTGGTAAACTCAACATTAAACCTGTTTGGCCCGCTTATAATAGGCCACACAATTGACCAATATATTTTTGTACCGCATAAAAATTATCATGGTGTATTGGTAAACTGTTCAATATTAATGGGCATGTACCTAGTGGCACTATTGTCAAGTTACCTGCAAACCATATTGATGGGTGGAGTGGGGCAGCGCATGCTATTTACCTTAAGAAACGCAATATTTAATAAATTGCAGTTACTGCCGGTTGGATTTTTCAATCAGAATAAAGCAGGTGACTTAATATCCCGGATAAACAACGATACGGATAAACTTAATCAGTTTTTTTCGCAATCGTTAATGCAGTTTATAGGCAGTATTGCTACTATGTTGGGTGCGGGAATATTTTTATTGTCGATAAATATTGAACTTGG
>Ga0206982_1048_pt1 | contig 44768 bp, 33 predicted proteins | sample Alteio_BWMinCont_18_FD_153493 | JGI IMG/M metagenome (GOLD analysis project Ga0206982, IMG submission 153493) | Enriched cells from forest soil in Barre Woods Harvard Forest LTER site, Petersham, Massachusetts, United States -... | ecosystem: Environmental > Terrestrial > Soil > Temperate forest >... | reverse complement strand
TTGTTTTTTGCAGTGTAAAACTAACGGCATGATCTTCTGTGGTGTGGATATAAACTTTCTTTACACTTCCGAAATTTGCATCTGTTAAAGTAACCGGTGTTGCAAGAGGCGCTAATGGCTCTGGTTTGATATTGTTAACCAAATAATCGCCAACCTGTGCAGGTGCATCAGCTGCAAATACATCTACTACGCCATCTTTCGCCACGTTGGCAGCGCCGTTAGCTTGGTCAATTTGTAAATACTTGCCGATATGGCTATCTGCATCTTGTTTGGCAAGGGATAATAAGCTTTCGCCATTTTGTGGCAGATAAGCGGCCAGGTAAACTAATTCTTTAATTTGCCCCGGAATTTCTTCTGCCACCTGGCTGATAACGATACCTGCCATACTGTGACCCACTAAGATTACATTTTTCCTGTCGCCGATGGCGTTCTTTACTGCATCTACGTAAGACTGTAAGCTGATGTTGGCAAATGAAGTAGCATCAGTTCCGTGACCCGGCAGGTGTACTGCGATCACTTCGTGACCCTGTGCTTTTAATAAAGGCACTACGGCTTGCCATGCTGTTGCATCAGACCAGGCTCCGTGAACCAAAACGATAGTTGAAGAATTGTTGTTTGTTTTTTGGGCCTGAGTAGTAAATCCTAATATACTCATTGCCATTGCTAATATTGCTGTTTTCATTTTGTTTAATGCCTAATTGTTTAGGACAGCACAAACATCGGCTTAAGCCACCGGGATAATTTTAACCTAGGTTAAAATCGAAGCAGAGAAAAAAAAAATTATATGCTAATCAATTAAAGAAAAATTAGTCATTTGCCAACCATTCGTTTACGGATGCGGCTTAGCGATGGCCCCTGGATGCCCAGGTAAGAGGCAATATGATAAAGAGGAACAGAATTAAAAATATCAGGATGTTTTTCTATCATATCGCGGTAGCGGTCCTCGGGTGTTTTAAATAAGAATCCTTCGGTGCTTCGCATCACCTCATGAAAAGCGGTTTCGGCAACCTTCCTGCCAAACCGCTCCCATTGGTGCGAAGCACCATAAAGCTCGTGCAGGTTATCAATATGGATATATAAAATAAGCGAATCAGTCATGGCTTCTGTATAATATTCGCAGGCTGTTTGACTAAAGAAGCTGGTAAAGGAGGTAACGAATTGATGGTCGGTAAAAAAGAGCATATTCTTTTCTTCGCCGGTAGTTTCATTTGCCCGGTAGATTCGGAACACACCGCTGATAATGAAGCCGAGGTGTTTACACACGTTTTTATATTCGTTATAAAACTCGCCTTTTTTGTACTGTTTTAATTTCCAATGCGGCAATGACAGGTCGAATGCCTCGGTTTTCATGCCGGTAGAAACTAATGCCGACCGTAATAATTCAATCTCTGTTGTGTTATCTGCCATGCTATAAAAATATCGCTTTTAAATAACACGGCGCAATTCAAAATAGCAGAATTTAAGGAGGATTTTGGTCGGGAACACATTAATGATGGGGATGAATAAAAAAAGCCGGGCGAACCCGGCTCTTTCTTTATTATTTACAGGTCTTGTCGCATTCGCCTGATGATTTGCAGGCTTTGCTGCAATGATCCATACAGGTTGGTTTTGTACACGATTTTGCGCATTTACCGCAATGATTCATTTTGCTGTTGCAGCATGGCGTGTTAGCGAAAGAAATGGTATTTATAGATAATAATATCACCGTTACGATGAAAAGAAACTTTTTCATGATTCAAATTTTTTAAATGTGTTTAATAATAAATGTCCTGTGTGATAAGGTTACAAGGATGCAATTATTATTAAACTTTTGGCGGATTCCAGTTGAGAAGGGAATAATCGGATAAATTACCCATATGGTAAGGTGTTAGCTGTAACTCCTTAGCAATTGGAATTAAAGGTTTCACCAAAATTGGGTCGACTGTTAAAAAACCGCAACTTGCACAGGATAACATGGTATTACACATTCCCTTGCCGCAATCATCCTTTTGCTGAGGATTACAAGGTGCTTGTTTTTCCATTTTATGACAGCAGGTTTTCACCGTAGAAGTGCACATGGCTTTTACCTTTCCGGGAAAAGCCGTAAAGGAAACCATGCATACGATCATAAAAAAAGCCGCCACTTTCATTGCTTCAAATATCAGTAATGTTTTAAATCAGCAGGGTATTTATTCGCGACTTTCCCGGCTTTTTACAATCGGGTGATTCGCTGAGCCGATTAATAGCAGTTAATGGATCACATTGTCAACATCAACAAACTCATTCCTATCATCAATCCATCTTCTATAATAGTTAGCGTACTCATTGGCAAATTAAATACAGCGCCTAAACAGGCACAACGGATTTGGCGTTTATTAAGCACACTTTGCACCACCCCAATCAAACTTACCGACATTACAACAAGGGTGATACTATTGGTGAGTTTTGGTAGAATGTTGGTGGCATACAACAACCCCAAACCTAATTCAACAAAGATGTATACATATCCCCAGGCTTTAATCCGTTTGGCAATTAAATCGTACATGGAATAGCTGTCGGCAAATCCCTGTACATCCAACAATTTGAAAAAGGAAAATACCAGGAAAAAGCCGCTCATAAAAATGCGCATAGCCGTTTGTACGTTGAAGCCACCTGAAGATCTGCCTGCAATAAGCGCAATTAATAACAAATATCCGGCTATTAATAAAATGGGCCTGTAGGTTTGAAGCCAGCTTTTTTGTTCGATGTCATCAACAAGTCCTGCTGCCGTGTTATGGTTTTGTGTTTCGCTTAGCTGGTATTTAGGATAAGCGGCCAGCGCTTTTTGGAAATCAGCGGTTGGGATATGTTTGGCCATGGTAATATCGGCTGTACCTTCGGCCAGTGAAATGTCGACCTTTTGTACGTTGGGTAGATCTGTTAACAAGCGCTGTACTTTTGCCGCGCAGCCGCCGCAGGTCATCCCGGTTATTTGATATGTATGTGTCATGATTATTAATTATTTGATGACACAAAATTACCCTTAGCAAAGGCCCGCTCTGTTATACAATTCCGGAAATAGGTTATAAGATTTACAGGTTCTCGATATTGGTTCGTTTGGCTCCTTTTAATGCTTTAAAAGCCGAAGGAGTTAAACCGGTTACCTGTTTAAATTGTGCGGAAAGATATGCTACGCTACTATAGCCTGTTTGATAAGCAATTTCTGATAGCGTGAGCTCATTATAAACAAGCAGCTCTTTAACCCGTTCAATTTTTTGGGCGATATAATATTTTTCAATCGTTTGGCCTTCGATAGAAGAGAATAGATTACTTAAGTAGTTATAGTCATGTTGTAATTTATCAGCTAATAAAGCCGATAGTTTTAAAGGCTGCGGGTCGGGATTATGGTGTACCAGTTCTATAATCTGCGTCTTTATTTTTTCGATCAATTTACTTTTCTGATCATCAATCAATTCAAAACCGAGGGCGTTTAAGCCATTTCGTAATTGCTCCAATTGTTTGCTGTTGGGGGCGGCCTTAAGCGTTACCTCGCCCAATTCCATTTGTTGTGGTAGCAGGCCAACTTTTTCGAGTTCGTTTTCAACCGCTATTTTGCAGCGGCGGCATACCATATTACGAATATAGAGTTTCAAATTTTGGAGATTAATGACCGGGTGTTTTTGCGAATGTCTAAAAACTTAAATCCAAATCTACTTAAAGTTCCACCTACTTTATCTCAACCACGCCATCCGCCACTTTCGGAAAAACGGAAAACACTTTTGCATCATGTCCGGGGACAATAAACTTAACGTCAGACACCATAGTTTTCATCCGTTGCATGGCTTTTACATAGCCGGCAGGATCAAGCGTGCCGCCCACTGAGGCTGGTACCAGGTGTTCTAAACTGTAATAGATCCAGATATTATCAGAAGCCAGTACAATTTTGTTAGTACCGGTTTCAACCAATACATATTGCGAGTTATAAGTATGCCTTGACCCGGTGAATACTTTAATACCGGGCATAATCTCTTTGTTATCGCCATCCACCAGGGTTACTTTGCCTGCCATATTTAGCTCCAGCAGCGTGCGTACATCTCTTTTGTTAAAGCCGCCGTTCTGCCCGTCTTTTTGCCAGGCGCCGCCCACAAAATAACCATAATCTTCTTTTTGGATCCAGATGTGGGCATTAGGAAACAGGCCAATCCCGTCAATGTGATCCCAGTGCGGGTGACTTAAAATAATATCACTAATATCCCCCGGCTTAATGCCCAGTTTTAACAACGCCGAGTCGGGCCTTATGTAATTTACAACGTTAAAGTCAGCTGCATCGGGTGTATCATTTATGAAACCGGCATCTACCAAAATATTTTTGCCATTGCTCCCTTTAATCAGCCATACCATAAAGTTAATGCGCACGCTGTCGGTGGTGGGGCCTTTATCGGCCCAGTCAGAAATAGGGAAGAGGTGTGCCGTTCCCGCAAACCGTACAGCGTAAACTTTATAAGCCGCGGTTTGTGCTACAGCGCAAATTGAGGAAGATAGAGCAATGAGGAGAATCAGGGTGATTTTTTTCATGAGTCGATGATAATGGACAATCATCTAAAAATATAAAATTTATTAGTTGCAGGCAATCTGCGGCTATTATAATGGCGATTTATAGGAATTGTTATTTAAATGAACCTCAAAAGAGGGGTTAAATTAGCCAATAATTAAATTTTTGATAGGCAGAAAGCAATGTTTTTGATGAAAAGCCCATTAAATCTATATATTCTATATAATTAGTAGTTTATTTAAATTTATTTATATATTTGGATCGTAAAACAAACGTAATGAAAGCATTTTTACTTTCTCACAGCAGCTCATTAAATCTATCAGGTACCATTCAGGTACGCATGATGTGCTGTTTATGTTGTTGTTGCTAAACTGCACAACGCTACACCAATAATTTTTATAAATATTTTCAAAAAGTCATATTGGCAAATTGCGTCTTGTACAGCCTTCTTGCTGCGGAGACCGGGCCACTTAAATAAACAACAGAATGCACTCATAAACAATCACTTCAAAATAAAACCGGCAAGGAAGCCTTGCCGGTTCATGACATGACAGATCAGTCAGACCGCGAATCACATACTGATCGTCATCACAGTTTTACTAACGAATAATCATTAACATAAAACCATTTAAATATATGGAAATATATATCCATGCCAAACACGTACTTAATAAGCTTCTTCTTGTACTCATTTTCTCTATAAGTTCGCTTACTCTTTTTGCACAAAAAGAAACCCCTATTATTAATTCAAAGCTGGAAGGTGTAGTTACCGACAGCGTAACCAAACAGCCCATAGCAGGCGTTTTGCTGCGCATTAAAAATGTCACCCATGAGGTTGTCACCGGAAGCAATGGGCGCTTTTCTATCGTTACCGGACAAAAGTTTCCCTACACCCTGGTAGTAAGTTTTGTTGGCTATAAAACCAAAGAGGTGGTAGCTAACGGCAGTCCGCTGAATATACAGCTTGCTGAAAATATTGCCCAATTGAACGATGTGGTGGTTGTAGGCTATGGTACCCAGAAAAAAAGTGATATCACCGGCTCCGTTGGATCGGTGCCCAAAAACATCCTGAACCAACCTGCGGCGTCGTTTGATAATTTGTTGCAGGGATCGGTTCCGGGAGTTGCGGTAACACAAAATTCCGGTCAGCCGGGCAGTACGGCAACCATCAGGATACGGGGCGGTAACTCTATATCATTCGGTAATGCACCTTTATATGTGATTGATGGCTTTATTATTTATAACGATAACGACTATACCAACGTAGGTTCAAACGGTACCAGTGTTAATGCGCTATCAACCATTAACCCGAGTGATATTGAATCGATAGAAATATTAAAAGACGCTTCGGCAACTGCCATCTACGGTTCGCACGGCGCTAACGGTGTGGTTATCATCACCACAAAAAAAGGCAAAAAGGGAACTAATAATGTAAACTTCAGCACTTATTATGGTATTCAGAAAGTAGCCAAAACCCTGGATCTGCTTAATGCGTCACAATGGGAATCGCTGGTAAACGATGTGAATTTGAGTGATGGTGTTAAGTCCACTTTTACCGGAGCCCAGATAGCCGCAGCCGGGGTAGGTTCAAACTGGCAGCAGGCCGCACTGCGTAATGCCCCGGTAACCAATGATGAATTAAGTATTTCGGGCGGTGATGAAAAATCACGGTATCTTATTTCCGGTAACTATTTTAACCAGGAAGGCGATATTTTAAATACCGGGTTCAAAAGATATTCGGCCCGTGTAAATTACGAGAAAAACGTAACCGACAAATTCAAGATCTCAACCAACATTTTTGGCAGCCAGTCGATAGAAGAAAAACTTTACGGAAGCGCCTATAACAGTATTAATTTTAGTAATGCCTATGCCAATTTATTACTTACATCGCCACTGGCTTTAATCAGAAACCCCGACGGAAGTTATAATACCACCAATCCGTACCTGGCTACGCCCACTAACCCGCTGCAGGATATCACTGCTACCACCAATACCACCACGCTTACCCGTATTTTAGGAAATGTTGCCGGTGAGTATAAATTACTTACCGACCTTACCTTAAAGGTAACCGCTGGCGTTGACATATTAAATACTGCACAGGATTATTATGCACCATCCTTCACAGGCTCACCCGCCGGTAGCTCAACGGGCTATGCTGCCAGTGGTTATGCTTCAATAGGTGCCGGAAACGAATTAAGCTGGTTAAATGAAAATACACTTACATACGATCATAGTTTTGACAACACCCACTTTTTAAATGTATTAGCGGGTTATACCACACAATTTACAAAGTTCAATTCATCTGTTGCGGTAGCGCAAAAGTTCCCTAACGATTTAACTACCTACAATAACCTTTCCTATGCGGGGATAGCTGATTTGCCATCTTCAAGCGGGGCAACTGAGGCTTTGGATTCATACCTGGCAAGGGTGAATTATTCGTATGAGCATAAATATAATGTCACTGTTTCGGCTCGCGCCGATGGTTCTTCAAAATTAGGGGCCAATAACAAATGGGGATATTTCCCTTCGGCAGGTTTTTCATGGAACGTAAACAAGGAAGACTTTTTTAAACCGGTTAAAGAAACCATAAACAGTTTAAAATTAAGGCTAAGTGCAGGTGAAACAGGTAACTCTGAAGTGCCGCCATACAGTTCATTATCAGCCCTGGCACCTACCAATTACTATTTGGATAGCAAGCTGGTTACCGGCATTGCACCGCTGCAACTGCCAAATCCTGATTTAAAATGGGAAACAACGGCGCAATATGATGCAGGCCTTGATGTAGGATTATTTGACAGCCGCATTAATTTAACTTTTGATGCCTACTACAAAAAAACCAGCGACCTGCTGCTTAACGTACCGCTGCCGCTTTACACTGGCTATGCCAGCGAACTGGAAAATGTTGGTAGCGTAGAAAACAAGGGTATTGAGCTGGGCATAAATACCGACAATATTAAAACCGATAATTTTAACTGGAAGACCAATATCCAATTTGCCGAAAACAGGAACAAAGTGTTGAGCCTTGGCCCTGGCGTTAATAGCTATTTTCCGCTGGCGCCAACGGGGCAGGTATCACCTGTAATTGTTCAGGTTGGTTTGCCGGTTGGTACTTTTTGGGGATACTCCACCAACGGACTTTTAACAGCTGCTGATCTTTCAAAAGGTGTACCGCTGCTGGCCGGTGTACCGCAAAAAGTTGGCGATACCAAATATGTTGACTATAACCACGATGGAGCGGTAACCACCGCCGACAAACACAACCTGGGTAGCGCACAGCCAAAATTTACCGGCAGCTTTACCAACACATTTACCTATAAACAGTTCGATCTTTCTATATTCTTTGCCGGATCATATGGCAACAAGATCTTCAACCTGCTACAACAAACTTTAGAAAGGCCAACGCTTACGCAAAATGCTTCGGCAACTTTGTTAAACAGGTGGAGCCCATCCAATCCAAACGGTACCGTGGCCCGTGCTACAGATTCTCCGGTGCCGCAGGTTACGGACAGGTATATTGAAAATGGATCATATCTGAAACTGAAAAACGCTTCTCTCGGATACACTTTCGATAAGAGCATAGCGTCAAAAATCGGTGCAAAACAACTAAGGGTTTACGTTTCGGCTCAAAACATTTTCACTATAACCAAATATAGCGGCCTTGACCCTGAAGTGAATTTTTATGATAACGATAACACCAAACAGGGTATAGATTATGGTACTTATCCGCCGGTAAGAACTTTCCTTGCAGGCCTAAGTGTCACTTTTTAATAACCTACAGATTAAAACATAATGAAAAAGATAACATCATATAAAATCATCATATTAACCGGAGTGTTGGCAGCAGGTACGCTTATTTCCTGCAATAAACTAACGGAAAATCCGAGTTCCATAATTGTATCCTCGCAATTTTATAAAACCACTTCTGATGCAGTTTCGGCAGTAAATGCGGTTTACAGCACATTAAATAGCGACCCTGCTGCTGATTTCCCATTGTATGGCCGCCAACTGAATTTATTGGTCGAAAATGCAAGCGACAACCAGGTTTACAGCCCAAGTAACACCAATCCCGATGTACGGGCTTTAGGAACGGAAACCTATATTTCATCAAACAGCAGGGTACAAAAAGTTTGGCAGCAGCTTTACTATGGTATTAACCGGGCCAATATTGCCATTGATAATATCCCGGCCATACAGATGGATACCGTACTTAGAGCACGCCTGGTACGGGAATCGAAGTTTGTAAGGGCGCTGTTGTATTTTAACCTGGTTAGGCTTTATGGCGATGTGCCGCTGGTATTGCACAACCCAACCAGTATTGACGTAAGTCAACTTACTGTGGGCCGCACCCCATCAGCCCAGGTTTATACCCAGATTATAACTGATTTACAAGACGCCACCAATCTGCCAAAATCATATTCAGGGGCTGATATTGGCCGTGCAACAGGTGGCGCAGCGCACACTTTACTAGCCAAGGTTTATCTAACCCAACAGGATTGGACCGATGCGCTTACCCAATTAAAAGATGTAATTAACGGCGGTTACGGCTACAGCCTTTTTCCTAATTATTACGATGCTTTTCAAAAAGCTACTAAAAACGGTGTGGAGCATATCTTTTCGGTGCAGTTTGAAACCAACCTTGGTGCCGCAAATAGTACGCAATTTTTAAGTGAATCATTTACCTCATTCAACACCGGGACATTCCCTATTGATATACCTGCCGATAGCAGCGTTTATAAACTGTTTAGCGCTGCCGATAAACGCAGAGCGGTAACTTTTTACAGTTCTGTTTATAATGCCGCAACCGGCCAAACGGTTGTTTTTAATAATTCATACGCGCCCTACTTTAACAAGTTTGTTGACTACAGCCTTTCGCCTTTAAGCATACAGGTGCAAAGCGGCATTAACTACCCGGTGCTGCGCTATGCCGATGTATTACTGATGTACGCCGAAGCGCAAAATGAGATCAATGGTGCGCCAACCAGCGATGCATACAATGCCTTGAATCAGGTTAGGCAAAGAGCGGGTATTCCCAATTTAACAGCAGGGCTGGGCCAGTCTGATTTCCGCGATTCTGTTTTTTTAGAGCGAAGGAAAGAGTTTATACAGGAAGGTCACCGCTGGTTTGATCTGGTACGCCAGGGCGGTACGGTGCTGGTTGATGCTTTACATAAGCTGCCTGCAAAATCGGCAGCAAGCTCTAAAAATAACTTGTTCCCCATTCCGCTGGTTGAAATTCAGCTTGATTCGAAGCTGACCCAAAACCCCGGATATTAATTTTTAAACCATTAAAAATCAATATATATGACATTATCAGATGTAACTCTTTTAGGAAAAAAGATACTGGTGGGCATCGTAGTAACCATTGTCCCCTTTATCATTATTGCCGGTGGTCTTTGGCTGGGTCAAAAGCTGTTAACAGATCACTCCTCGGCAAAGCAAGCTGTTGTTAAACCTATTAAACCCGCAGTATCATGAAAATTGAACCCGAAGTAAAAAAGCAAATAACCAGGAATGTAATTCTTAGCCTGTTTATTTATCTGCTACCTATTGTGCTCATGTTTCTTACCTTTTTAATAACCGGCGACAGGCCGTGGGAAAAGAAAGCACATAAAACAGAAAATGTAAAATCAACAAACAATAAAATCAACTCAAACAATGGAAGCAACGATTGAATTCATCAAAAAAATAGTGGATAACCTGAATGGTTTCGGTTTTCCATTTTTAGTGTTTTTTATTGGCATACTCGAATTTTCGTTCGGGCTGTATAAAAGGAAATGGCCCAAAAATGAGCGTTTTGTTGATATTGCCTGTTTTACATTGCCACGCCTGGTGGTACAGCCCGCTGTTGCATATTACAGCGTAACGCTTTTGCCGCATATATTTCCGGCATTTAAAAACGTATTTAGCTGGGTACCGTTTATATGGGGATTTGCCATTATAGCGGTTGCTGATGATTTAACGCAGTACTGGTATCACCGTTTGCATCATCAAATTCCATGGTTATGGCGTTTTCACCGTACCCACCACTCGGCATCATATATGGGTATGGCAATGGCCAGCAGGCAGAATGTAATTTATACCATCTTTTTTTCGCAGATATATTTAACGGCTGCATTGGTTTACCTGGGTTTGGGTATTCCGGCAATAGCGGTAAGGGTGATTAAATCGACCATTACTACCCTGGCCCATTCAAGTATTCCATGGGACAAGCCGTTTTATAAATATAAGGTGCTGCACCCGATAGCCTGGGTATTGGAGCGGTTGATATCAACACCAGCCACGCACCATGCGCATCATGCCGCTACTACTGACGACGGCGTAGGCTATTACAAAGGCAACTTTGGCAATATGTTTTTTTTGTGGGATATAATTTTCGGTACCGCATTGATATCACGTCAGTATCCTAAAGCCTACGGCATATCACACTACGAGGGCGACCAATGGTATGCACAATTGCTGTGGCCTATTTTTAAATCAAAGGTTGAAGGCAGCGAGCTGGCGCCAAACGGCCCGATGGTCCGTATCGATCTGGATAAAGAAGAGCCACATTTAAATGGAAATAATTCCGGAAATTTAAAGCATGATGTTGCTGTTCTGCAGCCATCTTATTCAAATAACTAAAAAGATGAAAAGAAATAAAATCAAATATTTATTGGCATTTACGGGTGTACTGGCTTTCAGTTACGCCCATGCTCAAAACTACACGCAGCAGCAGCAACCATTTACGGGTGTTATTGGCAAAACTACCGCCGATTCAAAAGAAGCATGGACACCCAATGTTAAAGCACCCAAAGGTGCCCCAAATGTGATCTGGATCTTGCTGGATGATGTGGGCTTTGGCGCTTCATCAACCTTTGGCGGGGTGATCAGTACGCCAAACTTTGATACATTGGCAAACCTGGGCTTACGGTATACCAATTTCCATACTGCCGGTATTTGCGCGCCAACGCGGTCGGCATTGTTAACCGGCCGCAATCACCACTATGTTCACGAAGGTGGTTTTTCACATACAGTTTTATCAGCAGGTTACCCGGGTTGGGATGGAAGAATCCCTTCAGACAAAGGAACAATAGCCGAAATTTTGCGCGAAAACGGTTATAATACCTTTGCAGTGGGTAAATATGGTTTAACGCCCGATGAGGATGCTACAGATGCCGGTCCGTTTGACCGCTGGCCAAGCGGAAAAGGATTTGACCACTTTTTTGGCTTTTTGGGTTCGCAAACCGACCAGTATCAGCCCGACCTGGTTGAAGACAATGCTCACGTAACGCCTGATGGTCGAAACCTGAATGAGCAAATTACCGACAAGGCCATATTTTACATTACCAGACAACAAAAGGTAGCGCCTAATAAACCGTTTTTCCTGTACTATGCCCCGGCAGCAACTCATGCGCCGCACCAGGTAAGTCACGAATGGAGCGATTTATATAAAGGCAAATTTGACGAAGGATGGGACGTTTTCAGAAAACGCGTTTTTGAAAATCAGAAGAAGAAAGGTATAATTCCTGCCAATGCTATTTTGCCCGAACGCAATCCGAACATTAAAGCATGGGATTCACTTTCGCCTGATGAGAAAAAGTTGTACGCCCGCTTTATGGAGGTTTACGCCGGCTATTTAACTTATGCTGATGCACAGGTTGGCCGTTTAATTCAATATTTAAAAACCAGCAAGCAGTTGGATAATACCTTAATATTTGTAGTTATTGGTGATAATGGTGCAAGTAAAGAGGGTTCGTTAAATGGTGACATCGACCGTCAGGTTTTTGCACAGCCACGCGACGAACAGGAAAACATCAAACATAACCTGGATAAAATAGGCGAGATTGGAACGCCGGAAGGTAAACAAACCAATTATCCTTTAGGTTGGGCACAAGCGGCAAACACACCGTTTAAATATTGGAAACAGGATGCCAATGCCGAAGGTGGTACCCGTAATCCTTTAATTGTTTATTACCCGAAGGGTATAAAAGATGCCGGAGCCATTCGGACACAGTATGGCCATGTGAATGACCTGCTGCCTACTACGCTGGAATATTTAGGCATCGCGCCTCCAGAATACATCCGGGGTATAAAACAGGATACTTTGCAGGGAACATCATTGGTATACTCTTTTAACAATGCTAAAGCAGCCTCCCGTCACCGGGTACAGTATTATTATATTTTTGGTTCCAGATCTATTTATAAAGATGGCTGGAAAGCAGAAGTATACCATCACCCTGATTTTACCGACTATGGCAAATTTAAACCAGGTGTGGATACCGTTAATAACTTTAACAAAGATGTTTGGGAACTGTATGACCTGAATACCGATTATACCGAACGCATTAACCTGGCTGCCAAATATCCCGAAAAACTAAATGAGCTAAAGGCGCTGTTTGAAGACCAGGCGCAGAAAAATCATCTTTATCCGTTTATTGATTGGGAAGATGTGCTGAAAGGAAGAATACATCACACCGACGGCCCGGTAAGTAATCCCGGAAAATAAACTGAGTCTTATGTTAAAAAAGCTTTTGTTTATAGGGCTGATATTATTAGCTGCATGTAAACAGAAAAATAACACCACTACCGGCATTGCTTCAATGCCGGTAGCTGTTTGTGGGGTTAGTAAAGCAATCTGCTGCGAATCCAACATCCCTAAAAGGTTTGCGGTATTGCATACCAATCCAATCGTAGTGCCTAACTTAAATGCCGGGGCCGATGATACCCACAAAGGCATGGTATGGATAAAAACCGGAACCTTTATGATGGGTGCTGATAATAAACAAGCGCTTGATGATGAATATCCTAAACATAAGGTAACCGTTAATGGCTTTTGGATGGATGTTACCGCGGTTACAAATGCGCAGTTTGCCCGCTTTGTAAAGGCAACCGGATACATCACCACAGCCGAACGCAGACCCGACTGGAACGAAATGAAAAAGCAATTACCGCCCGGCACACCAAAGCCTGCCGATAGTCTGCTGGTTGCCGCCTCGCTGGTATTTGATCCGCCCAAAGGTGCAGTGGACCTTAATGATTATACCCAATGGTGGGAATGGAGGGCTGGGGCAAACTGGAAACATCCGCATGGCGCGGGGAGCAATATAAAAGGAAAGGATAATTACCCGGTGGTACACATATCCTGGTATGATGCCGTGGCCTATTGCAAATGGGCTGGTAAACGGCTGCCAACCGAGGCCGAATGGGAGTGGGCGGCAAGAGGTGGGCTGCAAAACAAAATTTATCCCTGGGGCAATGAGCCGGTTGATGCAGGCAAACCAAAAGCCAATACCTGGCAGGGCCATTTTCCCGACAATAATACTGTGAAGGATAAATTTTACGGACTGGCCCCGGTAGCTTCATTTGCAGCTAATGGTTATGGATTGTATGACATGGCTGGCAATGTTTGGGAATGGTGCGCCGATTATTATAACAACACCTATTATCAGGTCATAAACAAACCCGGCGGCGTCAATAACCCAAAGGGACCTGCGCATAGTTATGACCCTGATGAGCCTTATGCACAGAAAAGAGTAGTACGTGGCGGTTCATTTTTATGTAATGAAAGTTATTGCACAGGTTACCGCGTAGCAAGACGTATGAAAAGTACCGAAGACAGTGGCATGGAACACCTGGGTTTCAGGTGCGTGCAGGATTAAGTTTTTTGAGTATTAGAAAGATGAAAGTTAATTAAACAAGGTTGTCATCCTTCACTCCGTTACCCATGACATGTTTGAATAATTAAATCGAAAGAAAGACTCCATAGGAGTCAAATATTGATAGAAAAAAAACAAATGAACAAACTTGAACCGGAATTGAACAGGTAAGGTTGTGCAGATGCATTAAGTTTGATGGCATATTTCACTTAATGCAAAAGAAACCATGACCAAGTCTTTTTATTTGTGGATGATTTTCATGATGGGGTTTAGTATCAGCCTCCACGCACAATCTAAATTTTGGCATAGTAAGGATGCTTACCTCGGCCAAAAACCACCGTTAGATACACCGAAAATTTTCGCCCGTAATTTGTTAACGCAGCGCGATACCTTCCCGTTAGATAGGGTGGCGTTTTCTAACGATGGCAAGGAGTTTTACTATCCCAGCAATACTACCTGGTTCAGCAATAAAGACTCCAAAATAAGGTACTTTAAATATGAGCATGGCAAGTGGAACGGGCCATTTATTTTAAATGCATTTTACTATGCACCTACTTTTTCGACAGATAACAAAACACTTTATTTTTTAGGCGGAAATGGCGATGGTAGGCATGCCTTTGTATGGCAATCAAAACGAACGCTAACGGGGTGGTCTGAGCCGGCTGTTTATTTGAAAAAAGATTATGGCTTGTATGATTTTATGCCTACGCGGAGTAGTGTTTGCTATGTGGGAAGCAATGCGCACCAGGGCGACAGAAAAGATTTTAGCACTTATGATATTTGTACGCTTACTATGTCGGCAAAAGATACGGTTATCAAGAGTCTTGGTCCTCCAATAAACACGCCCGGTTTTGATGGTGATTTTTATATCGCCCCCGATGAATCTTATATGATTGTAAGCGCAAAGGAGACCAAAACATTTGAATGTGAATTAGATATCAGCTTCAGGAAGGCAAATAAAACCTGGACAAAGCCGGTGAGCCTTGGCCCTTTAATTAACGATGGTATTGCCCACCGCTGGGGCGAATATGTTACGCCCGATAGTAAATATCTTTTTTATTCGAGAGGTACGAGCCCGGCCGATTGCCATATTTACTGGGTCAGGTTTGATGATCTGCTCAAAAAATTAAAAGCATCGAGGTAAAAAAACGAAAGACGGACTACAATTGAAATGTGGTTAACCCCGGCAATCGCTTTAAAAATATCCATAATTTTTATGTCCCATCGGGACATTTGGTCGGTAGAAGATTCGGGACATTTTAGCGGATAAGAGTAATGTATCCCGAAAGTACCAGGCCGTTAACTTTGGTGTCAATAACGTAATAATATACACCCACGGGTAATCTTTCGTTATTGAGGGTTCCGTCCCAGGGTTTGTCGTATCCTATAGAATGATAAATTTTTTGACCGTACCGGGTAAATATATCAACCGTTGCATACTCATAAGCGGTTAAGCCAACAATATCCCAATAGTCATTTATACCATCGTTATTGGGTGTAAAAGTATTGGGGATAACCAAAGGCGGCGCTACCTTCACTAAGATTTGAACAGTAGTGGAGCATCCCAGCTTATCCGTTACGGTTAAGGTATATGTCTGGTCGATGTCTCCCGTTATTACAGCGTCTTTTACAGTTGCATTTTTAATATCAATATCAGGCGACCACAAATAGGTCACGTCGGTTTCGTTAACTACCGGATCAAGGGTATAGGTGTAGCCTTTTAAGATATATTGGGGGCTTATGGCACTGACAACCGGTGGTGGTTCAAAGTGGATGGAGAGGCTATCAGCAGGAATATAACAAGCATCGGCGGCAACGGCATGCAGTATTAAGGTGACGGAGTCGTTTTTCAGATCCTGTGCACTGGGGATATACTGGGCATTTAACTGGTTGGCCGAAGGGCTGAAAGTTCCGGTTCCGGAGCTGGTCCACTCACCGCCGCCGGGAATCAAAATATTGCCATTTAATTGTATACCGGTAGTTTCACCACAAACAGTTTGATCGCTGCCTGCATCTACAGCAGGAACCGGGCCGAATTTAATGGTCATCTCTGATGTTGAAACGACGCAATTATCAGGACTTGTTGATGTTAAAGTGAGCATAACCGATCTGGCCGTTGTGTCGGCTGGTGATGGGATGTATTGTGCATTAAGCGTTGTATTTGAAGGTGAAAATGTACCGCTGCCCGCGGTTGACCATATGCCTGTTGTGGTGCCACCTGATACATTACCGGCAAGCTGAACTGATGGAACTAACCTGCAAACTAACTGATCGGGGCCCGCATTGGAAACCGGCGGCTCATCCACCGCAACGGCTATCGTATCTAGCGGGCTCGAACATCCGTTTACTGAAATGGCAAGGATATATTGCCCCGCATTTGCAGTAGTGACGTTGCCGATAGTAGGCGTTCGTAATGTTGAGGCGAATCCGTTGGGGCCAGTCCATGAGTAAGTTGCATTTTGTACAGAATCGGTACCTAAATTGATGGTACTACCAATGCAAACCGGCGAGTTGCTGGTTGCTGCCGGAGTAGTAGGAAACGGATTTACAATAGCACTATATTGAAAAGGTGTACCCTCACAGCCAAAAGCATAGGGTACGATGTTATAAACCACCCTTACCGGCGCAGTACCGGTATTAACAAGTGTTTCATTTATATTATTAGCTGTTTGGTTAGCTACCGGAGGATTAGTTATGCCGCCTACGGCATCCCTGCTCCAAATATACGTAGCCGAAGACACGTTCGACTGGATGGTATAATTTGCAGGCACCCCGGTGCACACATTTTGCGAAGCGGCGCTGGTTACCATTGGATTAGGATTTACGGTAACTACCAGGTTAAATGTTATCCCCGTGCAGGTACTGGTGTTTGAAGCAATAACATAGGTAACATTAACCGGGGCGTTGGTAGTATTGTATAAGGCTTCTCCAATCATTCCGGCGTTTTGACCAGACACTGCTATATTGCTTATCCCAGGCACGGCAGCACGACTCCATGTAAAATAGGTTGAAGGCGTATTAAATGTTATAAGATAGTTAAGAACATTGTAATCGCAAACGGTATAAGTGGCGGGGCTGGTTACTACCGGGGTAGGGTAAACCGTAACCACGTAATTAAAGGATGGCCCCGGGCAATTACCATTAATTGGGGTAATAATGTATACCACGTTGATAAACTGAGGGGTTGTGTTAATCAGCGTTTCTGTTATAGTGCCCGATGTTTGGTTCGTTACCGCTGCATTGCTTATTCCTGCAACCTGCGCCCGGCTCCATAAAAATGTGGCACTGGGCATATCGGCTGTAATGGTGTAATTTAAGGCATTTCCGCTGCAAATATTTGCCGTAGCTGCACTGTTAATATTAGGCACGGGGGTTACCATTACGTTAACCGGCGTGCGTGGACTTACGCAGCCATTATTGTTTGCCTGTACATAATAGGTGGTGTTGGTGGTTAATACAGAGGTTGTATAATTGCTGCCTGTAGCAATAAGATTACCGCCAGTGGCAGTATCGTACCACTGGTATATACCTGTTGAACCGCTGGCTGTTAAGGTAGCCGAACCTCCCGCACAAATTGATGCCGTTTGGGCTATTGGGGCAGATGGAATGGTATTTACCACCACAACAACAGGGGTACGGTTACTAACAACACCATTGGTGTTTGATTGCACATAGTAAGTTGTGGTTGTGCTAAGTGCCGGCGTATTGAAAGTGGCACCAGCTTGCAGCAATGTGCCGCCAGTTGCCACATTAAACCATTGGAGGGTTCCGCTGGAGGTTGTTGCCGACAAAAGAGCGCCACTGCCCGAACAAATAGCCACACCAAATGCCGTTGGAGCATTGGTTGGATTTACAAACGTAATGACTACACTGCTTGATTTTGGTCCGCAGGGAGCTGTTGGACTCGCAGATGTTAAGGTTAGTGTTGCTGCCGTTTCGCCCGGGCCCGGTGTATAGGTTGATGTTGGCGAAGCCGGATTTGAAAAGGTTCCGGTACCACCCGTCCATGTCCCGCTGGTTGTTCCTCCGGTAATGGTTCCCGCTAATTGAACAGTGCTGCCTGTCCTTACCGTTTGCGCGGGGCCCGCACTAACGTATACCCTTTGAGCAATGGTAACAGACGCTGTAGAGGTGCTTGCCGGACAACTTCCTGTTGCTGAGATTGTGTTTGTTACGGTATAGGTACCCGGACTGCTCTCCGCAAGGTTAATTTGCCCGGTGGTTGTGTTTATAAAAAGCAGTCCTGACGGCGATGCGCTAAAATTACCTCCGCTGGCTCCGGCAAAGTAGTTGGGAAGGGGGTTGAGGCCGTCCTGGCAATATGGTCCGTTGTATGAAAATCCGGAGGTGCCCGTCAGTGCAATGGAAACAGAGGCTGTTGCCACTGTGGAGCAGGCATCATTGGCAGCAAATGTGATGATGTATTTTCCGGGAGTGCTCGCCGCAATATTAATTTGGCCGGTGGTGTTGCTTACAAAAACCAGTCCCGTAGGGCTGGCAGTAAAAGTTCCACCGGACGGGTTATTTATTATCGGCGAAGGATTACCGCCCGAGGCGCAAAAGGTTCCTGAAGGGTATTGAAATTGCGGATGTGCTATAGTGGGCACAGTAACCGTTACGGCAGTTAGTGTGCTTGTGCACTGGCCGCTTGTGCTGCCAACATAATAGGTAGTGCTTTGCGTTAAAACAGGTGTGGTAAATGAACCACCGGTTGCAATTGGCGTGCCGCCTGTTGCAGCACTATACCATTGAATGGTACCGGTGCCGCTGGCTGTTAAAGTTGTTGCTTTGCCCGAACAAACAGTTGTACTGCTGGCCGTTGGCGCCGCAGGCGTTGCGTTTACAGTTACCATTACCGGCGTGCGCGGGCTGATGCAACCATTATTGTCTGTTATTTGTACATAGTAAGTTGTGGATGCAGCTAACGCAGGGGTAAGAAAAGCCTGTGATGATGATAATAAATTACCCCCGGCAGCGCTGTCATACCATGCATAACTATTGCCGGTACCAGAAGCCGTAAGGAGTGTCTGGTTGCCAGAACAAACACTGGTGCCAGTAGCTGCCGGCGCTACTGGCGGTTGAAGTATGGTGACGGTTACTTTAGCTAAAGGGCTTGTGCATCCACCAAAAGTATTTTGAACGTAATAACTGGTTGTAGCTGTTAGCGCTGGAGTCGTGTAGGTGGCTGTTGTTGCTAAAAGATTGCCGCCGGGAGCATCGTACCATTGATAAGTGCCGCCCTGCGAGGCAGCGGTTAAGGTGGTGACAGAACCGGAGCATACAATGGAGCCCGAAGCGGCGGGTGGAGATAGCCGTGGTTTTAAAATAACATTTACCGCTGTTCGTGAACTGGTACATTGCCCGTTGCTGGTTTGAACATAAAACGTGGTTGAATTGGTTAAAACAGGTGTATTATAGGTTGCGCCGGTTGCCAACAGGTTGCCGCCGGCAATAGCATTATACCACTGGTAAATGGCACCGGAGGCATCTGAACTGGCTGTTAGTGCTGCGCTTGTGCCATAACAAATGGTATCTGTTTGTGTTGCCGGGGCGTCAGGAATAGGATTTACGGTTACCGTTACCGGGGTGCGCGGGCCATCGCATCCGTTGGTATGGTTGTCAACATAGTAAGTTGTTGTGGCTGTTAACGGGGGAGTGGTATAATCCGGGCTTGTTATCAATGGCGTACCTGATGTTGGGCTATTATACCAGTTAAAAATTGGCGACGTACCCGTGGCATGCAAATTGGCAGTTGAGCCCGAACAAATATTAACGCTGCCGGCTATCGGCGGCGGGGGCAACGGGGTTACATTAGCGGTTACCGCGAGTGGGGCACTTGTACATCCATTTAAGGCTACTACCACGTAGTAGGTGGTAGTAGTGTTCAATACAGGCGTTGTATAGGTTTGCCCCGTACCCAGCACATTTCCGTTTGCGGCGGCATCATACCAGGTATAGCTATCGCCGCCATTGGCAGATAGTGTTGCTGCGTTGCCGACGCAAACACCAACCGATGGCTGAGAAAGCGCAACATTAAGCGTACACTGGCTGTAGCCACTGTATGATATTAATAAAAGAAGAAGGCAGATGAGTAACCAGTTCTTCATAAAATGGATACCGGTTTTTAAAACACACTATTATTAATTTTTTAATCAGAACGGCCTGTCAACCAATTGCTGCAAGCGGCGCCCAAACCCATCGGGTTTAACACTTATTAAATTAAATTGTTCGTTAATTAATAGTAGAAATAAACAAAAGGGGAATATTATTATATCAAAAAAATCTTTGACAATAAACCATCTCAAACATTTTGTGTTTAAAGAATGTGGATTTGTGGCTTATTGATACGGCTGAAATTTAAATTGCAAATATTAGGGTAACATTAACTTTAAATGAAATCAGCATGTTTAGCATTTAATTAAACAAATGTCTAAAAAACAGAATAAAATAGATTAAGGGATACTGTTTTATAATAATTTAAGTTTAATATACTAATTATATTTTTTAACTAAAAGGCTTGTTTTTATTTTTATTCCAGCTGTTCATCCAATTCATGAAAAAAACAATTCTTTTTAGCTTGCTGCTACTCGGGCTTTCAACTGTAAAAGCCCAGGATAAATGGGAACTCAAAAAAAATGAAGGTGGTATTGAGGTTTATACAAAAAAATCGCCGATAGGTAATTTAAAAGAATTGCGCGTTATTTGCATGCTCGATGCTACCAAAGAGCAGTTGATCAGTACACTGCAGGATATCCCCAATTATAATCAATGGGTTTTTTCTAATAAGAAATCGGTCATTCTGAAAACCATAAACCCACAAAAGATCATCTATTATACCGAATCGAATTTACCCTGGCCCATAAAGGACCGGGACTTGGTTGTAGAGTTGGATATCAGCGATACACCTGATGTTTTAAACATACAGGCCAAAAGCCTGCCCGACTATCTGCCCAAAAAAAACAAATTTATCAGGGTGCCCTACTCATTGGCAACCTGGAAAGTAACGCCAATAGCCAGCAATAAGTTAAAGGTTGATTATACTTTTAGTGTCGATCCCGGAGGCAGTATCCCGGTGTGGCTGGTTAATGCTACTTTGGCTATAGGGCCATATAATTCGTTTGCAAAGCTAAAGGATCTACTGCGGTTAAAATACCAGAAATAATTTTATTATACCTGACAATTAGCGTTCGAAAGATATCCAAAAGAACTTTTCTAAGGAAAGACCCCATAGGGGTCAAATCTTGGTAGAAAAAAATCAATAATCACATCGTGCCATAGGTACGAAACGTATACGCGGGCATATAGCGTACCTACAGCACGCAAAACATTTTGCAACAATATTTTCTACCTGTATTTTGCACCTCCGGCGCACTTTTTGTCATTTTTACCTTCGAAATCCATTGGAATTTTAATACTAAGACGACCATCTCGTTTGCTAACTTTCACCTTTCCGAATACCTCTGGTGCCCCCGGCCATTAAAGGCATTTTTACTTAAAGCTCATATTAAATAAAAAATTTCATTTAAATGTTGCCACAGGTTTCGCTATTTTCGCAGAGCCTTAATTGCTCTGTTGATAAATTTTAACAACTGCTTCTGCAGTTCAATTTCCTTTTATGAGCTCATCCATTACCCACAAATTATTAAAAACAGTAAAAATTGCCTTTATTACTATTGGCTGCCTGCTGTTATTGTTGTTTGCTTTACCCTATTTGTTTCCGCAAACGGTTAGTACTAAAATTAAGCAATGGGCCAACGGCAGTATAAACGGACAATTGCAATTTTCGGGTACGGGGCTATCGTTCTTTAAACATTTTCCGAGCCTTACGCTCACCCTTTATGATTTGGAGTTAAAAGGCAGCGCTCCTTTTCAGAACGATACTTTGATTGCCGCCAAAGAAGTTTCTTTTGGTATTGACCTGAGTTCGGTTTTTGAAAAAAAAATCACCATAAATAAAATATTCCTTAACCAGGCCTTTATAAATATCCAGGCCGATACTGCCGGGCACGTAAATTATAACGTTTACAAGTCAAAACCAGCCACAACCGCTTCACCCGCAGATACCAGCAGCGCGTCACTAGGCATTAACCAGATATTAATAGAAAATAGCCGCCTGGTTTATAATGACCGGTCGATGCCAATGCAGTTCATTGCCCGCGGCATCAATTATACTGGTAAAGGCGATTTGAGTAAGGATGTTTTCGACTTGTACACCCATACCGAAATGGCATCGGTTGATTTTTACTATGACAATAAGGCTTATGTTATTGGCAAAAAGGTAAATGCCGATCTGATAACCAAAATAAATACCAAATCGCTGGCATTTGTTTTTCAAAAGAACGACCTGCTGATCAATCAGCTCCCGGTGAAGTTTATCGGCAAGTTTGCGTTTTTGAAAAACGGGTACGATATGGATTTTAAAATAAATTCGAACGAGAGCAACCTGCACGATATGATTACCGCCCTGCCACCTGAATATTTAAAATGGCTGGAAAAAACCGAGGTAAGCGGTATTGGTAACCTGCAAATGGAGCTTGCCGGTAAATATATTGCTGCCGATAGCATTATGCCAGACCTCAACCTGAAAGTAAATGTGAGGAATGGTTATATCAACAATGAAAAATCGCCCGTGCCGATCAGTAACCTGTATGTGAATTTTGAAACCAAATTGCCCGGTTTGGACCCGGATAGTTTGCAGGTAAACCTCGATTCGCTGTACTTTAATATGGGTAAGGACTATTTTAGTTCGATACTGCGCGTAAAAGGTGTTAAGAAGCCAGTTATTTATGCCAAAGTAAATACCGAAATAGACCTGGAAAAATGGAACAGCGCTTTTGGTGTAAAACCTGTTAAATTAAAAGGACGATATTCATTGCACCTGCTGGCCAGCGGGACATACGCAACCGGAATTAAACGAAGCGGTATCAGGAAAAAGGTTGATACCGTTATTACCAGCATACCCAAATTCAGCCTTAAATCATCCTTTACCGATGGTTATTTGAAATATGCATCGCTTCCCGAGGCCTTGCAGCACATCAGCTTTAATATTGACGCAAGCTGCCCCGATAATAATTATCAGCATGCCACTTTTGAAATAGAAAATTTAAATGCCACTGCGCTGGATAATTATATAAAAGGTAATTTTAAAATAAGTGCAATGCCCGGTAGCCCGATGGTTGCCGCCGTTGATGCCAAATTTAACCTGGCAGATATTAAGAAGTTTTATCCTATAAATGACGGTTTCGATCTTTCGGGCAATTTACTGGCCAATATGCAGGTTAAAGGGAAATATCTGCCCGCCAAAAAAATATTCCCGGTGGTTACCGCAAACGTTAGCCTGAAGGATGGATCGATCCAAACTAAATATTACCCGCATCCTATTCAAAACATACAGGTAAATACCGAAATTACTAATAGCACCGGATCATTAAAGGGTCTGAAAGTGGCCATAAAACCGGTTTCATTTACGTTTGAAAATAAACCATTTTGGCTGAGCGCTTACCTTAATGATTTTAGTAATCTGCAATATAATATACAATCGCATGGCACATTGGATGTTGGCAAAATATACCAGGTTTTCGCCATAAAGGGATATAATGTAAAAGGGCTGGTAACCACGCAGTTATCATTGAAAGGCAAACAGAGCGACGCCATGGGCGGGCATTATGATAAACTGCAAAACTCAGGGTCAATGCAAGTAAGAGATATAGCCATAACCACTGAACTTTTCCCGAAACCATTTTTTATTAAAAACGGCACATTTAGCTTTAATCAGGACAAAATGCAATTTGATGCCTTTAAAGTCACTTATGGCAAGTCGACTTTGGTAATGAACGGCGCACTTTCAAACGTAATTGCCTATGCCATAACTCCCGGCGCTGCCTTGAATGGCGATTTTAACCTGACCAGCAACTTAATTATTGCGGATGATTTTATGGCTTTCTCCAGCCCCGAACCTACGAAAAGTGGTAAAGCAGTTTCAGGCCCATCAGGAGTAATTATGGTGCCTAAAAACCTCAATTTAAATTTTACTGCCGATGTTAAAAAGGTAAAATATAACGGATTGGAGCTTCAGGACGCAAAGGGCCAAATGAGTATTGCTAACGGCAACATTGTTTTAAAACAAACTGGCTTTACCTTAATTGGTACCCCGGTATTGATGGATGCTACTTATAGCAGCGTTAGCCCTACAAAGGCAACCTTTGATTACCACATTAACGCTAAAAACTTTGATATTAAAAAAGCCTACCAGCAAATCAAGCTGTTTCGTGATATGGCTACCTCGGCCAAAGGCGCCGAAGGGCTGATCTCACTTGATTATAAGCTCGCCGGACGACTGAACAGCAATATGCAGCCTGTATATCCATCATTAACTGGCGGCGGCGTTTTATCGGTAGAGAAAGTGAAGCTAAAAGGATTTAAACTGTTCAGTGCGGTTGGCAGCAAAACGGATCATAAGATTGATACCGGGGATGTATCGAAGGTTAATATAGAATCGACAGTGGCTAATAATATCATTACCATTAAACAAACCAAAATGCGCATGGCCGGTTTCAGGTTAAAGTTTGACGGGCAGGTTAGCTTTGATAATGCCCTCAACCTGCATTTCAGGCTGGGCTTGCCACCATTGGGCATCTTTGGTATCCCAATGACTATTACCGGTACCCAGGCTAAGCCCATTATACATTTAAACAGGGGCAAGCAGGGTGATGAGCTGAAAGAAACCGACGATACAGATACAGGAAGTTAATTAGAGGTCAAAGGGATGAACTGATATTTACTTTTTCTGTTTCTTAAGAGCAGCGATATCCCCCAGGTCCTTTTTTCGTCCGGAAGCTTCTTTGTTTTGTATAAATTCAGCAATGCTAATAAAATTAACATTGAGATCATCTATATTGCCTACTACTTTATTTGAATAAGCATCATCAAATTCAACGCCCGAGATGGCGTTTAATATATCTATCCGAAGTGGCGGATATCCTAATTGTGTAACGTAGTTTTCTTTCAAAAAGTCGGATTTTGTTAGACCAAGGGAACCAAAACCAAAGTCATCCAAAACAGCAATCAATTTATCAGCATTTTCATTACTTGGTTTAATCCAGATATCCAAATCGCCTGTGTGCCTTGGTCGGCCATGAAAAGCCAACGCATGTGCACCGACTATCATATAATCTACACTATGCTGATTTAATAATTCGATAAAATCTTTAAAATCCTGTTCAAAAATCATTGCTTTTTTTGATGGACTACTTTTTCAATCCTTAACGGGAATGGATGATTGGAATTGGTAAAATAGTTTTTTCTTAAACGGAAAACTTCAGCTAATCTTTCAGACGGCGTTTTAGTTAACCAAAATTCGACGTCAAGAATGTCCTCATCTTCCATTTTTACATGGTTCACAACCATGGCAATTTTTCTTTCCATTTTTACTTTTACTGGAATAAAAGCCTCCTCTTTATTTAAACGGGTGCTAATCAAATTTACAAAAAAAGACGGTCGTTTTGTAAATTAAATTTGCGTCCCGGCAATGCATTTAAAATACTCTCGTGTAAGGGGGGTACAACCTATACCGCGAACTTTATCCATCCATCGCCCTCATAACCAAAGCTGAACTGTTTGGGGTTGATGATTTCGGCCAATATTTCAATTGAATCAACAATACGGGGGCCGGGCCGGTTAAAATACTGGTTACCATCGGCAATATAAACACGGTTGTTTTTTACGGCTTTTAGTTCGCTAAAACCGGGTAACTGGAGCAGCAGATCGATTTCTTTTAAGGTGCGATGAATGGGAAAGCCACAGGGCATTACCACTAAAATATCCGGGTCCTGCAGGCGGATATCATCCCACTCTACATAAGGCGAGTGTTTGCCGGTTGCGGTCAATACTGAAGTGCCACCTGCTATGCTTACCAGATCAGGCACCCAATTGCCCGATAGCATCAGCGGCTCCAGCCATTCGATACAAGCAACAGTCGGCTTATTTTCAATAAACTTTAGCTTATGGCGGATGATATCAACCCGTTCGCGCAGCTCTTCCAACAAATTGTTACCGGCTTCGGTTGCATTCAGCCCATCAGCTATTGTTTTTATATCATTAAAAATATCGTCCAGGCTGTTAGGCTGTAGCGATATAATTCGGGCCTCTTTATCCAAATAATTTTCAAGCGCTTCTTCAACTTCTTTTAATGATACCGCACAAACCTCGCATTGTGCCTGGGTAATTACCACATCAGGAGCCAGTTGTTTAACAACTTCACGCTTTACAGAATATACCGAAAGAGCGTCGGCCAAAATTTCTTTTACTTTTACGTCGATGGCGGCACTGCTTAATCCATCAGGAAAATTTGCCTCGCAGCATACCGGCAATTGTTTTACCGTTTCCGGAAAGTCGCACTCGTGCGAGCGTCCAACCAGGTTTGCTTCAAGGCCCAAAGCGCAAACTATCTCAGTTGCAGCGGGTAACAGGGAAATTATTTTAGTTTGCATATTTTAGCTGTGCAAATGTAATTATTGTTAATAAAGAAGAAGCTAAAAGCGGAACGCATAAAGCCGAAAGCAAAAAAAAACTACAATTTGTTGAACAACTGCTTCCATTAAACTGTAAAACCTGTTACTTTGGGGAATGATATTGCTAACCTTTTTCATCGGGATCATTGCTAATTTTGTAGGATATATTCCACCCGGGAATATAAATCTGACGCTGGTGCAGATCACCATAAACCGTGGTTTTAAACAGGCCATGATGTTTATTGTTTCCTTTTCGTGTGTTGAATTTTTTTTTACCTACTTTATAATGCACGCGGCCAAATGGCTTTCGGGCGAAGTTAAGCTGGATACGATAATTGATTGGGTAATGGTGGTTTTATTCGGCGTGTTAGGCGCCATTACCTGGATTCACCGTAAAAAAACACCCGATACCAACTATTCCGACCAGGAGAGTATCAAATACGGCATATTGCTGGGCTTTCTAAACCCCATGCAGGTGCCTTTCTGGATGATTACCGGAACCTACCTTATTACCCACGAATGGATAGAGGATGGCAAGCTGGCGCTGGTTATTTTTAGTATAGGCGCCGCAGGCGGAGCATTTTTAGCGCTATTTCTGTATGCCAAATTTGCCAAATACATACAAAGTAAGTTTGCCTTAAGCAACAAGTTTATTAATACAGGTATTGCGCTGTTGTTTTTTGGATTTGCAGCGTACCATGTAGTAAAACAAATTTACCTGGTATTTTTTAAGCACTAATATTTAGGGTGATTTACTTGCTTAAAATGTACTTAATATTTTTTACAGTATCGGTTAATGACATTTCTTTTATGGGGATGTTATTAAAAAGAATCAGTTTGTAATTGCCATTATTTAAGATACTGTCAGGTTGATTGTTATTTTCGTGATGAATGATTAATTCGTCGTTATCGATTTTCCATTTAAAATAATATACTCCTGCATCCTGACTTTTAACAAAACCTGTGTAGTTTTTAGAGAATTCTATTTCCGCGCAGTTACTGCATTTCACTGCGGCCGAGTCATCATTATTTTGAAATTCCACCGTTTCGTATACTCTCCATTTGCCGATAACACTATCAGCCGTTTTTTCATTTGCTACCATGTTTTGCTGACAGGCAGATAAAAGCAATAAAGAAAAGACGATAACGGCCAGGTTTTTCATATTGAAAATTTAGATGCTTTGTTGGTTTGCGCGGGCTTTAAAGTTCCAGATCTTTTCGGCCTTGCTGCCGATGAGCCAGAACGAAGCTGCCAGTATGGCGAAGAACAGGGTTTTGTTGGTATGATCCCAAAAGTATTCGAAGTATTTGGTGTAGATAAAAATAAGCAAAAAGGTTATACCGAATTCCCTGGCTATAACATCTTTTGTTTTTAAACCATAAAATAAAAAAGCAGCGGCTACAGCCCCGGCAATTATCCCCCAATAAAACAAACTGATTTGCCTGATGTGCCACCAGGTATCAATACTGCCCAGATTACCAAATATGCTGAGCAGCCATAGGGACATAAAAAGGTAAAGTAAACCGACCACATAAGTAAGCTCCCAAAAGAAATTGAACCACGGTTGTTTTTTTAGAAAATGACAACCGCATACCAATACAAGGCCAAACAATACAAAGCGCAACGGATAATTCATGCCTAAAAAATAATAGCTCCAGTGCGTTTGATAACCCGTTTCGGTTCCGAACCAGCTGCCGAGGGATACCAATGCAAAAAGCCATATGAGGCGCGAATCCATCCGGCAGGCTAAAAATCCATACACAAATACCGACAGCAGGAATAATAAGGAAAAATGCCCCGAACCATTGTCGAAGGTTTTGCCGAGGTAGGCAATGCAGCAGGCTGTAAACAATACCCCGGTAAAAATAATAGCCTCATTACTGAAAACCTTTTCGGGATATTTCTTTTCCCATCGCCTGCCAAAATAAAAGGCTGCTGCTGCCAGGATGCCCGATACAATGCTGATTACAATATCAGGTGTATAGTACAAACTCTTTAGCCACGCAATAACTTTATTATCAATAATAAGCGAGCCAACGGCAATCATCCCGCAAAATAAGGCTATCCAGAAGGAATATTTTGCCAACCGCATCCAGTCAAAACCTTTAACCTCGTATGATTTACGGAGATTTTCGGCAACACCGGCATCAATAAGGTGCTCTTTTTCCCAATGCGAAATGGCTTTGTTTAAAAATTCACTTTCCTGCTTATCGAGGTTAAGTTTGCTCATAATTGGTATACGTGGTTCATAGCTTTAACAAAGCCGCAACAAAACTGTTCGTCCAAGATAGTTGATATTGAACAAAATAGCTAATCAGTAAACAAATTAGCCATTAGCCCAGCAATGCGGCAACATCAATCTTATCCTGCGCCAATTGTACTTTTAGCTCATCGAGGGATGAAAATTTAATATCGCCGCGCACAAAATGAATAAACTCCATTCGGATGCGCTGATTGTAAATATCCTGGTCAAAATCAAAAATGTTTACTTCAATATTGCGGGTTAAACCGTTTACAGTGGGGCGTGTACCAATGTAAGCCATTCCTTTATAAGCGTGGCCGTCAATAATAACGCTAACAGCAAAAATGCCGTCGGCTGGGATCAGTTTATATCTTTCTTCAATAACAATGTTGGCTGTCGGGTAGCCGATTTGCCTGCCAATTTGATCTCCCCGGATCACTGTACCCGTAATAAAAAAGGGATAGCCCAAAAAGGTATTTGCCTGATCAATTTGATTAGCTAACAAAGCCGAACGGATGCGGGTTGAGCTAACAGCAACCTCTTCAATATCCTGCTCGGGTATTTCAACAACATCAAAGCCATAAACGGGACTTAGGCGCAAAAGGTCTTGCAGGCCACCCTGGCGATCTTTTCCAAAGCGGTGATCATAACCGATCACTATTTTTTTGGTGCCGATTTTATTAACCAGCACATCGCGGATATATTCTTCTGCTGTTTGATTCGAAAAATCGCGTGAAAAGGGGGTGATTATCAAATGGTCAATTCCTATTTGTTCAAGCAGTTCGGCTTTTTCGTTAATGGTATTGATCAGTTTAATATTTTCATCTTCGGGATGCAATATCATCCGCGGATGCGGAAAAAAAGTAAGCAAAACCGTTTCGCCGCCAGTACTTTGGGCCAGCTCCTTTATGCCTGCTATTATTTTGCGGTGCCCCTGGTGTACGCCGTCAAAAGTACCTATGGTAACCACGGCGTTTTCTAATCTTTCAAAGTCATCAATATGATGGTAGATTTTCATTTTTTTTGATTTCACTGATTATTGGAGAAGTGATTTCACCGATTTTTTTATTTGAGTTAGACTGATATTCTCTTTACTGGCGGCTTTTTCCATAGCGATGGGTTTAAAACCCATCGCTATGGTAGTTCAAATGTTTTATCGCTATCCTGTGCATTCATTTTTCCAAATCAGCGTAATTCTTCAATAATCATATACATAATGGACGAAATCATCCTTCAATAATCGGTGAAATCACTTTTAACTCCCTGATAATGTTTACAAGCTCCAATACTTCCCAGGCATCGTCAACTTTATAATCGCCACTGCGGGTGCGCCTTAATTTTGAAAGATAAGCCCCGTTATTCAGCGCTTTGCCAAAATCGTTCACTAATGAACGAATGTAAGTGCCTTTGCTGCATACCACGCGGAAATTAATTTCGGGCATTGCAATAGAAGTTATTTCAAATTCGGTAATGGTTACATTGCGTAAACGAAGCTCAACATCTTCGCCGCGGCGGGCTTTTTCGTACAGGCGTTCGCCGTCAATTTTGATGGCCGAATGCGCGGGTGGGTATTGTTGTATATCGCCAATGAACCGGGCACAGGCATCTTTTATATCATCTTCGGTAATATGGCTGATATCGAATTTTTGATCCGGGTCGGTTTCCATATCATAGGATGGCGTGGTTTCGCCCAATACCAGGGTCCCGGTATATTCTTTTTCCTGCGCCTGGAAGGTGTCAATCTGCTTGGTCATTTTACCTGTGCAGATAATGAGCAGGCCCGAAGCCAGTGGATCGAGCGTGCCGGCATGGCCCACTTTTAATTTTAGCGGCTTAAAAGCATTGCGGATTTTACCAACCACGTCAAAGCTGGTCCAGTTATAGGGTTTGTTAACTAAAAGTAACTGCCCTTCGGTAAAGTCGGTTATGCTGGTAAATGGGTTATTCAATATGTTGTTTTTTGGTCAGAAACATTGCAAATAAAATGCAAAGGTAGCTGTCTGGACTATGATTTTTAAGATTTTGGGATTAAAAGATGTTTTTGGGGTATTTATACCTGATGGTGTCAATCTAAATCAAGTAATTTATACCACCACATCACCCGTTAAAAAAATGTCCTCAGTAAATTCAGGAATGATGTTTTTTTCGAGTGCGGTGTCAAACATCAGCCTAATGGCCTTTTTGCCTTCCGCACCTAAATCTACCGAGTATTTGTTTACATAGAGGTCAATGTGCTTGTACATCACTTCCTCACTCATCTCCTGGGCATGTGAGCGGATAAACTCCAGACCCGATTTCGGGTTTTCAAAAGCAAACTCAACCGAGCGGCGCAGCACACGGTTTATTTTATGCTGAACATCCAATGGTAAATTGCGGTTAGCCACAATGCCACCGAGGGGGATGGCACAGCCGGTTTCTTTTTCCCAGTAATCGCCAAGGTCGATGATTTTTTTCAGGCCCTTGTCCTGGTAGGTAAAGCGATTTTCGTGAATAATCAGCCCGATATCAACCCGGCCTTCCAGCACAGCATTTTCAATATCCGAGAAAACCAATTCAACTTTGTTGTTTGCATTGGGAAAAGCCAACCCCAGCAGAAAATTAGCCGTAGTATACCTACCCGGAATGCCAATTTTAGGGTTTGATACCGTAGATTTTAAAAAACCGGAAAGTTTATCGGGATCATCTTTACAGATCAGCATCGGCCCAACACCATAACCCAGCGCACTGCCGGCATCCAGCAAGACATATTTATCGGCAACGTAGGCATAGGCGTGGTAGCTTAGTTTTGAAATATCCAACTCGCCGCGCATCGCTTTTTGGTTAAGCGTTTCTACATCGTCATAAAATACTTCAAACTCCAGGCCTTCCGTGTCAATTTTGTGATGTATCAGCGCATCAAAAATAAAGGTATCGTTAGGACAGGGTGAAAAACCGAGGGATAGTTTCATAATACTTTGATTTCACGAGTCTGTTAGTTAAGCGTACAACTTTAAAAACTCAATGGCAAATGTATTCAGATTTTTGATGGCTAACCCTATCTTCCAGCTATCGCGATTGCGTTTTTCTACATAATTTGACACTGCCCTGATTTGCAGGCAGGGTACATCCATCGCCTGGCACACATAAAAAAAAGCTGCGCCCTCCATGCTTTCCAATTGCGGGTTCAACCTGGTGGCTACTTTTGCTATTGAAGCCTCATTGCCATGCACCGTATTTACGGTAATTGCACGGGCCTTTTTAAGATTGAAAGTATTAAACAGGTTATAAAGGTTTGAAATTTCGGTTGTGGGATAAAAAGTGCCTTTGCCAAACCCCAATTGTTCGATGGGTAAAAACTTGTTGTCATCTTCAGCGCCTAATTCTGCAAGGATGTCTTCAGTAATTTCCAATACCTCGCCTAAAGCTATATTGCGGTCAAAACTACCGGCAATACCCAGATTTAAAACCAGATCGTAAGTATTGTTTGCCAGATGCTTTCCTAATGCAAAAGCGGTAGCCACCATGCCAACGCCGGTTATGAGGAGTTCAAAGTCGAAAGTCTTAAGTCCTGAGTCTTTAGTCTCATTTCCAATCCCCGATTCCCGACTCAAGACTTCAGACTTCAAACTCAAGACTTCATCTTCGGTAGCAGCAACAACCAATATCTTCATATTGCAATTTTTTGACAGCTAAGATAAAACATGTTGCCTGTTTTTGTTTTGTATATTTGCAGCATTATTTGTTATGATGATATACATTACACGCAAAGAACATTTTAACGCGGCACACCGTATGTACCGCGAGGAATGGAGCGAAGAGAAAAATGCTGAAGTTTTTGGCAAATGTGCCAATCCAAACTGGCATGGACACAATTACAATCTTTTTGTAACGGTGAAGGGCGAGGTAACACATGCAACAGGTTATTTGATTGACCTGAAGGACCTGAAAATTATAATTAACGACCATGTGATTGAAAAGCTTGATCATAAAAACATCAATAAAGATGTCCCTTTTATGACAGGTAAAATGGCATCGACCGAGTTACTTTGCATTGAAATTTTTAACCAGCTGAAAGCCCCGATTGAAGCACATAAGGGCGTGTTTTTACATTCGGTAAAATTATACGAAACCGAAAATAACTCAGCAGAGTATTTTGGCGATTAAACCTTAAAAATGATTAACGAAAAGCATGCTCCCGACCCGGATGATGATGACATTGAGGGTTATTTGAAAATAGATCGTTACAATGAGGCGCTTATAGACAACCTATCGGCACATTACAAAGATGTTTTAAATCTGATAGGCGAAAATCCGGCACGTGAAGGCTTGTTGAAAACTCCCGAAAGGATTTCGAAAGCGCTGCTGTATTTAACCCAGGGCTATGAACTGGATGCCAAAGCTATCCTTACTTCGGCCATGTTTAAGGAAGACTATAGCCAGATGGTTTTGGTTAAAGACATTGAAGTATATTCAATGTGTGAACATCATATGCTGCCTTTTTTTGGAAAAGCACATGTGGCTTATATTCCAAACGGGCACGTGGTTGGCTTAAGCAAAATACCCCGCATTGTAGATGTTTTTGCAAGACGCTTACAAGTACAGGAACGCCTTACCAATGAAATACGCGATTGTATACAAAATACTTTACAACCACTAGGGGTTGGTGTTGTTATTGAGTGCCGCCACCTTTGCATGAGTATGCGTGGTGTACAAAAACAAAACTCAGTTACCACTACCTCGGCATTTACAGGCGAATTTTTAAAGGAAAAAACACGTACAGAGTTTTTGAATCTGATATCGGCGAGGTTAAGTTAGTATGAGGAGGCTGGTGATTGGTTATTAGAGGTTAGTTAAAAAAACGTAACCTGATATTTAATTACTAGCCGCTAATCACTAATTTTACACTTTGTAAAAGCAACTAATCTCTAATCTCCAATTAACTAATCACTAAATTGAAAGCATACATTTTCCCGGGGCAGGGTGCCCAGTTTGTAGGTATGGGTAAAGATTTGTACGAGCAATCGGAACAGGCCCGTGCTTTATTTGAAAAAGCCAATGATATACTTGGCTTCCGCATTACTGATATTATGTTTGATGGTACTGACGAAGGACTTAAACAAACTAACGTTACTCAACCTGCCATATTTTTACACTCGGTTATTTTGGCCACAGTTTTGGGCGATGATTTTAAGCCCGAAATGGTTGCAGGGCACTCTCTTGGCGAATTTTCTGCATTGGTTTCGGCAAAAGCCCTTTCATTTGAGGATGGCTTGCGTTTGGTTGCTGCCCGTGCTAATGCTATGCAAAAGGCATGTGAAATACAGCCATCAACCATGGCCGCTATTTTGGGTTTGGATGATTTTACGGTTGAAGATATTTGCCACCGCATAAGCGATATTGTTGTGGCCGCTAATTATAACTGCCCGGGCCAGCTGGTTATTTCAGGAACTATTGCAGGAGTTGATAAAGCTTGCGAAGAACTGACTGCCGCAGGTGCCAAAAGAGCCTTGAAATTAAATGTTGGTGGTGCTTTCCATTCACCGCTGATGGAAGTGGCTAGGGTTGAACTGGCGCACGCTATAGAACATACCGAAATTAATGAACCTGTTTGTCCGGTATATCAGAATATTGATGCCAAACCGTATACCGATCCTAAATTGATAAAGCACAATTTAATAGCCCAGTTAACCGGTCCGGTAAGATGGACGCAAACCGTAAAACACATGCTGGAAGATGGAGCCACCTCATTTACCGAAGTAGGACCCGGAAATGTACTGCAGGGCCTTGTTAAAAAGGTCGACAGGCACATACCAACCGAGAGTGCCGTTATACAATAATTTTAAAAGCCATCTGTTTAATAAAGATGGCTTTATTTTTGTTTAAATTGCACATACTTATATAAACACTTGGCTACATCTGCAAAAATACGTGTACTGCTGGTTTTATTGTGCGCCAGTTTGTTTATAACAGCGATTATTGTTCAAAAAACATATACGCCTGTAAATAACCTTGAGCAGACTGCCAAGACGCTCGAAAACAACATCCATAAAAAAGAAGGTTATGTGAGCGAGGTTGTTAATAACCCGCTTAAGTTTAGCGACTTAGAAAAACTGTCCACCCACCCGTACCTGGCGCTTAATTACGTCCAATTTTTTACCACCGATAAAAGCATATGGTTTATCACTTTAAAAAACAACCAGCTGAGTTTTTGGAGTGGCGTAAAGGCAATACCCGATCATCCCGAATTTATAAAAAACGGCTATTCGTTTTTAAAGCTCGCCAACGGGTATTATGATGTTATCAAAAAAACCGAGGGTGATTTTTCGGCGATATTTTTTATCCCTGTAAAACTAAACTATGCATTTCAGAACCAGTATCTGCAAAACACGTTTGCTAATGATCTGATTAAAGATAACAATATTGAAATTGCCGATTTTACCGATAAAAACATTTACGAGGTACACAGTATAAACAATGATTATTTGTTTTCTGTAAAGGCAAGGCCCGATCTGGTTAATCACACGTTTTTTTATTACGAAATAACTTTATGGGTGCTGGCGCTTTTGTGCGCCTGCATTTTAATGTACGATGTTAGCAGTTACATAGCATCAAAAGGCTACCTGGTATTTGCTTTGTTTTTGCTGGCCCTGTTTATTGTTGGCGTAAGGTTTATTAACCTGCATTATGGCTGGCCCAACTTTACCTATAAACTCGAAATTTTTAATCCTGCAATTTACGGATCAAGCTATGCCTTCCCGTCGCTGGGCGATTTTTGTATCAATATATTGTTTATTAGCTGGTTTGTTATTTTTCTTTACCGGCACCGCCATCTGGCATTAAAAAAAATTCCGGGTATAACAGGCTCTTATCTTATTTTAATAGCAGGTACATCAATATTGATAATTGTTTCGGCTGCTTTTGTCAACCTGTTTTATGGTTTGGTTATCAATTCAAAAATAAGCTTTGATGTAAGCAACGTACTTAACCTGTCGTTTTTTAGTTTGCTGGGCGTTTTAATGCTTTGTTTTACTTTCCTCACTTTTTGCTTATTAAGTGAGGTTTTTTTAACAATTGCAATTAAGTTGCCTGTACCGAATACTAATAAAGTGCTTTTATTTATTTCGGGTATTGTTTTAGCTACCGTAATAACAACCATAACCCGTTTTTACACATCGTATTATTTGCTTTGGGCGCTAATTGTATTTATACGGGCTTATGCCTACCGTTATAAAAATGCATATTTAACCTCCTCCGCATTTGGAGTAATCATATTGGTATGTGCCCTTATTGCTTCGGTTAAGCTGAGTAATTTTGAGGATGTTAAAGAACGGGAGATAAGGAAAGCCTATATACAAAAACTGGAAGTTCCAGATGATGTGAATGCTGATGACATCTTAAAAAAGATAGAACATCAAATAGTATCCGACACTTCCATTATTCAATATTTTAAGGATAGTTTATACAATTCCGACTTTGTAAAAACACGCTTGCAGAAACTGTATTTTAATGGCTATTTATCAAAATACGAGTTTAATGTACATGAGTTTGATAGCAAAGACAAACCCCTTTCGCTGGATAAGAGCTATGATCTGAACGACTTTAAAGACGAAGTGCTTTATAGCTCCTATAAAGTATCTGATTATTTTTATCGCGAAAATCAATCTTTCGGCTTCTTAAATTACTTTGCCATTATTCCCATGCACGTGGCTAGTAACCCGATGGGAACGCTGGTAATTGAGCTAAAGGCAAAGCCATTGCAATCATTTGCTTCTTTTCCGGGTCTGCTTATTGATGGGCAGGTAAACCTGGAAAACGAATTTAAGGGGTATTCATATGCATTTTATATTGATAACAAGCTGCTGAGCCAAAACGGCAATTATGTATATGACCTGACTAATACGGATTTGCAGGGGAAATTAAAAAGATACGTTTTTAAGAACACAAAGAGCGATAAACAGGAGTGGTATCTGCGCTTTATTACTTACAGCCATTTAATTTACAAGCCAAGCGAGCGCAATTTAATTGTGGTTAGTAAAGAAAATAATGAGGTGTTTTTTGGGGTAACATCCGTCACCTTCTTTTTTGTGATATTTTTAATATTCGGCGCATCAATAATAACTTTTCGTTGGTTATGGCTGCGCATCAAAATATTAACCATTAATAACGACAAGATAAAGTGGAGCTTTAAGTTTAACCTGGATCGGATACTTTATAAAACCCGGATCCAGTTTTCGATGGTATTTGCGGTTATGGTTACGCTGATAGTAGTTGGTTTTATAACCTTTTTCTCCATAAGTACCCAATACCAGGATCAGCAGGACAAAACAATCCGCGATAAAATTAGCAGGGTGGTAAGGGCATTTGAAACGGGTACGGTTAATAGGTACATGACCGATAATAATGAAAAAAGTCAGGTAGATTTTGACAATTTTGCTAATACCTACATGGCAGATCTGTCCTTATTTGACCTGAACGGAGCTTTGCTGATAACCACTCAACCCAAAATTTACGAATTTGGCTTACTGGCCCGGCATATGAACGGGCGGGCATATATCACATTACACGGGCTAAATAAATCGGAGTATGTTAACGACGAAATTGTTGGGAGGTTAAACTATAAAGCAGCGTATCTTCCGGTGCGTAATTCTCAAAATGAGACGATTGCTTATATGGAATTGCCCTATTTTTCGAACGAGACTGATTATAAGGAACGGATAGGTGCATTGCTAAATGTAATGATAAATGTTTACGCGTTGGTGTTTATTGCCATTGGATTGTTTGCTGTAGTTATTGCCCGCCAAATAACAGCGCCATTAAATTTTATACAGCACAGTTTAAGCAGAACCATTTACGGCAAGAAAAACGAACCCATCAAATGGTCGCGTAATGATGAAATTGGGGCGCTGGTAAAAGAGTACAATAAAATGATTGCAGCGCTTGAAAATAGCGCCCAAAGGCTGGCCCAATCTGAAAGGGAAAGTGCCTGGCGCGAAATGGCCAAACAGGTTGCCCACGAAATAAAGAACCCGCTTACACCATTAAAACTTGGTTTGCAGTTACTCGATAAATCGTGGAAGGATAAGGACCCTAAATTCGATCAGAAATTTGAGCGTTTCAGTAAATCGTTTGTTGAACAAATTGAGAGTCTCTCATCTATAGCCTCAGAGTTTTCAGCTTTCGCTAAAATGCCAGATACCCGGATCGAAGCGCTTAATGTTTTTGAAATATTAACACAGGCAGTTACTATTTTTAAGCAGATGGATAATGTTAAAATTGTTTATCTGCCCCCGCCTTCAGCTTTTATGATTAATGCAGACCGCGATCAGTTGCTAAGATGTTTTAACAACCTGCTTAAAAATGCAATTGAAGCATCTCCGGCAGATAGAATGGCGATTATAGAAATAAACTTCCTGATAACAAGCAAGAATATCCTGCTCACTATAAATGATAATGGCAATGGGATACCCGAAGATTTGCGGGAGAAGATATTTGAACCCAACTTTACCACAAAAAGTTCGGGTACGGGGCTGGGCCTGGCCTTTGTTAAAAACTCTATCGAAAATGCGGGAGGTAAGGTTTGGTTTGAAACCACCGTTAATAAAGGCACCACATTTTATTTGAGTTTGCCTGCGGCGGATAACATTTAAAGCAAAAAGCCATTCATCTTTTACAACGAATGGCTTTTTTGAGTAAGCTTGATATTTTTATTTCAGCATGAAGCTGGTTTTTCCCATGGTGTAACCATCAGCATAAAGCAAAACGGTATATGAACCTTTTTGGAAAGCAGATGGATTAACCCAGTCAATAACATAGGGCGTACCATCATTTTTAAAGTCGATGGCTGTTTTGTAAGTGTACTGCAAATCTTGTCCGTCGGCATTAAAGTTAGCTGAATCGCCACCGGTAATCAGGTTGCCTGTAGGGTCAATAATGCGTACAAAAATGTCATGCATTCCTTGTTGCGCAATATCATTACTGGCCACGGTAAAATTGATTTTTATCTTTTTGGCCGGACTTGCGCGTTTTACATCAACCTCTTTGCCGCTGCCTTTTATTTTATAGGCAACAACATCCGCAGTAGCGATTTTTATAGCCGAGCCTACTTTAACTTTGGTCCCGAGGTCCTGATTTTGTTTTTCGAGATTAGTGGCTTTTTCATTTACTGTTGCCAGGTTGGTTTTTAAGGTATCCCTTTCGTTGGTGAGCGAAGCGTTTTGTTTTTTCAGCTCCTCAATATCTGCGGTGTATTTGGTTACAAAATACCTCAGCTGTTTTACATCTTCCTGAGCCTTGGCCAATTCGGCAACAGTTAGTTTGCCTTTTGCCAATTCGCCACGCAAAACTTTTATTTTTGCTTTCAGCGAATCATTTTTTGCCGTTAACTCGGCCGACAATTTGGTTTTGCCAACATTTACCTGCTCAATTTGAGCCTCCAAACTGTCTAGTTCAGTTTGTAGCCTGGTTTTTTCGTCATTTTGATAGACAATTCTTGTATCTGATTTGTTTTTTTGAAGGTACAAGTAAACATCAGTAGCAAGCAATGCCAATACAACCACTATCAAAAAATAAATGACGTTAGAGTTTTTTTTGGGTGTTTGCCCTGTTTGGTTTTCCATAGCAATTAAATTTTAGTTTATATAGTTATAGTTAGTGCGCCCCGATAATAACCAATAAATTTTGCAATTGGTTTTTTTTAGGTGTATAAATTTTAATTAATTATCAATTATAACGTTTAAATATATTAAAAAGTTAAAAAAATTAAACAGAATTAATCAATGCCGGCTTAAACATTTACCAGGGAAGGGTGTTAAAATTAACACAATAGTATTAAAACATAAAATAACAGTAATTATTATACCCAATACTAAAAGAGCTACCTTTTGAGTTTTATATCTTTGCGGCGTTTAAAAAATCTTGATTTGATGTACGGTTACAGGCTACTAATTTTTTTAAGTTTAAATTTCTTTCTATTTACAAAAGCGTTAGGCCAGCCAGCAAATACCCCTGTAACCGAAAAACAGGACCCCAAGCGTGAGTTTAGAGGGGTTTGGATAGCCACCGTTGAAAATATTGACTGGCCCAGTACCCAGCATTTAACTACCGAACAGCAAAAGGCCGAACTAATAAGTCAATTAGATGCGCACGAAGAAACCGGAATTAATGCAATAATGTTCCAGATAAGGCCCGCTGCCGATGCTTTTTATGCCAAAAGCCGTGAGCCCTGGTCAAAATGGCTTAATGGTAAGCAGGGCAGGGCACCTGCACCATTATATGACCCGCTGGAGTTTGCCATTAACGAGGCACACAAAAGGGGAATGGAACTGCATGCGTGGTTTAACCCTTATCGCGCCACTAACGATGCCAATTTTACGGCTTTAAGCCCCGGGCATATTACCCGTATAAAGCCCGAGTGGTTTTTTACCTATGGTGGTATCAAACTCTTTAATCCGGGTATACCGGAGGTGCGCGACTATATTGTAAGAGTAATTTTGGACGTGGTTGATAATTATGACATTGACGGCGTGCACATGGATGATTATTTTTATCCGTACCCTATTGACGGGCAGCATATAAATGATGCGGAAACCTTTAAAACTTACGGGGGCGATTATACTGATATACGCGACTGGAGACGGCACAATGTGGATACCCTGATAAAAATGCTGAGCGACAGTATTCATAAGCATAAGCCACATGTAAAATTCGGGATCAGTCCGTTTGGGATATGGGCCAACCAGTTTCAAAACCCTGAAGGGTCGGATACGCATGGTGGGTCATCCTATTACGAACTGTTTGCCGACTCGAGAAAATGGGTAAAGGAGGGTTGGGTTGACTATATTAACCCGCAATTATACTGGCCCATTGATAATAATTCGGCCGCCTTTAATAAACTGCTTGACTGGTGGAGCGATAATACCTATAACCGGCATTTGTATATCGGCATGGCGGCGTACCGTATAAATGAACACCGTAAGGGTAAATTTAAAGATCCGGCGCAAATGCCAGCACAAATAAGATATCTGCGTAATAACCCAAGGGTTGAGGGCAGCGTTTATTTTAGTTCGAAATCATTGTTAAATAATCCGCTTGGTTTTACCGATTCGCTTACCAATAACTATTACAACAGCCTTGCTTTGCCACCGGTAATGCTTTGGCTCGACTCGATACCGCCAAATGCACCGCGAAACTTTTTATCGGCCCAGGGAAAAAACGGGGTCGACCTGAAATGGGAAACGCCCCTGCTTGCGCGTGATAAGGAACCTGTTTACGGCTATGTGATTTATCGCTTTAACGGGAACGAGAAGGTGGATTTAACGGATCCGCAATATATTTTACACATCCAATACAACGACGCTACATTTTTTACCGATACCACTGCCGAAAAAGGCAAAACCTATTTGTATGTAGTGACGGCTATTGACCGGCTAAAGAACGAGAGTGAACCATCGCCAACTATTGCGGCTACGCTTAAATAGTTAGCTATTCATTATTGCGCCGCCATTAATATCAATAGTTTGCCCTGTAATAGCGCTTTGACTTAACAGATATGCTACGAGGCCCGCAATTTCTTCGGGTTGGCTCATGCGTTTCAACGGTACGCTTTGCATGGCAATATCATAAAACTCATCTTTGGTAATACCGATTCCATCGGCAATACCCTGTAAACCCTGCTGCGACATTTCGGTATCAACCCAACCGGGGCAAATGGCATTAACCAATATTTTTTGAGGCGCATATTGTACCGCCCACGAACGCATCAGGCCCAGTAAGCCTGCCTTTGAAGCACAGTAAGCGGAGTAATTGGCAACACCTAATCTTGCCAAAACCGATGATATAATAAGCACATGCTTTTCGTTTGCTGCTTTTTGAAGCAGTGGTAAAAACGTATTTACAAAATTATAGGTGCCGGTTAAGTTGGTTTCTATAATCGTATGCCAGCGGTCATCATCGCCCCAATAGTTTTCGCCGCCGATACCGGCATTGGCTATAAGGCCATCAATTACTTTATCGCGCAGTTGGTAAGCTACGGCACTTAAACGCAGCTTGTCGGTTATATCAACAGTAAACACGGCATGATCACCGGGGGAAAGGGTGTTGAGTGTTTGTTTTAATTTGGCAGCATTGCGGCCCAGTAATATACAGTTGTGCCCATTTTTACTTAATTGTTGTGCTATTGCCCTGCCTATGCCGCTGCCCGCGCCGCTAATGAGATATGTTTTAGCCATGGCTTTATATATTGATCAATGATTTGTTTTTAAGCCGGCCCAGATAAATATCGATCTCCATATTGCCCATGCCGTAAATTTTTTCGGTTGCCCAAAAGGCCGTATATATTTCTGGCTTGGTTTTATAGCCGTAATTATAAATATCCAACAATTTTTGTTCGATATAATTTAAGCCGTTTTTGTTTACTTCCAATCGTTTTAGCTGTGCCTCCATTGCTGGTTTTAACAGGTGCAGGCTTCCCCAAAAATCGGTTTTGGATAAATAGTCCTTCAGTTTTTCAGCCCCCCGGCTCACATAAACAGCCCAAACTTCGGCCGCTATAATAAAATCGAATTCGCTTAGCTGAACCCGGATGTTATCATACAAATACTCCAGTTCCTCACCGTTCAGTTCGCCCATGCCCTTAAAGTTTTCTTTTCCGGGATAATCTGCCGGGCAGATGAGAAAAATGTTGGGCGATGACAGATCTGTACGTTGTTTCAGATAGGTCATTACACCGAGCAGGTTAACCTGGCAATGAAGATCGAATTCAAACCAGAGGTTAATCTCGTCATATTCCTCATCCAGTTTGGCTAAGTTATTCAAAACCTTTTGCTGATAATCTTCTGCTGCATCTTCAGATGCACCTGCAATAAAGCCCATCCGGTTTTTCCAGAAGCTGCCGCTTGAAATGTTTTCCTCCACCGGGCCTTCGGATAAAACTTCGCGCCAAACCAGCACTTCTCCTTCTATACCGGTATCGTTAAAACCGGCGGCAGTAGCATCGCCATTAAGAATGTGGAGGATCTTCATATTTTTTCAGCAATTAAAACGTAATAATCAAAGCTAAATGATTTTGGGCACAAGAACCACTTTAAACAACAAATCCCGGCTTTTGCCCCGGGATTTGTTGTTTGTTTTTTTGCAAAAATTGCTAATTAGTTGGTTACCTGACCGGGCGTAGTGCTGGTATATTTTGGCTCCAATCCAATATAGTCAGTAAGTATTTGTCCGGCTTCTTTTCTCAAAAAGTCAAGGTCTTCATTTCTTGGTTTTGTCTGTCCTTTTTTCAGTTCGGGAAGGCCCATAGCTACGCGGCGTTGATTTTCATCGTCAAAAGCCTTTTTGTCATCGGCATCACGTTGTTGCTTTAATTTTTGCTCGTTGAGCGTGATGCTTTTTTCATCCTGGTGTTTTTTAAACTCCGCAATATCCTGTAAAAGATATTTATAGCTGGCGCTGCTTTCCATACGCTGGTCATGCAATTTTTTTAACTGCGGAATAACAGTTGTAAAATCACCGGCTTTGGTATAATTGCTTTTTGCAATAACATCAAATGGCATTGCTGATGGCTCAGTATCTTCGCCATATTTATCCAAAGGAATGATTGAAGGGAACTGAATATCAGGCGTTACACCTTTGTGCTGGGTTGAATTACCGGTAATGCGGTAAAACTTGGCAATGGTTAAGTTTAACTGACCGAAAACACTTTGGCTGCCGGTATTTACCGGTTTATCAGCTTTTTGGGTTAATGCGGCAATGCGCTGAGTTATAGAAGGATTGATCACCCTATCCAGATCGATTGCATTTTGAACGGATCCTTTACCATATGTTTGTGTGCCGATGATTAATCCGCGGCCATAATCCTGTATTGCTCCTGAAAAAATTTCGGTAGCTGATGCACTGAAGCGGTCAACCAAAATTGCCAGCGGGCCGGTATATGCTATCGATGGATCTTCGTCTTTATCAACCTCTACCTGGTTGTCAGAGTTTCTTACCTGCACAACAGGGCCGGTTTTGATGAAAAGGCCGGTAAGGTCAACGGCTTCCAATAACGAACCGCCGCCGTTTTGACGCATATCCATCACAATACCGTCAACACCTTCTTGTTTTAAGGAGTCGATAATCAATTTAACATCATGTGTGGTGCTTTTATAATTTGGATTGCCTGATTTGTAATCATTAAAATCAATGTAAAAAGCCGGAACCGAGATGATACCTATTTTTATCGTTTTGCCATTACTATCATAAGTGCGGATTTCTTTCTTAGCCGATTCATCTTTCAAGATGATCTTTTCGCGCACCAGTTCAATGATCTTAGGTTTTGAGCTAACGCTGCTTCCTTTCGGCAAAAGCTCCAATCGTACTACAGTACCCTTGGTGCCTCTTATCAGCGCAATGGCATTTTCAATGCGCCATCCAACTATATTCTGGAATTCACCTTCTTTTCCTTGTCCAACACCAACGATGCGGTCATCAACGTTAACTTGTTTGCTTTTATCAGCAGGGCCACCCGGAATAATGCCCTTAATGGTAATAAATTCATTTTCATTTAACAGCGAAGCGCCGATTCCTTCCAACTGGCGCGACATATCAATATTGAAATTGGCTGCATTTGCCGGGTTAAAATAATTGGTGTGCGGGTCAATAGCTTCGGTAAAGGCATCCATAAATACCTGGAAAACATCCTGATTATTGAGCTTGTTGGCCTGGGTTAACAGGTTTTGATAACGTTTTCTAAGCGTTTCCTTGTTTTTGGCAATATCACTGCTGGCTAATTTCAGGTTCAGTAAATCGTATTTTACCCGCAGGCGCCACAGGTTATCCATTTCGGCCTGTGAAGCTATCCACGGCAGGCTTTCCCTGTCGTAAGTAAAGGTTTCATCTTTATTGAAATCAAAGTTAT
>Ga0206982_1047_pt1 | contig 45564 bp, 41 predicted proteins | sample Alteio_BWMinCont_18_FD_153493 | JGI IMG/M metagenome (GOLD analysis project Ga0206982, IMG submission 153493) | Enriched cells from forest soil in Barre Woods Harvard Forest LTER site, Petersham, Massachusetts, United States -... | ecosystem: Environmental > Terrestrial > Soil > Temperate forest >... | reverse complement strand
GTGGGCGATGTAGAAGACATGTCTCAGAATGCCATTCATATATTAAGTGATGATGACCGCCTCCAAACCTTTAAGGCAGCAGCATTGAAGCGTGCCAAAAAGTTTGATAAGAAGACTATCATCCCTATGTACGAAAAGCTATATAAGGAAGTGATAGAAGCTTACGCTATACAGAAGCACCAGGTGGTTTAACCTTCTTGTAATGCTTCCCAGTATTCTGCAGCCCTACGGGTATGTGGTATTACTATAGTACCGCCTACTATGTTAGCTACTGCAAATATCTCATACATCTCATCTGTTGTTATCGCTTCGTCTTTGCACTTGCCCAAGTGGTATTTTATGCAGTCATCGCAACGCAAAACCATGCTGGCAACAAGCCCCAGCATTTCTTTTGTCTTTACAGGTAGTGCGCCTTCAGCATAAGTGTTAGTATCCAGGTTAAACAATCGGTTGATCACCTTATTCTGCTTGCCCAGTATCACTTCATTCATTTGTTGGCGGTACTCATTAAATTCTGCTATTTGTGCGTTCATGATCTGCTTGTTTTTGTAAAAGAGCAAATGTAAGGATGAAAAACAAACAAGAATAATACTGCTGGATGTATGATTTAATGTAGTTTTAACCGCGCATTTTGATAACCTGAAATCTATACGTCTTGAATTTTTCCATCATTATACCTACCTGGAACAACATTGCTTTCTTAAAGCTATGTGTGGAGAGCATACGCAAAAACTCTACATATAACCACCAGGTGATACTACATGTCAACGATGGTAGCGATGGCACTTTGCAATGGGCAAAAGACGAAGGTATCGATTATACGCACACTCCTGAAAATACAGGTATATGCAAAGCAGTAAATGAAGCAGGCGGATTGGCCAAGTACGACTACATTGTTTATATGAATGATGATATGTACGCTTGTCCGCAATGGGATAAACACATCGCTGATGAAATTGTAGCTGCAGGTACCGATTGTTTCATGTTCTCAAGCACCATGATAGAGCCAGCAAACCATAATAATCCTTGTGTTATCCATAAAAATTATGGCGATAGTATTGAAACCTTTGATGAAGCTGCATTACTTAAGGAATACAACACATTACAAAAAGCAGATTGGACTGGCTCTACATGGCCGCCCACTATAGTACATCGCAAGTACTGGCTCGTTACTGGTGGCTACAGTATAGAGCTCAGCCCTGGCGTAAGCAGTGATGATGATTTTTCTATGAAGATGTGGTATGCCGGTTGCCGTATTTTTAAAGGTATTGGGAAAAGCCGTGTATATCACTTTCAGGCCAAATCCACTTTACGTATCAAAAAGAACAATGGCCGCAAGCAGTTTCTCATGAAGTGGGGGATCAATCAATCTACCTTCAATAAATATTATATACGCCGTGGTCAACCATATTCTGGCCCGCTGGCTGAACCAGATGCTGCTTCACTTAAACGCGAACAGTTGCGTGCATGGTTGAAAAGGAAGATCATGTAGCCTAACCGGCGTAAATATTATTTACTACATTATTCACTACCTTGTTCAGAGACATCTATACATGAAGCAGGATATTTTTCGTAAAAAAACACCGGAGATCATACGCAAGGAAGTAGCCGACGGTTTGCTGGAAACAGAAAAGCACGGCGGTATGAACAAAGTGCTCACCGTGCGCGACCTTACGTTTATGGGTATAGCAGCCATTGTAGGTGCAGGTATCTTTTCAACTATCGGTGAGGCAAGTCTTAAGGGTGGCCCGGGAGTTGTGTTACTGTTCCTTTTTGTTTCCCTGGCCTGTGGCCTGTCTGCCGTATGCTATGCAGAATTTGCAAGCATGGTGCCTGTATCGGGCAGCGCTTACACTTATTCTTATGTTGCTTTTGGCGAAATAATAGCGTGGATAATAGGGTGGGACCTGCTTTTTGAATATGCCATAGGTAACATAGCGGTGGCTATATCGTGGAGTAATTACTTTGTCACGCTGCTTGATGGACTAGGTATACATACGCCCGAATACCTGGCTACAGACTACTGGACAGCTAAAGCTATGCTTACTAATGAGGCTAAATTGGCGTGGCTGAATGCGCCTACTTTTGGCAGTTTTAAGTTCATCTGTAATCTGCCGGCTTTCCTTATCACGTTTATCATTACTTGGATCATATATATAGGCATACAGGAATCGCGGAAGGCTACCAATGCAATGGTAGTTTTGAAACTGGTCATTATTTTTATAGTTATTATAGCAGGGGCATTTTATGTACAGCCTGCCAACTGGCATCCTTTTCTCCCAAATGGTATTAAAGGTGTGCTGAGTGGTACGGCTGCAGTCTTTTTTGCCTATATAGGTTTTGATGCTATATCCACCACCGCCGAAGAATGCCGTGACCCTCAGCGCGACCTGCCAAAGGGTATGTTCTATTCTTTAATAGCATGCACAGTTATTTATGTGCTGGTAGCGCTTGTGCTCACTGGTATGGTCAGCTACAAGCAGCTGGGCGTTGGCGATCCGTTGGCCTACGTATTCCAGGTAGTGCATCTTAAATGGGTAGCGGGCATTGTAGCCGTGAGTGCAGTTATAGCAACGGCCAGTGTGCTGCTGGTCTTCCAGCTGGGTCAACCAAGGATATGGATGAGCATGAGTCGTGATGGTTTGCTGCCACCTGTATTCTCTAAGATACATCCTAAGTATAAAACACCTTCTTTTTCTACTATTCTTACAGGTTTTGTAGTAGGCATACCAGCCTTATTCCTTAATCTGGACGTGGTGGTTGACCTTTGCAGTGTAGGCACTTTGTTTGCCTTCGTGTTGGTATGCGGTGGTATATTGAAGTTGCAAAGCAGTAAGAATAAAATGGAGAGCAAGTTCAAAACACCATATGTAAACAGCAAATGGATAATGCCATTTTTATTTATTGGTACAGTGACACTCTTTATAGTTTATTACCCCGGCGGCTTGCAGGGATATTTCAACTTTGCTGATGCAAAAGGCGGCGTCACTTACACTGTGATCCGCGAAAAGATACCATTCCTGTTGTTTGGTATAGTGTTCTTGATTACTACTATATTGGCTTTTGTTAAAAATTTCTCACTTATACCTGTACTTGGGTTTCTCTGTTGTACCTATCTGCTCTGCGAGTCTGGTACATCCAACTGGGAGCGTTTCCTGGTATGGCTGGCCATAGGTATGGTTATCTATTTCTTATATGGTATCAGGCACAGCAAGTTGGTGAGCAAATAGCCTATCCTGCCATATCTATTGGTTATAACTGCTCATCGCTCATTGTTTTACTTTTGTGCATGGTGTTAAAGAAAACCGACATAGTCATAATGGCTATGTGTACAGGACTTATAGTAGCCAATCTGTATTATTGTCAACCACTGATACTGCTCATAGCTAAAGATTTTGGCATTAGCCGCAGTTCTGCAGGCAGCCTCAATTATATAACCCAGTTGGGTTATGCCGCAGGATTGTTGTTCATTGTTCCGCTAGGTGATCTGCTCGAGCGAAAGAAACAGATACTTGTTGTTACTACACTCACCATAATCTCGTTAATAATTGCAGCGCTGGCGCCAACATTCTTTATACTCCAGTTGGCGTCATTCAGTTTGGGGTTCACCACTATAGTGCCACAATTGATATTACCTATGGCTGCTCACCTTGCCGTGCCTGAGCGCAGGGGTAAAGTATTGGGTTCTATAATGAGTGGACTGCTTCTTGGTATTCTGTTATCACGTACGGTAAGTGGGTTGGTAGGCGATCATTTTGGTTGGCGCAGTGTGTACTGGATGGCTGCAGGTATTTGTACGGTTTTGCTATTGGTTATAACAGCGCGCTTCCCGCAAAGCAAGCCTGACTACAAAGGCAATTATGGTTCTATATACAAGTCGCTTTTAAAATTACTGCCACAGCCTGCCCTACAGGAAGCCTGTATGCTAAACGCTTTATCCTATGGTGTTTTTGGTGCCTTCTGGACAACAATGGTGCTGTATCTGGGTGGTGCGCCATTCAATTACAGTGGCGGCCAGATCGGTTTGTTTGGTCTTGCTGGCGCTGCCGGCGCACTTGCTGCCCCTTTAGCCGGGCGAATCGGAGACAAGAAAGACCCACGCTTCGCCATTCTCACCGGCCTTATATTGATCTTACTTAGCCTGGCTGTTTTTTATATGTTCCGTACTTCTATTATTCTGTTTGTTGTTGCCATCATCTTGCTCGATTTTGGATTGCAGGCGGTTCACGTATCCAACCAGACCCGCATATTCGCGCTTATTCCAGAAGCGCGCAACCGGCTTAATACAGTGTTCATGACGGTAACCTTCCTCGGTGCCGCAAGTGGCTCTTTTCTGGGGTTGTTTCTTTGGAAAATAGGTGGCTGGAGCGCGTTTTGTACTGGCACGGCTATGTTAATACTTGTAGCGCTTGGTGTGTACGGGTTATATCATAATAAGTTGAAACAGAGCATTGCTAAGGCTTAATAAATTTTCATCATTTTCTTTGAAGTATAATTTCTTTTTTACTATTTTTCATGTATAAAGGATATATATGTCAAAAGGAAAATTGAGAAAAACGATTTTTAAAAGCATAGGGCTCTTTATGCTCTTTGTTGTTATTGTTATTGGTGGTCTTACTACTTACGTAAAAATAGCACTGCCTAAAGTAGGTGAGCCACCCGTTCTTAATGTGCCCAGGTCGCCCGATCGGGTAGCGCGGGGTGCCTACCTGGCCAATGCCGTCGCAGCGTGTATGGATTGTCATTCTACTCGCGATTGGACAAAATTTGCCGGCCCCCTGGTCGATGGTACATTGGGTAAAGGTGGTGAGCGGTTCGATCAGCAATTTGGTTTCCCAGGAGTTTATTATTCCCGTAATATAACACCTAAAGGTATCAGTCGCTACACCGATGGTGAGTTATTCCGCTTAATCACTACAGGGGTAACAAAAGAAGGGCGGGCTATGTTCCCTGTAATGCCTTATAGCCATTATGGGGAAATGGATACGTCCGATATCATCAGCATCATTGCCTACATAAGATCCCTGGATCCCATAGATAACATAGTTCCTGAGTCAGTATCTGATTTTCCTATGAATATCATTATTAATACCATCCCTCAAAAAGCTGTCCCCGGGAGACGTCCTGATACTTCAATGCACGAACTGTATGGTGCTTACCTGGTTAATGCATGTGCTTGTATAGAATGCCATACCAAGGATAATCATGGTCAGATCATCCCCGAGCTGGCATTTATGGGCGGCCGCGAGTTTATATTACCTGGTGGTAATGTGGTACGTTCTGCTAATATCACTCCAGACCTCGAAACAGGCATTGGTAATTGGTCAGAAGACGCATTTGTAAATAGGTTTAAGTCCTTTACCGATTCTAATTACAAGCCGCAGGCCATTGATAAAAATATATTCAATACCATAATGCCCTGGACAAGATACGGCCTGATGACCCGCAGCGACCTTGCCGCTATATATGCTTACCTACGTACGCTCCCGGCAAAGCACAATGAGGTTAGTAAGTTTAGTGCAGCAAAATTGGCTGCTAAATAGTATTTATGGTTACCTGCCAAATATAATGGGAATTTAGATTTAGTGTCGTAAACGCACGCATAGATTTGATTATAAGCACTCCTGAATGTATTTACATAAATATGATGATTTTGAGGACTGTTTATTGGAAGCGTGGATGAAATTTCTCCAATGTCTGGCGTAAGTAGGTACGATCAAGATGTGTATAAATTTCGGTGGTAGTGATGCTTTTATGCCCGAGCATTTCCTGCACGGCCCGGAGGTCAGCGCCAGCTTCTACCAAGTGAGTGGCAAAAGAATGCCTTAATGTATGTGGATGCACATTGGTAGTAATACCGCTCTTTTCGGCCAGCTCTTTTAATATCATGAAGATCATTACCCGTGAGAGAGTTGCTCCCCGCCGGTTCAGGAATAAGATGTCTTCGTGTCCGGTTTTGATCTTGGGTAATTGTGTTCTGACATGATCACGATAGAGTTTGATCTGTGTAACTGCAGTGCTGCCTATAGGCACCAAACGTTCTTTATTTCCCTTACCAATTACTTTTATAAAGCCAATATCCAGATACATGGCAGACATATGTAAGTTTACTATTTCACTTACCCGCAGGCCACAACTGTACATGGTTTCCAGCAGGGCGCGGTTACGCTGGCCTTCGGGAGTACTATGGTCTATAGCTTCAAAGAGTTTTTCTATATCGGTAATACTAAGTACTGCCGGCAGTGAACGCCTTTGTTTTGGCGCTTCTATTAGTTCTGAAGGATCTTTCCTTATGATTTCTTCAAGCAATAAGTAGCTGAAAAAAGATTTGACTCCGCTAAGTATACGCGACTGAGTAGCTGCTGATAGTTCCAGCTCATTAATAGCTGCAAGGAAAGATTGTAAGTGTGCCATTGTAATAGTCTCGATGCTTATGTCGGCATATTCGTTATGCATATGGCGCTGCAGCATGTACACATCGTGCAGATAAGCTTCTATGGTATTATCGGCCATAGACCGCTCTAGTTGCAGATAAGCCTTAAATCCTTTTATATATGGTTCCCAGTTTGATGCCAAAATGTTGTATTGTTTTGGGCAGAGCCCAGTTGTTCTTATTATTTTGTATATGGTCGGGTCAGTTGTAAAAAATTATATCCTTACAAATTTACGGTATAGGTATTTGCTTATCTTGCTTTAAATTAAAGAACAGCATGCCAAAGATCGCTATAGTTAACGGACCAAATCTGAACCTACTGGGGAAGCGAGAACCTGACATATATGGTAACCAGTCTTTTGAGGATTACCTCATAGTATTGCAGGCAGGCTTCCCGGAGGTTGAAATAACATACTACCAAAGCAATGTAGAAGGTGAACTGATTAACTTTTTGCATAGCTGCATGTATAGAGAACAAGGCATAGTACTTAATGCCGGCGCTTATACCCATACCAGTATAGCACTTGCAGATGCTATAGCCGCCATAAATGTGCCTGTGATAGAAGTACATATCAGCAATGTACTGGCGCGCGAGGATTTTAGGAAAACCTCTTTTATTGCTGCTAAATGTGTGGGGTCTATTAGTGGGTTAGGGTTGAATGGGTATACATTGGCAGTAACGCACATTCTGGATACAATAATTGGCGACGAGTAAACTTAGAGAAAGTAAGAATTAGCATTTTAAGATAAGAATAATGACCAATTTCTATAACAATGCTATTGTTTCCTGAAACCTAATAAAAAAGCAGTAATGTCCATTTTTTTCTTGCCTTCCTGTTGCAACTCGTCAACATACAGCCAACCATCTATGCAGGAAAAGCGCAGATATGTTTTGTTGTCAGTCTCATATTCACCATACACCTCTTCATTAAACTCGACTACGTAGTGGCTCTTATATATTTTTATCAGCTTGCCGTTGAGGTAAGTGAATGCCGCAGGATGGGGTGAGAGGCCACGGATAAGGTTATGTACTCCCTGTACTGGCCGATCCCATTTAATTTCGAGGTGCTCTTTAAATATTTTGGGTGCATGTTTCTCAGTGGCGGCTGGTGTTTGAGGGAGTTCATTTATGGAACCTTCAGCCATACCCTGAATGGTACTGATGAGTAAATCAGCACCTGCATTCATTAGTTTCTCGTATAACGACCCCACATTATCATCGGGCAGGATGGATATTGTTTGCTGCATGAGTATATTGCCGGTATCGATAGTATGCTGCAGTTTGAAGGTAGTGACCCCGGTTTCTGTTTCGCCATTGATAATGGCCCAGTTGATGGGTGCAGCACCCCGATATTGAGGTAACAATGATGCATGTACATTGATAGTTCCCATCAACGGCATGTTCCATACCTGTTCCGGCAACATGCGGAATGCGACTACTACCTGCACATCAGCTTTTAGTTCTATCAGTTGTTCTATAAAATCGGGAGCCTTTAGTTTTTCTGGTTGCAGTACAAGCAGGTTATGAGCTACAGCATATTGTTTAACGGCTGATGCCTGAAGTTGCATGCCCCGGCCGGCAGGTTTGTCGGGCGCGGTTACAGCGGCCACCACATTGGCGCCGGCATCAACCAAAGCTTTTAAAGATGCTACAGCAAAATCGGGGGTGCCAAAGAAAACGATGCGTAATTGTTTGAATGGGATCATACCAGCCGCAAAATTACGCCGACAAGCGTGTATTTGCTAATAAGCCAAAATGTATTATTATATATAATAGACAATGTTTATTGTTGTTTCATTAAACCTAAGCTACTTACTTTTGTCTATAAGATAGTTTGTATCTATAATTTGTATCTATAATGGCCAATACGGCAGATTTAATAGACGACCATGCGTTGGTAACCCTGTTTAAGGAAGAGCGCACACGTGAACGTGCGTTTACGCAATTGGTACAAAAATACCAGGAGCGTATTTATTGGCACATAAGGAGAATGGTGGTGGAACACGAGGATACAAATGATGTATTGCAAAATGTATTTATAAAAGTTTGGCGTAACCTGAGCGAATTTAGGGAAGAGTCGAACCTATATACCTGGCTGTACAGGATAGCTACTAATGAAACGCTGACATGGATCAGCAGTAAAAAGAAAAGGAGCACAGTATCTATAGACGATAATGTATTTGCGGAGAAACTGGTGGAACAGAAAGGCTTTGATGCTAATAAAATAGAGTGGAAACTACAGCAGGCGATACAAGCACTCCCAGAGAAACAAAGGGTAGTCTTTAATCTACGATATTATGATGAAATGCCGTATGAAGAGATGTCAACAGTATTAGATACATCAGTTGGGGCATTAAAGGCGAGCTATCACCATGCCGTTAAAAAGGTGGAAGCTTATATGATCAACAGTTAAACTTAGCAGGGTCTATAATAGTCAAACGAGTGATGAAAAAGGAAAATGACATACTGGCGGAATTAAGAGAGTGGGGCAGTCCGCTGGCTGATATGTCGCGTGCAATGCCCTATGAAGTGCCGTTGGGTTACTTTGAATCGAACATAAAAGAGATATCTGTTTATACAGTAAGTGACGAATTGATAACCAGCAGCAAAAAAATGTCTTTTGCTGTGCCCAATGGGTTTTTTGAAGCTTTTCCAGCGCAGATACTGGAAGCTGCAAAAATGGAAAGTCTTGAATTTAGCAGTTCGAAAGAAATGCCATTTGCTGTGCCACAAGGTTATTTTGAGGGTGTGCCTGGAGCTATATTAGCACAAGTAAAAAAGCCAGCCGGCAGAACTATAGCTTTTGCACCACGCAGATGGATGCGGCAGGCTGTGGCAGCTATACTGCTGGTAGCTATTGGTATTGGGTATGAATATGAAGTACATAAGAACATAAGCCCAGAAAAACAATTGGCTTCAGTACCCGTAAAATCTGTGCAGGAATATGTGCATCAAAACCTGAATGATGTGGATGCTGAAGCATCGATACCTGTTGCCAATACAGATTTTACAGTGGTAAATGCAATAGGTAAATTGGATAAAAGTGATATAGAACAGTACCTGGATGAAACGGGTTTAAAGACTGAGTATAATATAAATTAATATGAAGAGCACAAAAATGAAATGGTTACTTTGCCTTGTTACTCTTTGGGGGTTTTTTGCAAATAGTGTGCTATATGCCCAGGATAGGGACGATAAGCATGCCACATTGGAACATATACATTCTATTAAAGTAGCTTATATAACAGACAGGCTGAATCTCACTTCACAACAATCGCAAGTATTTTGGCCGGTTTACAGCAGTTATGAAAAAGAACTTAAAGCGCTTAGAAAGAGTTATTTCGAGAAGTATAAGGGTTTGAATAAGAATGATGACCATGTATCGCGCCAGTTCTTTGATGATAATTTGGATTTCCAGGCTGCCTCTGTTGATCTGAAAAGGAAATACAGGGATCAGTTTCTTAACGTATTAACACCCCAGCAGCTTGCCAATCTTTTTAAAGCTGAGCATGATTTTAATACTATGCTGATGCAACGCCTGAAAGATAAGCACAATGGTAATGGCGATGCCATATGGAAGGATCATGATGGCCGATAGAGTTACAACGTTATCACTGTTTCTAAAAACGGTTCACAGGCGTTTTTATGTCATGGTAGAATAAAAACTGCCAGCCTTCGTGTTTACCTTCTTCCAGATATTGGGCACGTAGTTCCATTGCTTTTTTACCATCGTTGTCGTACTTGGCTATGTACTTCATTATCATTTGTTTTAACTGAGGTGCTTCATCACCTCCGTAAAACACTTTATCGCCTCCATCATTAATTAGAAATACGATATGCTGCGGACAGTGACCTCCTGAGTGCGTGAAATGTATGTATCCATCAATATTTCCCTCTTCTCCATCCAGCCATTTTACTTGTGTAGTGGCCAGTAAGGGTTCGAAATCTGCCGCAATATATGACGAGCCGCTATGTTGCAGGGCGTAGTCGGCTTCTGGCCTGTAAATGTAATAATCTGCGTTTGGAAACGTAGTATTTATAACGCCATTATCAGACATATAGACCAAGCCACCTGCATGATCTTTGTGGAGATGTGACATTAATACTTTGGTCACCTGACTAGGCTCATAGCCATGCTGTCGTATGTTCTCATGTATTTGCGGTACACCTTCTGCATTATGAAAACCAAGACCAGAGTCGAAAATGATGACATCTTTTGCTGTAACTACAAGAAAAGGCTGTACTTCAACTAAAAGAGACCCTGTAGAACGATCTGTGAGTATATCCTTATCGAGATTGAAAGGGACGAAGCGCTTGTCGTGACCGACAGTAAAAGCGCCTTCTGATAAAGGGAAAATCTGAGCCATAATTTGTAAAGTTAGCGTATCAATACCTGTCGATCGGCATCCAGGCGGATCAAAATAAAAATAAGGATACTGAAAGACAACAATGATGATCCGCCATAACTGAGGAAGGGCAGGGTGATGCCTATTACAGGTGCCAGGCCAATAGTCATTGATATATTTACAGCAAAGTGAAAGAACAAAATAGAAGCTACGCAATAGGCATATATGCGGGTAAATGAGGACCGCTGCCGCTCAGCAATAAAAATAATGCGCATCATAAGCGTGACATATAACCCGACAAGTACAAGACTGCCTAAAAAGCCAAACTGCTCGCCTATAGCACAAAAGATGAAGTCGGTATTTTGCTCGGGTACAAACTCGTTTTTTGTGGACGTGCCATTTAGAAACCCCTTACCCCAGAAACCACCTGAACCGATAGCTATTTTAGATTGTTTTACGTTGTAATCGGAGCTGTTTACCTTTTTACCTCCATTATCTTCATCTTCGTCTCCTTTTGCAGCTTTGTTGTAGGCATCGGGAACGTCCATACCAATTGTTGAAAATATGCGGTCGATCTGGTGTTTTTCGAGCACATGTTTGAATATAAAAGGTACGGCTACCTGGCTGAACAACATGCTGGTGCCCCATATGCCTACAAGCAGTATGATGCCGATAACATTTCTTCTTAAGTTATTGCGTAGCAAAAAACCAATGATGAGCGCTACAGCAGTAAGTACGATAAACAATACTTTACGATCGACCAATAGGGTGGCCAGTACCAGTGCAATAGTTGAAAAGCCCACAATAAGTACAGAATTGGGAAGTCCTTCGCGGTACATAACCAGAAAAAAGCAGAAATATACCAGTGCGAGACCTGTCTCTTTTTGCAATATGATCATAGCTGCTGGTATAAGAACTATTGCAACGCCTACCAGCCGGTGTTTGAGTGTTTTGAAGTTTGTTTCTGGTAAGGATAAGAATTTAGCTAGTGCCAAGGCTGTAAATATTTTGCAGACCTCGCCTGGTTGAAAACGAAAACTACCTATGCCTAGCCAGGAACGGGAGCCTTTAACATCGACTCCTGCAAAAATGGTGATGAATAGAATAAACAGCCCCATGGTATAAAAAAGAAAAGCAAACGAAGAGAAAAACTTGCTTTCGGTAAGTATGATGATAAGACCTATAAACAGGGCAATGCCAAAGAATATGACCTGCTTCATATAGGTTTTGCTCATAATAAAAATGGTGGGATCTGTACTGCGATGTTCTACAGAAAAAATAGTAAACAATCCTATAGTGACTAGTGTCACATAAAGTAGAATTGTAATGCCATCTAACCTGTTAAATAACGATTTTCGTAAAGCCCCCATATTGTTTTGCCTTTCTTCCTGTATTATTTATTATCTAATTGATTTCTGAGCCATCTGTTCAACATTACTGAATCAGTATAATGTTTGCTACTTGCCTCCAGCATTTTCTTTTCCATTTTTGCTTTGTACGCTTCCTGGAAGTGCATGCGCTGAACGGAGTCTATTGAATAGACATATTTATTGATCAGGTGCGCGTTGATCATTTTGTCTTCCATAGCCTTGCGTTTTACGGAGACACTGTCGCGCAAATATTTTTCTATGAGCAGGCTGGCAATAGGAGCGGCCCAAGTAGCGCCGAAGCCGGCATTTTCTATAGCCACCGCGATAGCTATTTTAGGATTCTCGCGCGGTGCAAAAGCAACGAACATGGAGTGGTTGGCCATTTTTATAGCTACTCCGCCCACAATGGCTTTATTTTCAGCAGTCCCTGTTTTTGCGCAAATGGTAATGCCATCTATTTTGGCCCCAATGGCAGTACCGCTTTCTACCACATCCTGCATGGCTTGCTGTATAACAGAGAACGTAGTATCAGAAACGCTGGTAACAATATGCTTTTTTAAGTATGATTTCAGCAAGGTGTCTTTCTCGTTATTGCCGATGGATCTTACAAAGTGGGGAGTATAATAATAGCCTTTATTTGCAATGATACACATGCCATTGGCCATCTGTAAAGGAGTGAGTGCCAACTCGCCTTGTCCCATGCCTACAAAGACTATAGTGCATGAGTTCCAGACGTTGTGATACCTGTTATTATAATAGCTGGAATCGGGAAGCAAGCCTTTGCCTTCAAAAGGGAGATCCACACCAGTGGCATGCCCATACCCGAAAGAAGAGAAGTAGTCGTGCCACATTTGCAATCCTTTTTTTACGCCACCAGCTTTGGGATTATCGCACGTGAGGCGGAAGATGTGACAGAAATAAGAGTTACAGGAGTGTGCCAGAGCGAGCCTGAAGTTAGCGGCATGGCCTGCATCATGATGCTCACAGGCTATAGGCCTGCCGCATAGGTTATAATGACCAAAGCACGCCAGCCCAAAAGAAGGAACAATGGCACCCACGCTTAGCGCTACAAGTCCCGTCATTGGTTTTATAGTAGAGCCGGGCTGGTAAGTAGCCTGCATAGCTCTGTTGAACAGAGGGTGGGTGGCATTTTTGTACAAGTTTGAAAAGTTCTTAGCTCTCTCGCGACCTCGCAGCAAGTTGGGATCATAACTGGGACTACTGACCATAGCCAATATGCCACCTGTTTTAGGATCTATAGCTACCACACTGCCGATCTTGTTCTGCATCAGTTTTTCGGCATATGCCTGTAACTCGGCATCGGTATATAGTTGTAAACTTTTGCCTGCTACTTCCTGGGTGTCTAGTGCACCACCTTTAAAAGGTTCGCGTGGGCGGTTGAAATTATCACGTTCCAGGAAGTGTACACCGCGCTGCCCGCGTAGTACTTCTTCGTAACTGCGTTCAAGGCCGTTCATGCCCAGGTAGTCGCCCTGCTGGTAAGAGGCATAGCGGCTTGTTTTGAGCATTTCGGGAGATACCTCGCCTATATAGCCAAGAATTATGCCCGCACTGGCGCTTGGGTATGCCCTTATATTTCGTTCCACAAGCTCGTAGCCGGGGAAGATATAAGCGTTTTCCTGGAAGCGGGCAGTCTGCTCCGGGGTAAGCTCTTCCATATAAGGCCCTTGGCGCATGCCGCCGTTACGCACCCTGATACGGTTTAACAATTTGCCATAGGTATCTTTATCTATACCCAATGCATTGCAAAACTGTACTGTGTCGAAAACTTTAGGTACGTTATTGGGGGTCACCATCAGGTCGTAAACAACCTGATTGTAGAGCATTACTCTGTTTTTCCTATCGTAGATAATACCTCGCGGTGGGTAAACTACTTTTCTGTATATGGCAATGTCATTAGCCATAACCTTGTATTTATCCTCAAACAATTGCAGAAAAAACAACCGTAAAAGTATAACAGCGGCTATACCTATGAATATGAAACTGATAACATACTGGCGCGAGTTCGCCGTATTGGACATGGGTAATTAGAATTTGAAAAGGATACTTTGCAAAGCTACCTGAATAAGCTGATTTTACAGAATTGAAGAATGAGTAACCGTGTAAAAAACGAGTAATAATTAACCCCAGAGTGGGTAAAACTTTTTTTTAGAAAAGTTTTGTCTTTTTGCTTCAGGTAATTACCTTTGCAGCTCCAAAACAGGTTTAGTCCTGTGGTGTAACGGTAGCACAACAGTTTTTGGTACTGTTTGTCCTGGTTCGAATCCAGTCGGGACTACTTAATAGGGGATGCGAAAGCATTCCCTATTGTATTTATGGCAAGTTTGGCTCTTGTTCCTCGCATATTGTTGGCTAGTCTTATGTGTTTATTCTCTCTGTGATATGAACTTTGGATATTATTGGGAGTACGCGTAACTTTGGGCACTTTTTAAAATGGTTTAAAATCAAATCTCACAATGAGTAAAGTAAAAATTGCCATTAACGGTTTTGGCCGAATAGGCCGCCTGGCTTTCCGCCAGATCTACAACATGGAGGGTATTGAAGTTGTAGCGATTAACGATCTTACCCAACCCAATGTTTTGGCACATTTGCTGAAGTATGATACAGCACAGGGTCGTTTTAATGTACCTGTTACCAATACAGACGATTCTATTATTGTAAACGGCAATGAGATAAAAATATACGCCCAGAAAGATCCCGCACAAATACCATGGGGACAGCATGACGTAGATGTTGTTCTAGAATGTACAGGTTTCTTTGCTGATGCTGATAAAGCTCATGCACACATTAAAGCCGGCGCTAAGCGTGTAGTTATTTCTGCACCTGCAACCGGCGAGCTGAAGACAGTAGTATTCAATGTAAACCATAACATACTTGATGGCAGCGAAACTATTATTAGTTGCGCTTCTTGCACTACAAACTGCCTGGCGCCAATGGCTAAGGTATTGAATGATAGTTTTGGCATACAGGTAGGCTTTATGACTACCGTACATGCGTATACCAACGACCAGAATACTTTGGATGCACCGCACCCTAAAGGCGACTTGCGCCGCGCACGCGCTGCTGCAGAAAACATTGTGCCTAACTCTACTGGTGCAGCAAAAGCAATAGGTCTTGTATTGCCAGAACTGAAAGGCAAACTGGATGGTGGTGCACAACGCGTACCTGTGGTAAGCGGTTCTTTAACTGAACTGACTACTATACTTGCTAAAAAGACTACTGTTGAAGAAGTAAATGCTGCGATGAAAGCTGCTGCAAATGAAAGCTTTGGATACAATGTAGATGAAATAGTGAGCAGCGATATAGTTGGTATTACTTATGGTTCACTGTTTGATGCTACACAAACTAAAGTACAAACAGTTGGTGACAACCAAATGGTGAAAACCGTTAGCTGGTATGATAACGAGATGAGCTATGTAAGCCAGTTGGTAAGGACAATGAAATACTTTGCCGGCCTGATCAGCAAATAATAAAGCTTTAATAAAAAAAAGACCCGCGTAACCGGGTCTTTTTTTATTTTTACAGCTGTCATAATGCCGATTAAAGCCTAATGACAATTGTATTTAATCCATTACGAAAACAAAATTTGTATGAGTATATTCAGCAGTCATAATTTTAGTGGTGAGAAAGCACTGGTACGGGTAGATTTTAATGTGCCTATTAAAGATGGTAAGATAACAGACGACAATCGCATACGTGCTGCTATACCTACTATAAAGAAGATACTCAGTGATGGTGGCAGTGTAATATTGATGAGCCATTGGGGACGTCCACTGAAAGACATTGAGAAAAAGCCGAACCTTACACTTGCTGATTTTTCATTAAAACCCATTCTTAATCATTTATCTGACCTGCTGGGTACACAAGTGCTTTTTGCTGAGGATTGTACAGGCACTGACGCTGTTGAAAAGGCGAAAAATTTAAAGGCAGGAGCAGTATTGCTGCTTGAAAATCTGCGTTTTTATAAAGAGGAGGAGAAAGGTGATAAAGATTTTGCTGAAAAGCTGGCTAAATTGGGCAATGTATATGTAAACGATGCATTTGGTACGGCCCATCGCGCACATGCATCAACAGCTATTATAGCGCAGTTTTTTGCACCAGATAAAAGAATGTTTGGCGCACTAATGGAAAGTGAGGTGATTGCTGCAGAAGAAGTTTTGCACAATAGCAAAAAGCCATTTACAGCAATAATTGGCGGTGCGAAAGTATCTGATAAAATAACGATCATTGAGAACCTGCTGGATAAGGCAACCGATATCATAATTGGTGGAGGTATGGCATATACTTTCTATAAGGCTGAAGGAGGCCATATAGGCAATTCGCTTTGCGAAGAAGATAAGCTGGATGTGGCGCTTGCACTGATGAAAAAGGCAGATGAAAAAGGAGTTTGCATACATCTGCCGTCTGACAGCATTATCGCAGATAAATTTGCTGCTGATGCAAATACGTCGTCTGCAAATAATGAACAGATACCAGACGGCTGGATGGGACTTGATATTGGAGTGATGGCTATAGCTGAATTCACTAAAGTGATCAAGGATTCTAAAACTATTTTGTGGAATGGCCCGATGGGGGTATTTGAGATGGAGAAATTCCAACACGGTACAAAGGCTATAGCTGATGCCGTTGTTGCAGCTACTAAAAATGGCGCATTCTCTTTAGTGGGTGGTGGTGATAGTGTTGCCGCCATTAACAAGTTTGGCCTTGCAGACAAAGTAAGCTATGTATCGACCGGTGGTGGCGCCATGCTGGAATACTTTGAAGGAAAAGAACTGCCGGGAATAGCAGCTATAAAAGGAAAGTAAATACTAATTGATATTTGTAATGTACCCTGTTGTTTATAATAGCACAGGGTACTTTTATTTTTAAGATACACATCTTTAGTAGTAATTTTAGGGTAAAGCATTGCTATGGATTTTGGCAGATTACCTGAGAATGAACTAAGTAAAATTGATTTTAGATTGCCTGTGGATCCGAAAGTGACGACGGATATACTTGCTAGTGGCAAAGGCAATACTAAATTTTATATAGGATGTGCAAAATGGGGGCGAAAAGACTGGGTAGGAAAACTTTATCCCAAAGGCACTAAAGAAAAAGATTTTTTCAAAGTGTACGCCGAGCAGTTCAATGCTATTGAGTTCAACGGATTTTTCTATAACCTGCATCCTGCCGAGCAGGTACGCAAATGGAAAAGCATTGTTACAAAAGACTTTATGTTCTGCCCTAAGTTTACACAGTCTATCACCCATTATAAACGTCTCAAGGATACTAAATATGATGTAGATCAGTATTTGTCAGTCATCTCAGAATTTGGCGAAAACCTTGGTCCCATATTCCTGATGCCTCATCCTACCATGAGCCTAAAACAACTAGACACCATAGAACAGTTCATAACCGATATTCCGCACGATGTAGATTTGTTTCTCGAACTCCGCAGCCCAGATTGGTACAGTAATAGGGAAGGATACAATACAGACTTGTACACCTTCCTTAAGAAACAAAAGCGTGGAACTGTTATAACAGATGCTGCAGGCAGACGCGATTGTGTACATATGCACCTCTCGACCCCTGAGACTTTTATCCGCTTTGTGGGTAATGGGTTGCATCCTACAGACTATACAAGGATAGATGAGTGGGTGGAACGTATAGGGAAGTGGATGGAGGAAGGACTTGAGACTTGCTATTTTTTCATGCATCAGCACGATGAATTACACTCTCCTGAATTGATAAAGTATTTTATACAAGAAATGAACGCGCGTCATAGTACAGATATAAAACCTCCTGTGATGTATAATAGTGGTGGGTTGTTTGATTGATATGAACCATCGCTTCAGCGTGAGGTACAGAGCAAATTTTGTTTTAAATTTGCATCCTCATTAAAAAAACGGAACAGCACCATGCCAGTGTTACACAACCGGATATCGAATGAGGAACTGAAGCAGCGCATGTATGAAGAAACAGAGCGACGTGTAACAGTATCCTTTTACAAGTATTTCCATATTGCAAATCCTGAAGCCTTCAGGGATGAATTATACAAGAAGTTTTATGCATTGAATGTGTTTGGCCGTATATACGTAGCCAATGAGGGGATAAATGCACAAGCAAGTGTGCCAGAGAGTAATTTTGATGCCTTTAGAGATACGTTGTATGGTATAACGCCGGAGCTGGATGGTGTGCGGCTGAATGTAGCAGTTGATGATGATGGCAAATCGTTTTGGGTGCTGCGCGTTAAAGTGCGCCCAAAGATAGTTGCCGATGGCATTGAAGATCCAACTTTCGACTCGTCAAAAATGGGTACACATCTTAAAGCTGCCGAATTTAATGCGCTTACTGAACAGCCCGATACTATTGTGGTAGATATGCGCAACCATTATGAATATGAAGTAGGTCATTTTCATAATGCACTTGAGGTGCCATCTGATACCTTTAGGGACCAATTACCTATGGCAGCAGAAATGCTAAGTGATAAAAAGGACAGGAACATAGTTATGTACTGTACCGGTGGCATACGTTGCGAAAAAGCCAGCGCATACTTGCTGCATAATGGTTTTAAAAATGTTTTTCAACTGGAGGGGGGCATAATAGAATATGCGCGGAAGGCAAAAGAAGAAAACCTGCCTTTGAAATTTATTGGTAAGAACTTTGTATTTGACGACAGGCTGGGAGAAAGAATAACAGATGATATAATATCTAAGTGCCACATATGTGGTAAGCCCAGCGATACGCATACCAACTGCAAAAATGATGGCTGTCATTTATTGTTTATACAGTGCGAAGATTGTGCAGAAGAGTATGATGGATGCTGCAGTACCGAATGCCGGGATGAAAAGCAATTGCCTGAAGACGAACAGAAACAAAGGCGTGCAGGCAGGGAAAATGGAACAATGGTCTTTAATAAATCGAAAGATCACCCATTGAGAAGACGTTTGCGATAATTAAAGTTGTTATTGTTTCTTAAGAATATACCAGCTGAGTTGCGGATTGGTATAATTCATAAGCGTAAGTGTGGAAGAGTATAAAGACTCTATTCTGGATACAAGGGTATCGCCGCCATAAGTAACCATTTGTATTTCGGAGTAATTATCTATCAAAGTCCACTTGAAGTTGTAATCTTCTTTAGTCCCATTGAAAGTGATGTAATGTGTGCCAGTGCTGTCTTTATTGAACTGAATTGATTCGATATCATTGGCGGCGAGGTTTGATACCTGATTGCTATCGAGCTTGCCGGTATTGGTATCATCGAAAGCTTCCTGAACGATTTTCCATTTGCCGTATAAATTGGAATAAGGTGTGGCTGGCTGGCTGGTTTTAGTGCATGATGATACAATAGCCATAGCTAAAATACCTGCTGATAAAAAAATGATGACTTTTTTCATAAACTAAATAACAGATGATTGCCAGCAAATATTGCACCAGCAATCATCTGTTGAAATTACTAATAAAAAGGATAGGTGCTATCCGTTATCGCAAAACTTTAATAATCTCCTAAGGTTTCCAGTGCTTCCAGCAATCCTGTTGCAAGCTGAGCATCATTAGGGGCAATACCATGCCATTCATGGGTGCCTTCCATAAACGATATACCCTGACCCATTACTGTTGTCATAAGTATGCATACCGGTTTGCCTTTGCCTGCTGCTGCTTTTGCTCGTTCCAGCCCGTCCAATACTTCGACCATGTCATTGCCGTTCATTTCCAGGACATCCCATCCAAAAGCAGTGAACTTATCGTGCAGGGAGCCCAAGCCCATTACTGCATTTGTAGGGCCGTCTATTTGTTGACCATTTACATCGATGGTTGCAATGAGGTTATCTATTTTATGGTGGGCAGCAAACATTATCGCTTCCCAGTTCTGTCCTTCCTGCAATTCGCCATCGCCATGCAGGGAGTAAACAAGATGTTCATCTTTATTGAGCTTTTTAGCCAATGCGGCACCTGCGGCAACACTCATACCTTGACCGAGAGAACCACTTGCTATGCGTATGCCTGGTAAATGCTCTAAGGTAGCGGGGTGGCCCTGCAACCTTGACTCCAGCTTGCGGAATGTTGCCAGTTCGCTTACCGGGAAGTGACCTGTACGTGCCAGAACACTATAGAAAAGTGGTGAAATATGACCATTTGACAGAAAGAAAAGATCCTCATCTATTCCGTCCATATGAAAAGTTTCTTTTCTTTTCATTGCACTGAAGTACAATGCAACCATAAAATCGGTGCAACCAAGGGAGCCTCCCGGATGCCCGCTTTGAGCAGAATGTACCATGCGAATAATGTCTCTGCGCACCTGCGATGCTACCTCTCTCAACTGACCTGTGTTCATAATAAACTGAAAATTATGCGGCGAAATTAAAATTTATAACCTGAACTTTTAAGAAAAAAAATTACAATGCTGTGGGTAAAGTAAATTTGTACAGGATGGAAACGACAAATAGGCTGAAAAAATACTTTACTAAGCAACTGATGACATGGCATGAGACGGAAAATGAGAGAAGCCTGCCCTGGAAACAGGAAAAGGATCCGTACAAGATATGGTTGTCTGAAATAATATTGCAGCAAACACGGGCACAGCAAGGATTACCTTACTATATAAAATTTACGACGACATACCCTACAATAGGCGATATGGCCAATGCCGCTGATGAAGAGGTGTTTCGCATATGGCAGGGGCTGGGATATTATAATCGATGCAAAAATATGTTGGCGACTGCCCGGATGATTGCAAGCGAATATGGAGGCGTATTTCCTGCAGATTATGATGGTATATTGGCACTGAAAGGAATTGGCCCTTATACTGCTGCAGCAATAGCATCGTTTGCATATGGCCTCCCGTATGCTGTGGTAGATGGGAACGTATATCGGGTATTGGCCCGTTATTTTGGTATAGCTGAGCCTAGTGATACTACAAATGGCAAAAAGCAATTCCAGGAGCTGGCGCAGGAACTGCTGGATACAACCGACAGTGCAGGGTATAACCAGGCCATAATGGATCTTGGAGCCACAGTGTGTACCCCAAAAGTTCCCGCCTGCCAACGCTGTCCCTTACAGGAACATTGTGTGGCATTAAGACAGGATACCATTAGCCTGCTGCCAGTGAAAAACAAGAAGCTGATAGTAAAGGAGCGTTATTTTCATTACTTGTTGCTGAATTGCAGCGAGAAAATATGGATACAGAAACGAGGCCCTAAAGATATTTGGGAAAACCTATACGAACTGTTGCTAGTAGAGCACGATCACGAGCTGGATAAAGCAACGTTTAAAAATCATGAGGTGGTTAAAGCGCTGAGTGTACGCGATGAGATAGAATATGCGGGTAGTCATAGCCAACGATTGACTCACCGTATTATTAAGACCTCGTTTTTTGTGCTGCAGGGTGACAAAGTGATAGATGTGCCTGGAAATAAAGGTATGTGGGTGACCCGGGATGCGTTAAAAAATTTCGCATTCCCTAAAACGGTCATACATTTTTTAGAAAAAAATTTATACTTTTAATAGACTTTAGAATAAATTTTTGTCACCAGAAAATTGAACTACGTATGAGAGGTGTTAATAGGGTGATGCTGATAGGGAATTTAGGTAAGGATCCGGATTTGCAATACCTGGAAGGAAATATAGCAGTAGCAAAATTTCCACTAGCCACTACTGAAACTTTCAAAGATAAAAGCGGCAACCTGGTATCACAAACAGAATGGCATACGGTAGTATTGTGGCGTGGCCTCGCAGAACTTGCACAGAAATATTTGCATAAAGGCAGCCTTGTATTTATAGAGGGGCGCCTGCGTACCCGTAACTGGGAAGATAAAGATAAGAATCGCCGTTTCAGCACAGAAATAGTTGGAGACAACCTGGTAATGCTGGATAAAAGAAAAGAAAACGGGACAGATCTGCCTACCGCAGAACACCACCAAGATGACAGCAGTACCCCGGATATTAGCTTTGATGCAGGGAGTATAGGCATAGGTGGCAAAGATGATCTGCCCTTTTGAATATTAAATTATATATAATTAAGGGATGGATTGGTATAAGTCCATCCCTTTTTTTAATTTTATACAATTAACCAAACTAGTTAACCTTGGAAAGTACACCTGAAGGCGATACGATACTAACAACTTTATTACTGCAGGCACCTGCAGCATTTTCCGCCTCAAATGTCACTGTATTCGTCATCATCATACTTGCCCTGTTGCTGATGACCGCTATAACCGCAGGTTCTGAAACCGCTTATTTCTCTTTAACGGCTAAGGACATCAACTATTTTAAAACCAAGGAAACCGCAGGTGCACGCCAGGTTATACAACTCCTGGACCATCCTAAAATGCTGCTGGCCACCATAGTGGTAGCCAATAGTTTTATCAACATCGCAATTATCATTACTACGAATGTGTTGGTAAATGAGTTTGCAAGTTTCTTCGTTATTAGTCATGCACTGCTTTTTTTCATACAAGTAGTTATCGTCACTTTTTTATTGGTACTTTTTGGTGAGGTTTTGCCCAAAGTATATGCTACACAAAACAACCTGCGGATGGCTTTGTTTTCGGCACCACTGTTAAGGTTTTTCTTTGGTGTTTTCAGGCCTGTAAGTCGCATGTTGGTTAATTCCACCAATTTCCTGGAAGGGCGTATGTCGTCCAAACCACTTAATAATATAAGCAGTGAAGATTTTGAACATGCTATAGAGCTAACAGTAGGGCATACTGCTACCCGTGAAGAGGTAAACATTTTTAAAGGCATACTGAAGTTTGGCAACATCACGGTGCGACAGATCATGCGTACCAGACTTGATGTAAATGGCCTTGACTACGAGATGACCTTTCCTGAAGTGCAAAAGTTTTGTATAGAAATGGGTTATTCACGCCTGCCTGTTTTTAAAGATAGCCTGGACAAAATAGCTGGTATCATACATACCAAAGACTTTTTACCACATACAGAAGAAGTTGATTTTGACTGGCACGTACTTATTCGCCCAGCCTTTTTTATACATGAAGGGAAGCTCATAGAAGACCTTTTAAAAGAATTTCAGCAGAAAAGGATCCACTTTGCAGTAGTGGTGGATGAATTTGGAGGTACTTCTGGTATAGTGACCCTTGAGGATATAATGGAGGAAATAATAGGTGATATAAAGGACGAATTTGATGAAGAAGACCTGAGTTATAAGAAAATAGATGATATGAACTTCATTTTTGAAGGACGGATGCTTATCAATGATGTGTGCCGCATTATAGGTGAACCATCTGATGTGTTTGATGCAGCCCGTGGAGAAAGTGATAGCCTTGCTGGACTTATACTAGAGATATCTGGCAAATTCCCGGCTGTTAATGAAACTATTAGTTTTCAGCAGTATGATTTTACTGTGCTGGAGATAGAGAAGATGAGGATATTGCGCGTGAAACTCACAATAAATGAACCTGTGAGTGAAGAGGAAGAATAACAATAAATAAAAATAAAGCATATCAACAAGTAATTTCTCACTATCACCCTTATTTATAAAACTAGATTTAAATAACATCTATGCGATTAAGAAGTAAATGCTATGTACTTTTTTTCTTTGGTATGATAACCCACAATTTACATGCGCAAAATATAAAGGCAACAGTTGATCAACAGAGAAAGCTAATTGATAAAAATTCCGATTTCTCTTTTGTCGAAAACAAAGGGCAAATAAAGGATGAATATAATAGGGTACGTACAGATATCCAGTATAAAATAAAGACGCCGGGTGTCAATGTTTTTATTGGCAATGCACAACTACATTACCAGTTTAATAAGGTGTCTACTGAAGATAAAGCGCACGTAGATGCTTATAGAATGGACGTGGTTTTGGTGGGGGCAAATAATAATGCCAAAATAATTTCTGAAGATAAGCAGGATTATGCAGAAAGGTATTGTAACGATGCAGAAGCAATTAAATCTGCCGTTGCATATTCTTTCAAAAAGATAACATACCAAAATGTTTACCCTAATATAGATTGGGTTTTATACATCAAAAAAGGCACTCTGGAATACGATTTTATAGTACGCCCAGGTGGGGATGCCAAAAAAATAAAAATTCAATACAATGGCAATACCGGTCTTGATATGACTACTGAAGACGGTATTGTTGCTAAAACTCCCTTTGGTACTGTTAGCGAGCAAAAGCCGTATACTTATGTACAATCTTCAGGAAAGGAGCTTACGTCTGCATTTGTGGTGAAAAATAATTTTGTTTCTTTTACTACTGCAGATTGTAATACAACATATGTAATAGACCCTCAACTCAGCTGGGCAACATACTATGGCGGGGCACCGGACCCCCAAGGGGAAGCGGGAACGGTCGTTGCTGTTGATGCCACTAATAATGTATATATGGCAGGTTATACTTATGATGCAAATAACATTGCTACTGTCGGTGCGTATCAGACCGTACTTAATGGTATTACAAATGCGTTTTTAGTTAAATTCAATGCAGCTGGTGTTAGACAGTTTGCTACTTATTTTGGTGGGGTAGGTGAAACACAAGCAACTGGTTTGGCTTTTGATAATGGCGGATATTTGTATATGTGTGGGACGACCAATGGTTATAATGGTATTTTTACTACAGGAGGGGCACAAACAACTTATGGTGGAGGGATTAACAGTGGGTTCCTTGTAAAGTTTAATAACTCTGGAGTTCCTCAATGGGGTACGTACATTGGAGGTAGCACGGAGGAAGAAGCAAACGGCATAGCCTATGACAATAGTGGAAGTATATATGTAGTTGGTAATAGTGCTTCTCCAGGTATTGCAACCCAAGGGGCCTATCAAACAAATTCTCTTGGGAAAGATGGTTTTATAGCGAAATATTCTTTATCTGGGAGTTTAAGATTGATTACTTATTATGGTGGAACTGGCAATGATTATTTTACTGGAGTTGCTTGTGATAAATCGGGAAATGTTTACGCGGCCGGATATACTTCGAGTACTTCAGGAATAGCAACTCTTGGCGCGTACCAATCAACATATGGTGGAGGAATAAGCAATGCATTTATAGTAAAATTTGATTCAACAGTTCAAACAAGGGCATGGGGGACTTATTATGGCAGTACAGCAACCAATAACGCTTATGGAATAGCTATAGATACTACACGCAACATTTACATTACCGGATATACAACGAGTTCAACGTCAATAGCCACACCAGGTTCTGCCCAGCCCACATTTGGTGGTTCATTTGATGCTTTCTTGGCAAAGTTTAATAATTCAGGTGCACTTTTATGGGGAACATACATGGGGGGATCAGGCAACGAGAGGGGAGCGGGCATAGCTATTGATAGATACGGAAATGCAACAATTACAGGACAAACAAACAGTTCTACCAATATAGCAACTATCGGCACCGGCGTTTATCAGACAACATTTGGCGGTGCTAATGATTGCTTTGTTGAAAAATATAACACTTTAGGTCAACGATTATATGGTACCTATTACGGGGGGAGTAGTACTGATTTTGGTTTTGCGCTTGCTTATGATACTTCAAACTTACTTTATTTGTGTGGTGTTACCGGAAGTCCCAGTAATATTACAACAAGTGGCTCTTTTCAAAGCGTTTATCCTGCGGGTAATGGACATGCATTTCTTGCCAAATTTAATAAGGATACACTTTTTTCAATAAACCAACCTTTTGTTGATACTCTTATTTGTGCCGGAGGGACATTTAGCGTAGGTTATACGACTAATTACATTTTAAATGCGGGTAATGTATTTTCAGTTTATCTTTCTAATTCATCAGGTAGCTTTGCTTCACCCACGCTTATTGGGAGTGCAGCAGGAGTTGGTCCTAATGGTAGCATATCTGTTACCATCCCTCCATCTACTGCACTTGGCAATGGATATAGAATTAGAATAGTATCTAGCAACCCAATATATACATCGCCAGATGATTATTATAATATAAATATATTTAGTGGTGTCAGTACCCCGCTATTAACTAGTAATTCGCCCGTATGTGTAGGCGATAGTATAAGACTATTGGCCGCCAATACATCTTCTATTACACCGGTTACATTCAATATTTCCGGTCCAAATGGCTTCTCCTCATCCGCATCAGTAAGTTATGTACCCTTTGCTACGGGTGCCAATGCAGGTAGCTATACTGCAACAGTGATACATAATGGTTGCCCTGCGGCGACAACGTCTGTAACAGTCGTTGTAAATAGTATTATCCCTCCAACGCCATCGGCAAACAGCAATTCACCTATATGTTCTGGCAGTGCTATAAATATACATGCATCAAGTATCGTTTCGCCTGTTACTTATCGTATTACCGGTCCTAATGGTTATGTTTCTTTCTTACAGAACCCCATTATTGCCAATGCAGATACAAGCAGAGCAGGATACTATTTTATTGTAGACACATTGAACGGTTGCCGTTCAGCAAAAGATAGCATATTAGTAAATGTGACACAAAGCATAGCCACTACTGTAAATGTTGTTGCCAGCCCTGGTGATACAGTTTGTTCAGGTAATAATTTCTCTTTTGTTGCAAATACTACTAATGCTGGCAATAACCCACAATACCAATGGAGGATACATGATGTTGTTTTGGGAGATACTGCAGTTGTGGGAGCTATAAGCAATGTATATGGTTCACAGTTCTTAACTAGTGGCGATATTGTTTATTGCATACTATACAGTAATGCACAATGCTTGTTGAATCCCATAGATACCAGCAATAAAGTGAAGATTACTATACTACAGCCGTCAACTCCGGTTGTAAGTATTGCAGTAAGTCCAAGTAATACAGTTGCGCAGGGAACTGCGCTTACATTTACATCCACTGTAGTTCTAGGTGGTGCAAATACTAGCTATCAATGGTATGTAAATGGACATGCTGTTGCTAATGATACATTAGGGACAGCTACTTTCCATTCGCTGGCAGACAGTGATGTGGTAACATTGATCGTTCATAATCATGTTATGTGCGCAAATCCTGATTCTGCCATAAGCAATGCTATAAGGGTGCATATAACAACAGGTATTAGCAATGTTGAAGCAGCATTGAACACAATCAATCTTTATCCTAATCCTAACAATGGCGTTATGTCGCTTACTGGTCATCTGGAAGGTTTAACGCCAAATTCAGTTCAATTAGAAATACTCAACGTTATTGGACAGCTTGTCTATACCAATACTATTGGTATAAATAATGGTACTCTGAATGGTGCAGTGAAAATTGGTTCAAACATAGCAGAAGGTACTTACCTGTTGCGTATAAAAGCAGATGGTGAAAGCCGCGTGATCAGGTTTACTGTTCAAAAATAAGAAGCAATTTATCAATAAAAATGCAAGGGAGTCGATATGACCCCCTTGCATTTTTATTTCATATTCCACCATACAACCTAATCTAAAACAACTCGTTTGTACTATTAATTGATTTTTTTTAGAAAAAGCAATGTTTTTTAGTAGGAAATGATTGCGGGTAGCGATTTTTTTTCATACATTGTCAAAGCTATTTTTAATCTATTAAGAATACTTCTGTTAAATAATAAATATAAGTCTATGCAATTTAATAGTACTAAATACTATGCACTCTTATTGTGTTGCCTCACAACCTATTCTTTATCGGCAAAAGATGGAGCACTGAGCGATGTACAGCATAACCTTTCGCGCAACAACACTGGTTTTGTTGAGAACAAGGGGCAGGTGACCAACCAATACCATAAAGTACGTACTGATATACAGTATAATTTGAAAAGGGATGGCGTAAGTATGTTTCTTGCTCCGGGATCAATACACTATCAGTTCAATAATATTTCGGGCAACGACAAGTCTTTTAAGGATAATGCATACCGCATGGACGTAACGCTGGTGGGTGCAAATAAACATGCAAAAGCAATAACAGACGAGGATCAGGCTTATACCGAGCAATATAATGTGAACGGCAAAATGGTTACTGCCCGGTCTTTTAATAAGGTGACTTATATTGATGTTTACCCTGGTATAGACTGGGTTGTTTATACTAAGAATGAAAAGGTGGAATATGATTTTGTTGTACGCCCTGGTGCTGATGCAAATAAAATACAATTGAAATACGGTGGGGCCAAAGGGATCAGCCTTACAGAAAATGGCGGCCTTGCAGTTAAAACTCCCTCAGGAACAATTACAGAAAATACGCCATATAGTTATGCTCTTAATACCAAACAAACTATAACATCTTCTTATGTACTTAAGGGTAACACATTGGGCTTTAATGTTGGTGCGCATGAGGGTACGATTGTTATAGATCCGCAGGTTCAATGGTCAACATACTATGGCGGTGCAAATGCTGATCAATTGATGGCAATTGCAACAGATGCTTCAGGTAATGTTTATTCTTGTGGATATACAACAAGCACCGCAAATATAGCCACTACGGGCGCTTACCAAACTGTTTATAATGCTAACAATGATGGTGTACTTGTAAAATTTACAACTGCGGGTACCATAGCATGGGCCACTTACTTTGGCGGTGCGGGAGCTGACCAGGCGAACGGAATAGCTACAGATAATACAGGTAATGTGTATATCGTAGGTTCAACATCATCTACTTCTGCAATAGCAACATCTACATCGTACCAATCTACTTATGGTGGTGGTGGTGATGCATTTCTTGCAAAGTTCAATAGTGCTGGTGCCTTGCAATGGAGTACTTATTTTGGAGGTACAGGTAATGACATCGGATATAGTGTAACGTGTGATAAATGGCGTTCGGTTTATATTACCGGTGCAACAGGCAGTACTGCAAATATTGCAACTACAGGCGCCTTTAATACAACAGAAAGTGGAACATTGGATGGTTTTGTAGCACGCTTTGATACATTGGGTAACAGGTTGTGGGGTACTTATTATGGTAATGGAAATTTCACCTCTACCTATGGTCTTGGTATATCTACTGATCCTGCCGGCTATGTATATTTTACAGGAGAAACCACAGCCGCTGCAGGTATAGCTTCTGCCAATGGATATCAAACAGCTCCTGTTGGATTTTTCCAGGATAATGCTTTTTTGGCCAAACTGGATTCAAACGGAAATCATCTGTATTGGGGCACTTACTACGGTGGTGCTACTACACAAGGATTTTCTGTAGCTAACGACACACATGGCAATGTTTACATTAGTGGTTACACTAATGCAAGTACTAATATAGCCTCTGCAAATGCATATCAGAGTACATTAGGTGGTAGTAATGATGGATACCTTGCTAAATTTGATACTGCCGGTAACTTTAAATGGGGTACTTATTATGGGGGTACAGGTTCTGAAATACAAAAAGGTGTAACTATTGATAATTTCGGCAACCCAATTATATCTGGTAATACCACTAGTGCCACAGGCATTTCCACTATCAACAATGGTACCTATCAAAGCACATATGCTGGTGCGCAGGATGGCTATATGGCTAAATTTACTCCTTTAGGACAAAGGCTTTGGGGTAGTTATTTTGGCGGTACAGGTGCAGAAACACAACTATGCATAACAAGTAATGCAAATGGCAGCTTTTACATTGCAGGTTATAGCACCAGTTCAAATGCAATTGCAACACCCGGTGCGTACCAGACTGTAAACAACGGTAATGCGGATGGTTATATCGCCAGATTTAACACAGATACTTTTGTAGTAATAAACCAACCTTACACTGATACGATTGTATGTCCTGCCGGTAGTTTCAATATTAACTACACTACCAGTTATGCATTTAATACCGGGAATATTTTTACTGCACAACTATCTGATGCAACGGGCAGTTTTGCAGCACCTGTTGCAATTGGCAATGTAACCGCTGTTGGTACAACGGGCGTTATTGCAGTAAACATTCCTGCAGGCACTGTTGCAGGCACTGGTTATCGCATTCGCATTGTTGCAAGCAGCCCTGCATATACATCGCCTGATGAATATGTTAACATACATATTATTTCTTCGCTGGCGCCACCTACTATAACCAGTAATTCACCGGTTTGCGTGGGTGATAGTATAAAACTTACGGCTACCAATACATCTACAGTAACGCCAACAGCGTTAAATATTACAGGCCCTGCAGGTTTTTCATCAGGTTCAGGAACAGGTGTAATTGCATTTGCAAATACGATAAATGCTGGTACATATACAGCTTCTGTGACACATAATGGTTGTCCTGCTTCTACAGCTACAACCAATGTTGTAGTGAATAGCACAATACCTGCAACACCAACTGCTACCAGCAATACACCTGTCTGCTCAGGCAACTCAATCATTATACATGCATCTAGTACATCATCTCCTGTTACTTATCGTATAACAGGCCCTCATGGTTATGTATCATCTTCACAAAACTCTATTATCACCAATGCTGATACTACAAGGGCGGGGTATTACTTCATAGTAGATACATTGGGTGGTTGCCGTTCTGCAAAAGACAGTATATTGGTTAGTGTGAGCCAAAGCATAACTACTACATTGACTGTGGTTGCTACTCCTGGTGATACGGTTTGCGCAGGCAGTGGATTCTCATTTACAGCTATTGCTACCAATGCGGGCAATAATCCACAATACCAATGGCGTATAACTGATGTAAACTTAGGTGATACAGCAGTTGTAGGAGCTATAAGTAATATATATGGTTCACAGTTCTTAACTAGTGGTGATATTGTGTATTGTATTTTGCACAGTAATGCACAGTGCCTTTCAAATCCTGCTGATACGAGCAACAAGGTGAAAATTACTATACTACAACCGTCAAATCCTGTTGTAAGTATTGCGGTAAGTCCAAGTAATACCGTTGCTCAAGGCACGTTGCTTACATTTACATCTACTGTCGTTCTAGGTGGTGCAAATACCAGCTACCAGTGGTATGTAAACGGGCATGCTGTAGCCAATGATACATTAGGTACAGCTACTTTCCATTCGCTGGCAGACAGTGATGTAGTAACATTGATCGTTCATAACCATGTGATGTGTGCAAATCCTGATTCTGCTATAAGCAACGCAATAAGGGTGCATATAACAACAGGTATTAGTAATATTGAAGCTGCATTGAATACAATCAATCTTTACCCTAATCCTAATAATGGTGTTATGTCACTTACAGGTCACCTGGAAGGTTTAACGTCAAATTCAGTTCAATTAGAAATACTCAATGCCATAGGGCAGCTTGTTTACACTAACACTGTTGGCATCAATAATGGTACACTGAATGGTACAGTAAAAATTGGTTCAAACATTGCAGATGGTACTTACCTGCTGCGTATAAAAGCAGATGGAGAAAGCCGCGTGATCAGATTTACTGTTCAACGTTAGGTCCGTTGTATATTAACGAAAATATTAAGGGAGCCTACTTGGCTCCCTTAATATTTAATCATTTGAAAGTCAGGGTAATAGGATTTATAGTTAAAGAATTTATTGTTATCTTCGATGTGCATCTGTTGATAATAAAAACGTCTATGCTTTTTACTAGAACATATGTATATAAGTCCACAGCTTCTGTTCATGACATTAAAAACAGGTTGCTTGGCGATCCGATAAAAGTACATACCCTTGATTTTGAGGTTTCTGAAAAGGGGCAGGTACTTAGCATATTCCCACTTGCTGAAGAGATAGCAGAAATAAGAATTTTACCTGTGACACACATAAAGTTGCACGATAAAGGCTCGAAGACCCAGATCATCATCAAATCTGAGATGCGCAGACCTGATGCTGGAGGCCCCATGCTGGTAGTAGGTTTCTGTGTTTCGCTTTTTATTGCGGCAATATTGTTTTTTATATTTGGTAAGGAGGAGTATGCCTTCTTAACTTATGTGCTTTCCAGTATAGGGCTTCTGATATTTATAGGGTTCTGGATACGGCTGGAAACAGGTTATTTTGATTATATGCGCAAGGTGAGGGATTTTGTAAAACATGCCGGGAGATAGAACAGATCACTACCGCATTAGGAATATATTTGCAGAAATAAGAAAACCCGGCCTTGTACCGGGTTTTCTTATTAAGAATTCTTGTTGTAAATATCAATACTGATTATAGCTATGGTAGTATATTATTTTGCAAAGACTTTTGCTGCTGATTCATTGCGTTCTCCTATTTGTTGACGCCACATAGCATAATATAGGCCTTTTTCGTTCAGCAGATTTTGGTGTGTTCCTGTTTCAATAATATTGCCCCTTTCCAGAACATAAATACGATCTGCATGCATAATAGTTGATAGCCTGTGAGCTATCATAATAGTAATGTGTTCACGCTGATCGGTTATGGTACGTATGGTTTGGGATATTTCTTCCTCTGTAAGGGAATCGAGGGCAGACGTGGCCTCGTCAAAGATCATTAATTTAGGAAAGCGGAGTAGTGCACGCGCAATAGATAACCTTTGTCTTTCACCGCCTGATAATTTAAGGCCACCTTCTCCTATCATAGTATCAATACCATTCTCAGCACGCGCCAGCAGGTTTTCGCATGCAGCTTTATGCAGTGTTTCGGTGATCTGCTTATCTGTAGCAGATGGGTTTACAAACAAGAGATTTTCTTTTATTGTGCCCGAGAAGAGTTGGGTGTCCTGGGTTACAAAACCTATCTGGTGACGCAGCTCATCAAAGTCTATTTCGTTATTGTTGAACCTATTGTAAAATACATTGCCTTGTACAGGATGGTACAAACCTACCAGTAGCTTTACAAGGGTGGTTTTACCAGAACCTGACGGCCCGACAAATGCTACGGTTTCCCCTTTTTGTACTTCGAAAGAAATGCTTTTAAGAGCCGGTGCAGTGGCACTTTGGTGTTGGAATTTTACCTGGTCGAAACGTATGTCTTGTATGGCGTCTATAGATATGGGGTGTTCTGGTTTTACCTCAACGGGGCGCTCCATTAGTGTTTGCAGATTGTTGAGGGATGCCTCAGCCTCCCTGTAGGATAGTATAACATTTCCTAGTTCCTGCAACGGGCCAAAAATGAAGAACATGTAGAATTGCATAGTGATCAGCTGACCTACCGATATTGTTTTATGAAACACAAAATACAATAATGCAAACATGATACATTGCTGCAGGAAATTGACAAATGTGCCTTGTATGAAACTGATAGTACGTATGCTTTTAACCTTACTCAGTTCCAGCTTCAGTATTTTATATGTAGTTGCATTTAACCTTCTTATTTCCTGTTGGGTAAGTCCCAGGCTTTTTACTAATTCAATATTGCGCAATGATTCTGTTGTAGAACCTGCCAATGCATTTGTTTCACTAACGATCCTTTTTTGTGTCACCTTTATTTTACGACTAAGTGTAGTGGTGAGAACACTTAATATAATAGCACCGCCAACGTATATGACTGGCAATAACGGGCTTAATGTAAAGGAGTAGATCAGTACAAATATCAATCCTACCACTGTAACAAATAGAACATTTACAAAATTGGTAATGAACTTTTCGCAATCTGCACGTACCTTTTGCAATACAGACAGAGTTTCGCCGCTGCGCTGGTCTTCAAAGTCCTGGTAAGGCAGGCGCAGGGCATGGCGCAAACCATCAGTATAAATATTGGCTCCAAATTTTTGTATGACAACGTTCACCGTATAGTCCTGGAAGGCTTTTGCAATTCTGGATACCATTGCTGCGCCTATTATAAGGCCCAAAGAACCAGTGATGCCCCAAAAATAAACGTTAGGAGGTATAGTATCAGCATGGCGCGCATACTTATCAATGAGGAAGTGTCCCAGGAACCAAGGGTTCATCAAAGAGAAAACCTGATTGACAGATGCAAGTAGCAAGGACACAAATACCAATCCTTTATACTTGCTGAGATAATGTAAGAGTAATTTCATAAATAGAAATAAAATGGGTGCAAAGGTACTTGGTTATAAGCAACCTTGTATTAATTACAACTTAACTATATTCTATGTGCCTATTCTCAATTGTTACCGTGCATTTTATTTAGTATGCCTGCAACAACTTTGTCGGCGGGTAATGTAAAGGTTTCATTATTCACGTCTGCAATATCCATCCAATAAGTCCGCTCGCCGGGGACCATATTCTTAATCGATTCAGTTACAGGAGCTTTTACAAGATAATATATGCTGATCAATTGGGAATCGTCGAGCCAGGATTTTATAAAGTAGTCTGTGGTATAAAAATGGGCAAGTATTTCAATATCAAGGTCCAGCTCTTCTTTCCATTCGCGTTTAAGACAGTCGATACTACCTTCGCCCCATTCCAGTCCACCACCGGGCAGTTTGGTTATCAACTGCCCCCTAAAAGGCTCTTCGCTGACCAATAATTTGCCATCATCTATCAACAGCCCATATACTCTTATATTGAAGCGCTTGTTCATCAACTCAAATTTATGCACAAATTAAATTCTATATCCATAGAGGACTTTTATCCTTATGCTGCACGAGGCCTATATAAAGATTGCCACGTCCAATTCAGAGGTAATAATTTGGAACGCAGTAATTAAAACCAACGTTTTTTATTAAAATACCAACTGGTAATAAACGATATAATAATGGCGATGGAAATGGCCGCATAAAAACCCTTAACAGTGTTTTGCATAGGGAAGCTAACATTCATACTAAAGAATGCCAATACCAGGTTGGGTACAGAAAGCATTATGGTTATGGCCGTAAGCCGCTTCATCACAATGTTCATGTTGTTATTTATTATGCTTGCAAAAGCATCCATGGTACTGCTGAGGATATTGGTGTAATTGTTGGCCATTTCAAGGGCCTGGGAAAATTCTATTACCAGATCTTGCAAAAATTCCAGTTCCTCATCATTGCAATGCAGGTAATTGGTGCGGTCCATTTTCATGAGCAATAGCTCGTTAGAGCGCAGTGCCGTTACAAAATACACCAGGCTTTTTTGTACCCTCATAATCTGCAATAGCTCATAATTCCGGTTGGAATCATATAGTTCCTGCTCCAGCTGGTCGCGCCTGTGGTTTATATCGCGTAATACGTGTATGTAATCCCATATCACCTTCTCAAAAATTTTCAACACCATCATATTGGGTTTTTCGGGGTGACGTTTGGCAAACGACTCCAGGAAAAGATGTATGGCCGCATTGTCGAAAGAGTTTACTGTTACTATTTGATTATTGGCAGTAATAATGATGGATATAGGTATGGTGATGTAGTAAGCATCGCTTGTGCTTACCGACTTGTTTTCGACCGGTGTTTTAATGATGATCATTTTAACTCCGTCCTCGGTTTCATAGCGCGATCTTTCTTCCATGTCCAATGTGTCGGTGAGAAAATCGCGGGGGATGTTTAATTTGCTACTGAGGTTGTCAATTTCTATCTGCTCAAAAGGAGGTGTTACGTTGATCCAGTTAGCTTCTTCAGGATTACTAATCTGCTGTGTTTGATGATTTATATTCCTGTAAAACTGGAGCATATGTAATTTTTATATTTTAGACAGATATTGTGATGAGATTCAAAGCGTTATTTTAAAATCAAGCGTTTATATCGTCAAAGAAACGTAGCGTTTTCCACACATCTTTGTTACTTTTGTATTAATTACTATTAAACAGATCCGGATAATATATTTATTAAATTACTTGTATGGCTTCTCAACACAAATTACTGACCCTGGATGAATTTACCATACAGGAAACAAGAAAATTCCCATTAGCCACCGGCGAACTTTCTTCATTGTTGCGCGATATAGGCCTCGCTTCAAAAATGATAAACAAGCAGGTGCGCAAAGCAGGGCTTGTTGATATATTGGGTAAGCATGGCGCTACTAATGTGCAAGGGGAAGAACAGATGAAACTGGATGTTTATGCCAATGAAACACTGATCAGCATTCTGAAAAATGGTATGGACTGTGCCGGTATAGCATCGGAAGAAAATGATGACATTGTTTGTTATGAGGATGATTTTTCTGCTAATTCAAAATATGTGGTTCTTTTTGATCCATTGGATGGCTCTTCCAATATTGATGTAAACGCACCAATAGGTACCATATTTGCCATATATCGCAGAATAAGCCCATTGGGTAAACCCTGTACCAAGGCCGATTTTTTACAACCAGGTAACAGGCTCATGGCTGCTGGTTATGTAATATATGGCTCTAGTACCATGATGGTATATGCCACCCGCCTGGGTGTGAATGGATTTACTCTTGAACCATCTATAGGCGAGTTCTGTTTGTCTCACCCTAATATGATGGTGCCGGACAAAGGTAAGATATACTCCATCAACCAGGGTAATAGCGCCTATTACGATGATGATCTACGCGCCTACCTGAACTATTGCATGGAAGTAAACGCTGAAGATGGCCGTCCTTATTCGCACAGGTATATAGGTTCAATGGTAGCAGATATGCACCGTACGCTTATTAAAGGAGGAATCTTTATGTATCCTGCAGATAAGGTGTCGACTAAAGGTAAGCTGCGTTTGCAATATGAGTGTAATCCAATGGCATTTCTTATAGAAGCTGCTGGTGGTAAATCTACAGATGGCCATCAAAGCATCCTGGATATTGAACCCAATGACCTGCATCAACGTGTGCCCGTATTCATTGGATCAAAAAGCATGGTAAATAAAGCGCTTGAGTTTGTGAAACAAAAGGAAGCTGTATTGTAAGGGCTTTTTATGGTAATGATTTTAGATGATAGAGGGCTGCGATATGCGGCCCTTTATTATACAGCTATATTTGCACTAAGTTTTGTGTTTAACCGTTAAGTAGTAGATGAAATATTTCTTTGCCTTGTTGTTCTTGCTCACCGCTCATTGTTTATGGGCAGGAACTCCAGATTCTGTTGGATTAAAAAATGTGGTTATCACAGGCAATGGGTTCATGTTTGCCTTAAAAGAACCTGCCGGCTGGGAATGTAATACCAAGACGGCTGAACAGTACCAGGCTAATGCCATACTGTATGTAAATGAAGACAGCATTAAAAGCGGAGGTGCACTTGTGCAATTGGCCGTTTTTTTGAAACAGGATGAGTTTACAGATAAAGACCTGGAAGAAAATATAAGTATCTATAGAAACGAATATAGTAACCTAAAGGAAGCGGATACTGACATAAAACATCCCACCTACCGGAGCTATGGCAAATTGGAATATGTGCCAGGCGATTTTTACCAGTATATAGTTTTTATAAATCCTGGTCAGCAATATAAGTATGGCTTTTCAGTTGCCATGAATATTTATAAACGGCCCGCTACAACTGAGGAACTGAATGCCTTTAAGGAAATAGTTTCCACACTTAAAATGATAAAAGGTTAGTGTGTTCATCAGAGTTATATAATTATTAAAAGTTGGTTACTCGCTCATTGAATTGGTTACTATATAATAATATTTATAGTAAAAAATAACTAAGTCAATTTATTTTATGTGTATGATTTGACGGCATAATTCTTACGCGTTATGCTGTAAAAATAAATCATTTTATGAAACACGATCATCACGAGAAGGCAGCCCAACATCACGAAGAAGCTGCCAAGAGTCATCGTAAGGCACAAACAAGCCACCAGGAGGGTAATGACGAACAGGCTGCATCGCATGCGCATGCAGCAGAAGGTCATCGTCAAAATGCAAAATCTCATGCTACAGAAGCAGCAAAAAAACACTCTGAAAAAACCAAGAGTACTAAGTAAAATTGTGTAAAAAGGTTTATCCGGGAATGCCAGCAAGCTATCCCGGATTTTTTATGTGGTTGCACGTACTAATGGGATAGTACGCGTATCATTTCCAGCATATCAGCCGAAATAGGACTGTTCTCTTTTATGGCATTGCGGAACGGTGTGTAAGACAGTTCCCCATTGATAACTCCTACCATTACCTGGGTACGATCTTCGCGAATGGCATTTACAGCTGCAAAACCCAGTCTGCTGGCCAGCACTCTGTCTGCGAAGGTGGGAGCCCCTCCGCGTTGTATATGTCCTAATACACAAATACGGGTATCCAGCAAGGGAAAACGTTCCTTAATGCTTTTAGATAGATTTTTGGCACCCCCATCATCTCCTTCTGCTACTACTATTATGTGTACTGTTTTCTTTCTTCGTTCGTCATGATCTATCCTGTTGAGCACTTCTGATATATTATGCACCTGTTCAGGTATCAGTATGTCTTCAGCCCCACATGATATGCCACTGTTCAGTGCTATATAGCCTGCATCGCGCCCCATTACCTCAATTACAAAAAGACGGTCGTGTGCTTCTGCGGTGTCACGTATTTTGTCTATGGCCTCTACTGCAGTGTTTACAGCAGTATCAAAACCTATTGTATAGTCGGTGCCAGTAAGGTCTTTATCTATAGTGCCCGGTATGCCTACTGCAGGTATGGTATGCTCTTCAAAAAACTTTACAGCCCCCCTGAAGGTGCCGTCGCCCCCAACAAGCACCAGTGCCTCTATGCCGTGCTGCTGTATTTGATAATATGCTTTCTGCCGGCCTATTTCTGTGAAAAAATCTTTACTGCGCGCTGTTTTTAAAATAGTGCCGCCACGGTTTATAATGTTGGATACATCAGTGGTCTTCATTTTAAAAATGTCACCTTCTATCATACCCTGATAACCGCGCCTGATACCGAAAACTTCCATTTCATGATACAGGCTGGTACGTACTACAGCCCTTATAGCGGCGTTCATACCCGGGCTGTCACCGCCGGATGTCATGATGCCTATTTTGCGAATGCTATTGCTCATGCTGTTATTTATCTGAAAATTACACAAATGTCCCGACGCTAATCTTAATTCTCAATTATTAAAACTCACGGCAAATAAAACCACGCCACATCTATGCTCAAGTTATTAAATCATCTGCATACTAATCACTCAAAAAACTAAATTTGCAGCATGGTGTACAAAGTAATTGGTCTTATGTCGGGGAGCTCAATGGACGGGCTGGATATAGTATATACGCAACTGGAAGAAGTGAGGGGCGCTTGGACATTTGAGATCATTCATGCAGATTGCATACCTTATACTGATGAATGGGTGAATGCTCTTGAATATATAAGTACCAAATCTGTGCAGGAATTTCTGCGTTTAGATACTGCGTATGGCAGGTACCTGGGGGAACAGGTGATGCGTTTTATTGAGCAATACGACATAGACCACAAGGTGCATTTCATAGCCAGCCATGGGCATACCATAATGCACGAACCTAAACAACAAACCACCTGCCAGATAGGCAATGGAGCTATGATAGCAGCACTTACGGGGTTGCCTGTTATAGATAACCTACGTGCACTGGACGTAGCGCTGGGCGGGCAGGGAGCACCAATCGTGCCTATTGGCGATAAGCTTTTGTTTGGCAATTATGAATATTGCCTGAACATTGGCGGTATCTGCAACATCACTATACAAAACCAAAATAAATTATTAGCCTTTGATGTTTGCCCTGCCAATCAGGTACTGAACCGCCTGGCTAAGAATGAAGGAAAGGATATGGATGAAGATGGTGCAATAGCTGCAGAGGGTAATATATTGCTTGACGTGCTTACTGAGTTGAATGATAGGCAATATTACAAGCAGATCGGACCAAAATCATTAGGCAATGAGGAGGCCCGTGATCTGGTGTTCCCTATACTTTTAGAAAGTGGGCATAGTAATGCTGATATGCTGCGTACAATGGTAGAACACATTGCAGACCAGGTAGCTGCCGCTGTACGGTTATATCCAACCCAAGCTGATGCACATATGCTGGTAACAGGCGGTGGCGCTTTTAATAAGTTTTTGATGGAACAGCTACATAAAGCCCTGCTGCCACTTAATGTAACAGTAACAATACCTGATGACAGCATTGTAAAATACAAAGAAGGGCTGGTAATGGCCCTCATTGGCGCACTGAGATGGCGCGAGGAAAATACTGTGCTCAGTGATGTGACAGGCGCAACGAAAGACAGCGTTGGTGGTACTATATGGATGGGGCAGGGATATAACGGAGGTTAGTATTGCCCCGTGCTCAGCATAACAAGTGTGCACGATTCTAAGACATTTATACCCTCTTTTAAAGCAAGACGTTCCAGCTCGTCATTTTCTGTACCGGGGTTAAATATGATGCGCCTGGGTTTAAGACTTAATATGTAGTCGTAATAAGGCTTTTGGTTGGTGGGATTTAAATAGAGGGTTACTGTGTCTATATCTTTATCAACTACTTGTTCTGTAATTATTTCTACATTATTCACTTTGCCTTTCTTATTGCCTATAGCTATAACGGGATACCCCTTATCAGTAAGGCGGCGTATGGCCATGTTACTGTACCGGCTACTGTTTTCAGATGCGCCAAGTACCAGTGTTTTCTTGTTTGTCATAATTATTTTGCGTGGTATAAAGTTATTGATTGCTTACAATACCTAACTGCAAGGAAAAATGATGCCACAATAGAGTGTGCTTATTGCAACCCAGTTAAAATCCATGCAAGCAAAACATTATCATTGCATTGCTTTCATTAACTTTAGTTTCGTAACAGATTCAATCTTTCTAAGCATATGCAGACAGCCTATATAGTAGCAGGGTTTCGTACAGCGGTTGGTAAATCAAAACGTGGCGGTTTCCGTTTCTATCGTCCTGAAGACCTGGCGGTGGATGTAATAAAAGGACTACTGGCAAGTGTGCCCCAATTGGATCCTAAACTGGTAGATGATGTGCTGGTGGGTAATGCGGTGCCGGAAGCTGAACAAGGCTTGCAGGTAGGACGCATAATAGCCAATAAAGCTGTGGGCGAATGGGCAGCGGGGCTCACTGTGAACCGCTATTGCGGGAGCGGACTTGAAACAATAGCCATTGCAACTGCCAAAATACAAACCGGCCAGGCTGAATGCATTATAGCCGGTGGCACAGAGAGCATGAGCCTGGTACCTACCGCAGGATGGCGCACTATGCCCAACTATGAATTTGCCAAAACCTCTCCTGATTATTACTTGAGTATGGGACTTACCGCAGAGCAAGTAGCCCAGGATTTTAAAGTGAGCCGTACCGATCAGGATGCGTTTGCATACCATTCTCACCAAAAGGCTATTAATGCCATAAAAGAAGGCTATTTTAAAGATGGCATTTTACCCATAACGGTTAAGGAAATTTACGTGAACGAAAAGGGTAAGAAAGCCCAGCGAGAATATATTGTAGATACGGATGAAGGGCCACGTGCAGATACATCGTTAGAAGTGCTGGCAAAACTGCCGGCTGTGTTTGCGCAAGGTGGCAGTGTAACTGCTGGTAACTCAAGCCAGACCAGCGATGGCGCTGCGTTTGTACTTGTGATGAGTGAACGCCTGGTAAACCAACTAGGACTGAAACCACTGGGAAGGCTGGTAGCTTGTACAAGTGCAGGTGTGGATCCGCGTGTGATGGGGATAGGACCTGTAAAGGCGGTACCCAAAACACTAAAGGCTGCAGGCATGACGCTTGACCAGATAGACCTTATTGAACTTAATGAAGCATTTGCATCACAATCGCTGGCGGTGGTACGTGAGCTGGGCATTGATGAAACAAAGCTGAACATAAATGGTGGGGCTATTGCTCTTGGTCACCCGTTAGGATGTACTGGTGCCAAACTTACTGTGCAAATGCTACATGACCTGAAACGCCTGGATAAGAAATACGGTATCATTACCGCATGTATTGGTGGTGGGCAGGGTATAGCTGGGATCATTGAAAGGGTATAACCGTTACTAAATATTGTGTAAGCACCAGGTTAATTTATCTGGTGCTTTTTTTATGTTTATGATATACGTTAGTTTACATGATATTTAGAAATGTGCTACATTTGAATTTTACAACTCATCTTGTATGCATATTACATCAGTAGAGGAATTTTATAAACAGACGGGCATAGTAGATGAGAATGGTGTTAATGCACTGCTGCCCAATGGTATTAATAAAGAAATAGGACATTTTAATGTATTTAATATAGCTGAACTAAATAACAGGTTTAAGCGCTATGGTGTATTTATGCCTTATAACCGAAGGGCTTATTATAAAATAAGCCTGGTAAGAGGTCGTAACAAAGCAGAGTATGCTGACAAAACCATAGATATAGATAAAAACGCATTGCTGTTTGCTACACCCAAAATACCTTATAACTGGGTACCACAAGATGAGGCGCAAGAAGGGTTTTTCTGCATTTTTACTACCGATTTTTTGTTGCCCAGCAAAAGTGGGGTAGTACTGGACGAGCTACCTATATTCCGCCCAGGTGGCTACCCTGTATTTCAACTTACCGATAAGCAAGCGGAAGATATTGAGATCATATACCGGAAGATGTATGAAGAACTATCATCGACCTATGCTTACAAGTACGATCTGATACGTAATTACATACTGGAGCTCATACACTATGGCCAGAAGCTGCAACCATTAACTACGCTGTATTCTACGCATAATGCTTCAGCACGTGTTTCTTCTCTGTTCATAGAGCTTTTGGAAAGGCAGTTCCCTATAGAGTCACCCAATCAGAAACTGAATTTGCGTACTGCCAAGGACTATGCCGACCGGCTTTCTGTACATGTGAACCACCTGAATAAGGTGCTGAAAGAAAATACAGGCAAAACAACCACAACACTTATCAGCAGCAGGGTGGTGCAGGAGGCTAAAATATTGCTAAAGCAAACAGACTGGAACATCTCTGAAATTGCCTATTGCCTGGGTTTTGAAGAGGTGGCGCATTTCAGCAACTTTTTCAGAAAACAAACCAGTTTTTCACCGGCTACTTTTAGGGTCTAGGGGCTTAGTTTGAATTTTACAAAGATTGGATTGATGTTTGCAACCTAACGCTGATTATTACTGCTCACCTTTACTGCTTAATTCTTTTGATATGAAGATAGTGAGTGGAATACTGATTTTGATAACTGCCTTTTTAAGTTTTAAACATGGTTATGAAGGGCTGACTATGAAAGTAAAACCTGCGCAGGCAGAAATGATGTCGGGATTGGGTATTGGCAGAACAGCTGGAATTATCATTAGCATACTATCTATAGCAGTTGGATTTATGGTATTGTTCCCGCAAACCTTTTTTGCCGGTAATCTTATTAATGCGGCAATGATATTGCTGATCATGGGGCTGGCTCTAAAAACGGGCAACTTTAAATTAGCCCTTATAGAGATCCCATTTTTATTGATGCCACTGGTGATGATATGGTTGGGGCACCCGTTTAAGAACTAATCTATAATCGGGTAAAGGTTGAAATCGAGATTTCACTAAGCCTCTATCTTTATTACATTTGTGTTGTGCCTGTTCGGCCGATAAATGTAATTCCACTGAAACACTTAACCACAGTTCTGCTGCTTCCGTTCTTCCTCATTTCCTGTGGGTCTGGGAATATGCAGAGCGCCAAGGCGGCTACAGATACAACAATGGCTACACCTACTTATGATGCATCTTTGCCCAAAGGCAGGGTAGTAGATAGTATTACCTGCAAGGATGGCAGCCAGGATTTTGCGCTATACCTGCCTGCTCATTATAACCCGGCGCAGGCTTATCCCTGTATTTACTTTTTCGATCCCCACGGGCATGGTGGGCTGCCGTTGAGGATGTATAAGGAACTGGCAGAGCAATATGGCTTTGTACTGGTGGGCAGCAATGCATCGAAGAACGGTATGCAATGGCAGGTAACCAATAATGCGGCACAGGCCCTCATTGCAGATACTAAAGGCCGTATAAATATAGATCCTAAACGCATTTATGCAGCAGGTTTTTCGGGTGGCTCCCGGGTGGCCAGTTCAGTTGCGCTTATGGATGGCGGTATTGCCGGGGTAATAGGGTGTGGTGCCGGGTTCCCTAATGGAGGGGCATCGGCAACGAGTCGGTTCGACTATTTTGGTATGGTTGGTGACCAGGATTTTAACCTTATAGAGATGCGCCAGTTAGACAGCACACTGGAACAAAACAATTTTGACCATGAGCTGATCGTTTTTAGCGGTAAGCACGCATGGGCACCTGCTGCGGACTTTAGTACTGCACTATTGTGGATGCAAGTGTATGCCATAAAGGAACACTTGCAACCCAAGGATGATGCACTGGTGGCCGCCCTTAAAAGCGACTATGACAAGCGACTGGCCGCAGCCATCCTAGCCAATGACTTGGTGAAAGTGAATGGACTGCTGTACAGCATGATACAAACACTTGGCGGCCTGACTGATGTGGCACCTGAGCAAAAAAGACTTGCAGACCTGGCAGCAGGAAATGCGTTTAAAAAAGCTGCTTACACACAATACATGCTGCAACAAAATGAATTGCAGCAACAGCAACAATTTGCAAAGCACTTCACCGCGCTTGACGGCAAATGGTGGACGCAAAAAATAGCACAACTGGAGCATGATGCGGACGGAGGAAAAACACCAGATGAACTGATGAACCGCAGGTTGCTCAATTACCTGGGGCTGGTAAGCTACATGAGCAGCAATCACGCCATACAGGAAAATGACATGCCCAATGCAGAGCTATATCTGAAAGTTTTTAAAATGGCCGACCCGCAGAATCCTGACCAGCGCTATCTTACAGCCCAGTACTACATTAAAAAAGGCGATAATACACAGGCAGTAGCATCGCTAAAAGAAGCAGCTGCCCTGGGATTCAGCGATGTATCGCAACTGTTGTCAGACGCGGCATTTACAGGCTTCCAAGGCGACGCGGGTTACCAGGAAGTAGTAAAGAAAGTAAGGACAAACGCAGTGAAATAGAGCAACCCCTGCAATTTGTGGATATCTTCATTACCTGTACCCGCATAGCGGTAGTAACTTGCAGCCTCAAAAACTAACTTTTGGCAGGGCAATATATAGCAATAGAAGGTAACATAGGCGCAGGTAAAAGTACACTGGCAAGGCTGCTGTCTGACTATTATAAAGCACCTCTTATACCAGAATCGTTTGCTGAGAACCTTTTTCTGCCACTGTTCTATAAAGATGCAGCACGCTATGCATTGCCACTGGAGTTGTCATTTCTTGCACAAAGATATAAGCAACTAACAGGCAGCCTGGCTGCATATGCACATGAACCGATAATTGTGGCCGACTATATATTCTTGAAAAGCAGCCTGTTTGCCGGCATTAACCTGGAGGGCGCTGAATATGATCTGTTCCAATCTTATTTTGATATAGTCAATGCCCACATTCCTAATCCAGATGTATTAATTTTTCTTGATGCTCCTGTTGATGTGCTATTGCAAAACATACATGCACGTGGCAGGGCTTATGAACAAAATATAAAATCAGCATATCTTGAGCGGATACAGCATATTTATAACCGGTACATAGATAGTGCAGGTATCAAGACGATAGTTGTTGACCGTACCGCAGTAGATTTTCTGAAACAACCGGACTACATAGCTATGCTAGCCCAGTTTATTAATAACTGTAAGGACAATAAAATATATCATTTCTCGCTTTAAGGCATCTGCAGTTTCATTGGATGTTATTTTTATGAATTATTGCATATTAATAACAATTTTATTAACTTAACTGTCGTAAATTCGCAGTCCTCAAAACAATACTTTTTGAAAAGATGTT
>Ga0206982_1046_pt1 | contig 46019 bp, 30 predicted proteins | sample Alteio_BWMinCont_18_FD_153493 | JGI IMG/M metagenome (GOLD analysis project Ga0206982, IMG submission 153493) | Enriched cells from forest soil in Barre Woods Harvard Forest LTER site, Petersham, Massachusetts, United States -... | ecosystem: Environmental > Terrestrial > Soil > Temperate forest >... | reverse complement strand
GAATGATCCATTTAATAAGGAAATTTAACAGGCAGGTTAACAAATAAAGTTTCCCATTGATAAAAAATAAATTGTTTAACGCGTATCTTTTATTAAAATTAAAATTGAATATTCACAATACCATTTTTAAGCTGGGCTTCTCTTTATTAGCTACCATTCAGCTATGCTTTTTATTCAAACCAGAATTACAGGCGCAGGCAAATCTGCCAAAACCAAATCAAATCATCAAAGGATTCGGATATTCAGACAAAGGTGACTCCGTCGAGTTTATATTTGGCCAGCAGAAAAAAATAATAGTGATGGGAGTTGAAGTGCTTCTGGAAAAAAGAATCAATGAAATTAACCAGGTTAATGTTGCCGGGGATTTTAACGGATGGAACCCTGATGTTGCCAAATTCCAAATGAAAAAAGTTAATGGAAATTTATTTGCACTAACTGTAAGTAAGTCAGCGATCGGGGAAAAAGGAGAACAGAGACAGTTTAAGTTTGTACTGAATCACAAATATTGGGTGGAACCCCCGCAAGAAGCTCAGAATAAATTTACTGGTAAGGATGGAAATACAAACCTTACATTAAAACTTTAGTAAACAGTAAATTAATAAACTGCATAAGTTATTTTTACAAATCCGGAATCATCGAAATATTAAGGAACCACAAAAGGCCTGGACAGCGAGTCTTTTGCAGAAGAAATCAGTTTCAGGCTTGCGAAACTTTTTAAAAATGATTACCGACAAAGGAGAATTATTTCATATACTTTCTTTGACCCATGTCGGACTTGCAGGAGTTGAGGTAGCACTTGAAGGTAATTCGGTAATGAGGCGCTCTTCAATACAGATTTTTTTATTCTTTTAATTGCTGGTCATTTTTTTCATATTTCTATAGTTCAATTCTTCCACAGTTTCACACTATCTTGTTCTCTTTACAAGACAATGAGTGAATCCAATAAACATTACTGGTTAAAATCCGGGTCCTATACCCTGATGTTGAATGTGCAACAAGTCCTCTTTGGATTCGGCAGCTTTTATTTCCTTGTTCGTATGCTGGATAAACAAAGTTTTGGGGTATGGACCCTGTTCGTGGCCACCACTTCAATCTTTGAAATGGCCAGAAGCGGGCTTATCCAGTACGCCCTGATTAAATTCTTATCTGAAAGTCCCGAACAAGAAAAGCCAAGGATTATTGCGGCTTCTTTTGCTTTGAGTGCGGCCATCATGTGCGTATGCATCATCATCAATTTCTGCCTTGCCGGATGGCTGTCGCGAATCTGGCATTATCCCGGACTGTTCCAAATGTTCATCATATATAACGGCGTTTATATACTGCAGGGATTGTTATCCCAGTTCCAATGGATTGAACAGGCCCACTTGAAATTTCAGGGCATACTGGTCACCACCATGATGAAACAGGGTGGTTTTTTCTTCTTTGTTTTCTTTGTTTTTATTTTTCATTCCAGCATTTCCCTGGTTGAACTGATCTATGTCCAGGTCATCTGCACAGCTGTTTCCGCTTTCGTTGAATATTTTTATATTCGGGAGTATATCAGGATTTCAGGCAGAGTACATATGAGCTGGATTAGAAAATTATTTGGATACGGAAAATTTGTTTTTGGCACTTATCTCACTACCGTCCTTTCAGGATCCATTAACCAGATGATGCTCGGTACGATGATCTCACCTGCTGCAGCGGGATCTTATAATGTGGCTGTCCGGATTATAAATCTCACTGATATTCCTACCAATGCACTGGGTGCCATTGTTTTCCCCCAGAGCGCCAAACGATTTGCATCAAAGGGAATAGAAGCGGGCAAGTACCTTTATGAAAAATCTGTTGGAACCATTGTAGCAATACTGATTCCCCTGGTTTTGTTCGTTTTTTGTTTCCCGGGTTTTGTCGTTCGACTGGTCGCAGGTACGAAATATGGGGAAGCATCCCCAATGGTCCAACTCATCATTCTGACTTGTTTGTTCAATCCATTTGACCGATTTTTTGGAGTCATTTTGGATTCAATCGGCAGAGCCAAACTGAATTTTATTATCATCTCCAGCTTCATTTCTCTTACCCTGGTGTTAAATTATTTTCTGATCCGCCGGATGGGCATTATGGGTTGTATTTATGGGACGCTCATTTCAGATGCAGTAGTGGTTATCGTCAGGCAAATTATATTATATAAAATATTGAATGTAAATGCTTTAAGTCCATTTGTCTATGCCTGGCGTTTTTATCCTGAATTCGTCAGGAATTATATAAAACCCATGTTTGAGAAATTATCGGATTAATTCTACAGCCGGCCACTTAGTGCTTTGACTATCTTAAAATTATGTTTAAATTGGGGTGCTTCACCTAAATACCCTATCTGATGGAAGTTCAAAAAGTAGAGTATATCTCATATTCAGCTTTTATACGGGAGTTTTATCAGCCAGGTATCCCTGTGATCTTTAAAAATGCCTCAAAAAGTTGGAAAGCCAATGGGGTCCTCAATCCTGACTGGTTCCGCGAGTATTATGGAGACAGGCAAACGGAGGTTGCTGGAAAACAGTTTACCATGCGTCAGATCATGGATATGGTAGAAAACAGCTCGGTAAATGATCCGGCTCCATATCCCTGTATATTCAATATACCTGAAACATTACCTGAAATAATGGATCTGATTCAGCCCTTGCATTTAAACTATGCCCGGCCCAACTGGTTTGAGAGCAAATGGTTTACCAGGGGTCACTGGGGATCTGCCACCGAACTTTTTATTGGAGGACCGGGAGGAAAGTTTCCATATATTCATTTGGATTATTTTCACTTAAATGCCTGGATAACCCAGCTTTATGGTGAAAAAAGGTTTACCATTTTTCCAAGCGGGCAGGAAGATCTGCTTTATCCTATACCTGAAGATCCCTGGCGATCGGAAATAAATATTTTTGAGCCCGATTTTCAAAAATTTCCGAAATACAAAGAAGCTACCCCGGTACACTTCGAGGTCGGACCTGGAGAAACACTCTTTATACCTGCAGGGACCTGGCATACTGCGTATTCTCTTACACCTACGATTTCGGTAGCTTTCGACCAGTTAAACAGCAAAAACTACAAAGATTTTATCATGGATGTCTGGTCTTTTAGGAAAAAGGAAAGTACGTTGAAGGCTATTGTAAAAACGGTGTACGCCTGGCTAGCCGGCCAGGCCTGCAAACTGGATGACAGTCTTCATCCGCAAAAATGATTAAACATGTATAAAATTACGAAGAGATGGAATTGCAAAAAGTGAGCGATATTTCTCATCAGGAATTCCTGGATAGGTTTTACAATCCGGGCATCCCTGTTATTTTTAAATCGGCTTCAAAAGCCTGGAAGGCAAACGGTCTGTTCACACCGGATTATTTCCGCTACCATTTTGGTGAAAGACAAACTTCCGTAAATGACCAGACTTGTAATATCCGGGAAATATTGAACTGGATTGAAAACAGTTCTCCAAAAGATCCTACGCCTTATCCCATTAAATTCGACATACCCAGCCAGCTTCCGGAGCTCATGAGCTTGATAACGCCATTGGGAATGAATTATGCAGAACCCAACTGGTTTGAAAGTAAGGCTTTTCCAAGAAAGGTATTTGGAAGTTCCATTGAACTTTTTTTCGGCGGACCCGGGGGGAAATTCCCTAAAGCACATATCGATTTATTCCATACCAATGCTTGGATAACCCAGTTGTACGGGAAAAAGAATTTTATCGTCTTTCCCCGGGGGACAGGATGAATTCTTATATCCGAATCCGGAGAATCCCCTGGTATCAGATGTCAATATCTTTAATCCGGACTATAATAAACATCCTGCATTCCGCAAAGCGACACCAGTAGTTATCACGGTGGAACAGGGAGAGACCATCTTTATTCCCTGGGGAATCTGGCATTCCTCTGAATCGCTTACACCAAGCATATCGGTCATTTTCGATCAGGTGAATAAGCGAAATTTCTCGGAGTGGACCAAAGACGTCTGGGATTATAAAAAGAGGGGCAATAAACTGAAAGCTGTCCTGAGCATGGGTTACTACGCAATCGCTGCAAATATACTTTGCAGAATTGGGGATATGTTGGGCGTTAAAAGACGTTATCACTAGACTTAAATGAATTATGAAAGTTCCTCCCGACAGATCAGAGTGGCAAGAAAACGTCAGGGAATCATCCGTCCCTGAATTATTTCGGTTTCAGCAGGAACAAACACCTGATTGTATTGCCGTGATTTGCGGAGAGGAAAACATTACCTATTCAGAATTGAACAGAAGGTCTGATTTGTTGTCGGCTCAACTGCAGCGGATTGATGTGGACTCTCCCATAGTGGGGATCAGCTCAAGCAAAAATATTGGAATGATCGTTGGTCTTCTGGCAATCTTAAAAGCAGGAAAGGCTTATCTTCCTTTGGATCCTGACAATCCACCAAACCGGATCAAACAACTTATAAAGGAGACAAATATTCAAACTTGTATATGCATACAAAACGAAATCGCATTTTTTAATTCTTTGCAAACATCGGGTTCTTCGCTGGCAACTGATTGTTCGTATGAAGAGTGCCCCCCAAAGTATGAGATCCCCTCTGAGTTAGTTTATGTGTTGTACACTTCGGGTTCCACTGGAGTTCCGAAGGGGGTATGCATGAAGCAATCTGCTATGGTCAATCTTTTGCATTGGCAGCAAAAAAATTCAATTGCCGGACTGGGAACCAAAACGCTTCAGTTTGCACCACTCTGTTTTGATGTATCTTTCCAGGAGATATTTTCCACACTTACCACCGGTGGCCAATTGGTTTTAGTTGACGATGACCGACGCCTGGATCCGCTTCTTCTATTGCGATTTATTGAAGAAAAATCCATTCAGAGGCTTTTTCTTCCTTTCGTTGCACTTCAGCTACTTACCGAGACTGCGAATAGCCACCATCTTTTCCCTTTATGTTTAAAAGAAATTATTACAGCAGGGGAACAATTAAAAATAACACCCCAGGTAATCCGGTTTTTCTTTTCCATACCTAATTGCATTTTATATAACCAATACGGGCCAACAGAAACCCATGTAGTTACGGCATTGAAAATGGAAGGGAACCCTGATAATTGGCCTCGCCTGCCATCAATAGGATATCCCATTGATCAAACAGAAATTTTTATTTTGGATGAAGGAGGCAAAGAGGTAAAACGAGGTGAAGCGGGGGAAATTTGCATTAGTGGTAAGAGCCTTGCAAAGGAATATCTGAACCAGCCTGAGATGACCGCTGAAAAATTTTTGATTTGGCACCATCCGGAAGAGGGTGATTTACGAATTTACAAAACAGGTGATCTGGGTCGCTATTTGGCGAGTGGAATGATCGAATTTCTCGGTCGTAGAGATGAACAGGTGAAGATTCGCGGATATCGCGTCGAACCGGGAGAAATAGAAGTGTTGATAAACCAACAGTCCGACGTGCTGCAGGCCGTAGTGATTGCCAGGGAGGACCGGCCCGGTGAAAAAAAACTAGTCGCCTATCTGGTATCTTCTAACGGAAAGAAAGACACGGCCCGGCTGCGGCATTCAATTGAAAAACTACTGCCAGACTATATGATGCCTTCGTCATTTATTTGGCTGGAGGAATTGCCGAAAACTACGAGTGGCAAGATTGACAAAAAAGTCCTACCTCGCCCGGAAGGGAACCGACCGGAACTGTCCGTTTTATATAAAGCGCCTGCGACCACGACAGAAAAGAATATCAGTGCCTGCTGGGCAAGATTATTACAAATAGACAGAGTGGGATTGCTGGATAATTTTTTTGAACTAGGTGGTAATTCCTTACTGGCACTAAAAACCGTTGCCACACTCAAACAAATTTATCAGTACGAAATTCCTGTTACTAAACTCTATCAAAACCCAACCGTAAAAGGTGTCGTCACTTTTCTCGAAGAATCAGATAAAATAACCACGCCTCTAAATCAGCATTTTTCCGAACAGGGCAATGATATTGCCGTTATTTCCATGGCCGGAAGGTTTCCAGGGGCCCACACCATCGAAGAATTCTGGACCCTATTAAAAGAAGGAAGGGAAACCATCTCTTTTTTTACGACAGATGAGCTGGATGCAAGTATTCCCGATGATTTGAAAAAAAATCCGGATTATGTCAAAGCGCGAGGCATTATTAATCAGGCTGAAACTTTTGACGCCGCATTTTTTGGTATTCATCCCCGGTTGGCCGAACTCATGGATCCGCAACAAAGAATTTTTTTGGAAATCGCCTGTGAAGCGCTGGAAAATGGTGGCTATCTGTCATCAAAATACAAAGGAACCATCGGTGTTTTCGCAGGAACTGGCAACAATACCTATTATCTGAACAATGTTCAGGGACATACCGATTTGATCGGGCAGGTCGGTAGTTTCCAGGTGATGACGGCAAATGAAAAAGATTATATCGCATCCCGCATAGCATACGCGTTAAACCTGAAGGGTCCTGCAGTTAGTGTGCTTTCGGCCTGTTCTACCTCTTTGCTGGCAATTGCTGAAGCTGTTGGCAGTATACGGAAAGGTCAGTGTGATATGGCCCTTGCGGGTGGCGTGTCGGTTACCGTTCCGATTAAAAGCGGACATATCTACCAGGAAGGAGCCATGTATAGCCGGGACGGACATAACCGCAGTTTTGATGCAGATGCAGCTGGTACGGTTTTCAGCGATGGGGCCGGTATCGTCCTCTTAAAGAAGCTGGATCAGGCGATTAAAGACGGTAATACTATTTATTCTATTATCAAAGGAGTTGGCATTAATAACGACGGTGGTGGGAAGGGGAGTTTTACGGCACCAAATGCCGAAGGTCAGGCAGGTGCAATACGCATGGCCATCAGCGACGCCGGTGTTGATCCAGCCCGGATAAGTTATATTGAAGCCCATGGAACAGCGACTCCCCTGGGAGATCCGATTGAAATCGAGGGATTGAATCTGGCTTTCGGTCCACAGGCAAAAGTTCAGTACTGTGCCCTGGGTTCCGTCAAATCAAATATTGGTCATTGTACAGCAGCAGCCGGAGTAGCCGGCTTCATCAAAGCCACACTGGCCCTGCACAATAAAAAAATTCCGGCATCCATAAATTTCAAATCCCCCAACCCACATATTCATTTTCATCAGAGCCCATTTTATGTGAACGACCGTTTGAAGGAATGGCAAACGGACGGCAGCCGGATCGCCGGCATAAGTTCATTTGGCGTCGGAGGAACCAATGTTCACGTGATATTGGAGGAATATCAACTGCCTTCCAGCATTAAACCTAAAGATCAGGGATTAAAAAAGCCCTTTCAATTAATCAGCTGGTCAGCCAAAACAGAAAAAAGCCTGGAGGTCTATTCCTGGAAATTAGCCGATCTTCTTGTAAAGGAGGAGATGATTGATATTGCTGACCTCGCCTACACCCTTCAGACTTCACGCGAACAATTTAATTCCCGGCGATTTCTAATAGCTGCTGACGGGAAAGAACTTCTTGGCAAATTAAAATTACCGCCTTCTTCTCAGGAACATTTTTCTCTGAAAGAGCATTTGGATGGCGTTGTTTTTGTTTTCCCCGGACAGGGATCACAATACCTCAATATGGGCAGAGAACTCTATGAACAGGAACCATTTTTCAGGCTGGCCTTTGATGAATGCGCCGAGTTGCTCATCCCCCTAATGAATGAAGACATTCGGAATATCATCTTCCCGGCACAAATAGATACAGAAGCTGAAAACCGTATTCACTATACTTATTACACCCAACCCGCCCTGTTCACCATAGAATACGCCCTCGCAAAACTTTGGATGAGTTGGGGAATCAAGCCTGTTGCATTTATTGGACATAGCATAGGCGAATTTGTAGCCGCCCACCTGGCCGGTGTATTTAGTCTGCAGGATGGTCTAAGACTGATTTCCACCCGTGGACGCCTGATGTCAAAATTGCCTACTGGCAGTATGCTGAGTGTTCGATTGGAGGCAGAAAAAATAAATCCCCTTCTTCTCGAAGGTCTTTCTATTGCGGCGATGAACAGCCCCAAACTCACAGTGATTTCGGGTCCGGAAAATATCGTAAAAGAATTCTCCGGATTACTGACAGCCCAGAATATCCCCAACAAAAAGCTACAGACCAGTCATGCGTTTCATTCTTCGATGATGGATCCCATTCAGGCTGATTTTGAGGAACTGGCTTCATCTATTCCTATGCATGAACCGTGGATTCCTATTGTCTCCACGATGACGGGGACATGGATAGGAAACGATGAAATTACCAAGCCTTCCTACTGGTCTGATCAGCTCCGCAATCCAGTAAGATTTACAGAGGCTATCAAATGCATTTCGGAAAACGGAAATCTCCTCATACTCGAATCAGGTCCCGGCCGAGTTCTTAGCAATCTGATTAGACATCAGGGCATCAAGAAAAATATTCCCGCTATTCCCAGTCTGGATGTGGAAGACGGCAAATCAGATTGGCACGCAATGCTTAAGGCAATGGGACAAATGTGGATGAATGGCATTGAGCCTGACTGGCAATTATTTTATAAGGATCAGAACAGGATAGTCATTCCCTTACCTTCTTATGCATTTGACAGGATCCGTTGTTGGGTCGATCCGGTCAGTCCAACGCAAACGACAATTCTACCGCCTGCCGTAGATCAGGAGGTTTCATTATCTTCTTTTTCATCAGCCGAAAATAAAACAGTTCAAAAAAATGAGGACCGTAAGGCAGCACTGATCGATAAACTCAAAAAGATTTTCGAGACTGCATCTGGTATCGAAATGCAAAATGTCAGCTCCGACAGGCATTTCATAGAAATCGGATTTGATTCCCTGCTCCTGACTCAGGTAGCCCTGAACTGCAAAAAGGAATTCGGCTTTCCCATAAGTTTCCGGCAATTGAATGAAACCCATCCCAGCCTGGAACTACTAGCCGGTTATTTGGATGAACAAATGCCGCGGGAAGAGTTTCACGGAGAACAAACCCTCGGTACTAAGGAAAGTCCTTCCTCTATACAATATTTATCTACTCAAATAGAAATACTGGCCAGGCAGGTTGCTGATTTGCAAAAAGTGGAGAAGCCTAAAGCACCTCACGATAAGCCAATCGCGTTGGGCCAGCCGCCAAGGACTATGGATCAGCAACTTTCAGAAGAAGAGAAAGTCGAACTCCGGAAACCATTTGGCGCGACTGCCAGAATAGAAAAAGAGGTGACCACATTGAATAAGAAACAACAGACATTCCTGGCTGAACTCAAACGTCGTTATAATGAAAAGACCAGGTTAAGCAAGGATTACACTCAGGAGCACCGGTCCTATATGGCCGATCCGAGAGTGGTCTCGGGGTTCAAACCACTTACCAAAGAATTGGTTTATTCCATTGTGGTGAATAAATCAAAGGGCAGCCGCTTATGGGACCTGGATGGAAATGAATACATAGATGCATTGAACGGATTTGGATCCAATTTTTTGGGATATCAGCCGGTGAACATTACCCAGGCGCTGCACCGGCAAATTGATATGGGCTATGAGCTGGGTCCACAGCACGAGTTGGCGGGAAAGGTTTGTAAGCTCATTTGTGAGTTCACACAATTCGACCGGTCTGCATTGTGTAACACGGGTTCTGAAGCTGTTATGGGAGCGATGCGAATAGCCAGAACCGTTACTGGCCGATCCACAATTGTTGCTTTTTCTGGATCTTATCATGGAATAGTAGATGAAGTCATCGTTCGTGGGACAAAAAATTTGAAATCCTTTCCCGCCTCACCGGGTATAATGCCTGAAGCCGTTACGAACATGCTTATCCTTGACTATGGGACGGAAGAAAGTCTGGCGATAATCAAAGAAAGGGCACAAGAGCTGGCTGCCGTGCTCGTGGAACCTGTGCAAAGCCGCAGACCAGAATTTCAGCCCATTGAATTTCTAAAAACTCTTCGGAAAATTACTTCGGAATCCGGAACGGCTCTAATCTTTGACGAAGTCATCACAGGCTTCCGAATGCACCCTGGAGGAGCACAGGCGATATTTGGAATCCAGGCGGATCTGGCCACTTATGGGAAAGTGGTAGCGGGCGGACTACCCATTGGGATAATTGCCGGAAAAAAATTATTCATGGACGCCCTTGATGGCGGATTCTGGGAATATGGGAACTCATCCTTACCGGAATCCGGCGTAACTTATTTTGCCGGGACTTTTGTTCGGCATCCACTTGCACTCGCTGCATCACTGGCTTCTCTGGAGTACATGAAAGCCAAAGGACCGGACTTACAAATATCCATAAATGCGAAAACCCGGACATTGGCCGATGCGCTAAATCAAATTTGTATCCAAAATGGTCTTTCAGTCTTTATCGCCCAATTCGGTTCGTTGTGGAAAATAAAATTTATAGAAGAGATCGCTTACGGAGAATTGTTATTCACCCTGATGCGAGAAAAAGGGATCCATATTTGGGATGGATTTCCCTGTTTCCTTACCGAGGCCCATACCGCTGCAGATGTTAAAACCATCGTTGAGAAATTTGAAGAATCTGTAAAAGAATTGTTGGAAGTCGGATTTTTCACCTCTTCAAAAGCGTTCCATTTCATACCTTCTATTGAACCTCAGAAAGAGATCTGGATATCCTGCATCCTGGGTGGCCCGGATGCCAGTCGTTCCTTCAATGAATCGGTTAGTCTCAGACTTACCGGCTCGTTGAATCTTCGCGCAATGGAACAGGCGCTGAAGGAAATTATCCACAGACATGAAGCCCTACGGTCAACATTCAGCGAAGACGGGAGCCAGATCTGTGTACACCGGGACATGCCTCTGACTTTGCGTTTTGAAAATCTGACTGATAAGGACCAGATTGACCAGGAAGTTTTGATAACTGCATTTACAAAAAAAAATGGGTTTGAAGTATTCGATCTCATAAAGGGACCTTTATTCCGTGTTGAACTGTTTCAACTAAGCGAAGAAGAATTTTATTTAACCCTGACAGCGCATCATATCATTTGCGACGGTTGGTCGCTCGGAATCATTCTGCAGGATCTTGGGAAATATTATGCAGCTTTTAATGGGAATATGACGCCTGAATTGAATCCAGCACCTTCTCTGAGTGATTATGCGGAGTCACAGAGCCGATTTCAGGAAACAGAAGAATACAAAAATATAGAACGATACTGGCTTAATCAGTTTCAGCAATCCATACCTGTTCTGGATATACCTACGGATTTTCCAAGACCACAAGTGAGAACCTACAAAAGCCATCGCATGGACTTTCCGCTGGATTCAGATCTGCTTAATGCCATTAAAAAAATGGGGGCGCAATCAGGTTGCACACTGGTCACCACACTCATGGCCGCTTACGAAGTTTTTCTGCAGCGAATCACCGGTCAACAGGAAATCATCCTGGGGATACCGGCAGCAGGGCAATCGGTTTCAGGCCTTTACGGTCTGGTCGGTCACTGTGTAAACCTTTTACCGATTAGGAGTCACCCCGAAGGAAAAATGCTTTTTTCTGAATACCTCAATCTAAGAAAATCGCAAGTATTAGATGATTACGATCATCAGCAAATTACGTTTGGAAGTTTATTGCAAAAGCTCAACATTGCCAGAGACAGATCGAGGGTGCCGCTGATTCCTCTAACATTTAATGTAGACCTGGGATTGGATGATGGAGTAGAATTTCCTGGTTTAAAATATGAAATGGTTTATAACCCCAGGGAATATGAGAATTTTGAAATTTCGCTGAATGTTAGCGGGTCTGTTTATAATGTGGGCTTCCAATGGTCCTATAATACTCAGCTTTTTAAGGAATCTACTATCCGCCATATGATGAAGGCCTTTGAAAACCTGCTTCACAGGCTCGTCACCGAGCCGGGAATTCGGATTATGGACCTGCCGGCACCAGACCTGTTCCAAATGGTTTCAGAAGATCAGGATTCATTATACCCGAAAGATAAATCCATTGCTTATTTATTTAGTGAGCAAGCCAGGAGGTCACCATTTCGGCGCGCAATCAGTTTCGGCAATAAAACGCTGACCTACCGGCAGCTGGAAGAAAAAACGAATCAGCTGGCGAATTATCTGAAATCAAAAGGAGTAAAAAGGGGAGAGTATGTTCCAATTTGTTTGGAAAGATCCTTGGAACTGGTGATTGCAATTCTCGCAGTACTGAAGGCAGGTGGAACTTATGTGCCCCTTGATCCTGAATACCCGGCGGAGCGCATCCGTTTTATGTTGCAGGACGTTGGAGCAAACATTATTCTTTGCAACAGAAACAATCTCGATATTCTGGGAACGCCCAGCAATCATTTGATTATATTATTGGATGAAGAATGGCATCTCATTAATAATGAATCCACCATTGCACCTCAGGTCTCTTCCAATGGTAAGGACCTGGCTTATATCATGTATACTTCCGGATCGACCGGCAGACCCAAAGGAGTGATGATTGAAAACAGAAACGTGATCAGCCTGGTACGCGGTGTAAATTATATAACCTTGTCTGCGAAAAACGTGTTGTTGAATACAGGCTCTGCATCTTTTGATGCGAGCAGCTTTGAATACTGGTCGATGTTACTTAATGGCGGTGAACTCGTATTATGCCCTGAGCAGACACTGTTAAACGGTGAACTGCTTAAACAGGAAATCAGGAAAAGGAAAGTCAATATCATGTGGTTCACATCCAGTTTACTCAATCAATGGGTCGAATTGGATATGAGCGTCTTCGAAAAGTTAAGGACGGTACTCGTCGGCGGTGAAAAACTTTCCGAAAAACATATAGAAAAATTAAGGAACCGTTTTCCTTCGCTGGAAGTTATCAATGGTTATGGACCTACAGAGAATACCACTTTTTCTCTTACCTATCCTGTTAAAGAACGTCTGATCACCAGACCTATCCCGATCGGAGTTCCATTAAATAACCGAACAGCATATATTTTGAATAACCAGCTACAGTTATGCGGGGTTGGCCAAATAGGAGAGCTTTATGTGGGAGGTGCCGGCGTGGGTAGGGGTTATCTGAATCGTCCAGACCTTACCAAGGAAAGATTTATTCCTGACCCATTCGTTTCTGAACCAGGTGCAAAAATGTACAGGACTGGTGACCTGGCCAGGCAGATGCCTGATGGTAATTTTGAATATTATGGCCGTTTAGATGACCAGGTGAAAATCAGGGGCTTTCGTATCGAGCCTGCAGAAATAGAATCAGCCATTCTGGAATTTCCTGGTGTTCAGCAGACAATAGTCATTGCCAGGGAAGATATATCTTCTGAAAAAAGACTGATCGCTTATATCGTGTCTCAGGAAACATTTAGTAAAGAGGAAGTAATGAATTTCCTGGAAAGGAAACTTCCGGCATACATGGTACCTAGGGTATTTATTCCATTGAGCCGATTACCCCTAAACGTTCATGGTAAGGTAGACAAAAAGTCTCTGCCGGATCCCGATTTGTCGCCGGAATTCAGGAACAGGAAAATCAAAGAGGCCGAAACCGAAACTCAGAAAATACTGGCTGCCATATGGAGGGATACTCTTCATCTGCAGCAGCTTAGCATTGACGATAATTTTTTTGAACTGGGTGGTCATTCCTTGATCGCTGTGAGGGTAATGAAATTGATCGAAGAGAAATCGAATCACCGCCTTCCCGTCACGGCTTTATTTGAAGCACCGACTATAGAAAAATTAAGTTTAATGCTGGATCAGGATGAGAAAAAAGATTCCTGGAAATCGCTGGTCCAGATTAAGCCGGGAAATAAACCGCCGCTATATATTGTACACGGGTCCGGTCTGACGGTCCTGATCTTTCACGCATTGGCTATGGGCCTGGATCCCGACCAGCCTGTTTTCGGACTGCAGGCAAGGGGTCTCAACGGCGTTGATGAACCTTTTGACAATATGGAAGAAATCGCAGCTTATTATGTTGGAGAGATCCTGGAGCAAAATCCGAATGGACCCTATAACCTGGCAGGCTACTCTTTTGGTGGAATCGTTGCCTTTGAGATGGCCAAGCAACTCAAGGCTATGGGAAGGGAAGTGAACATGCTGGCAATATTTGACACCAATGCAGATCATTCCTCCCAATTCGAAGACTGGACATTGAAAATGAGGAAGAAGTTTAAGCGACAATTCCCAAAATTTAAATTTATCCTAAGATCGTTCAAAAAATATCCGGCAGAGACCGTGGCCTATCAATTTAGTTTTTTGAAAAACAAATTCATTCACCTGCTGATCAGCGCTGGGATTATAAAAAAGATGGATACGAAAGAAGAACAACTCGATTTTGCGGATAAAATCAACTACAAACACGATATTGCCTTTGAAAAATATAAATTGGAGCCTTACAATGGAAGCATTGATTTGTTCCGGGTGAAAAGCAGGATGTATTTCCTGGATGATCCGGTGTATCTGGGATGGAAATCCTATGCTTTACAAGGCATTAATATCCATGAAATTTCAGGTGACCATAAAACCTTTCTGCTTGCGCCCAACGTGAAGGAATTATCCCTCGTTCTCGGCCAGATCATTGATCAAAGAAATACCGGTAAGGAAATCAGGAAGGATTTCACCGATCCCTCTTCGGTGTTGAAAGCGATATAGAGTGGCTAACAATTGTTTCGATTTGGAACTGCAGTATATTTCCAAATATTTTTAAATGCAGGTATGCAGGAACAGGAAAAACAGCCTAAAGAAATCCGATTTATCCAACCCGATCAGAATTCATGGAATTTGGAAAAGGGTGTTCATGTGTGGAAGTTCCTTGTAATACCGACCGATCTTTCATTACTGACAGGTCCGGAAAAAGCAATAGCAAACAAATTTAGGTTTGATAAAGACAAATGTCGCTTTGCCGTGGGTAGACAGGCCCTACGGCATCTCCTTTCAAAATATCTTAACACAAAGCCTTTGGATATTGGCATCGATCACAAAGATCTGAAGAAACCAGTGATCAGTTATCCGTTAACGGATATCCATTTTAATATCAGCCATTCTGGTGAATGGGTCCTGATTGGTATTTCCAGAAAGGAATTGGGTATTGATATTGAAAAAATTAACCCGGAATTTCAGTACGGCGATTTGTTGCAGGAACATTTCAGCGAAGCAGAAAAGTCTTTTATTTCAAGGGCGTCTAATCCCCTTCTAGCATTCCTTTTCTTATGGACACGAAAGGAAGCGTTAACCAAAGCCTGGGGAACAGGACTTCAGGAAAATCTAAAAACGGTTTCAGTATTGAGTGATTATTCTTCAGTTGATCTTCAGCAGAAATCCTGGAAGCTGGAAAGTTTTCACTTTTCGGATTTTTATCAGTCAGCCCTGGCGCATCTATGCGATACGGAGAATATTATTTATTTCGACGGTAACGTAAATCAGGTACGCATTCATTAAAAAAAAGAGCTTATTACTAAAACGATATATCCGGCAAGTATGAGAATCGAATATAAAAAAGTCAGCCCGATGACTTTCATAATCGTAATAAACGAAGACTGGCCATATGTTCTACGGAGTGCCATCCCTAAATAAATAATCGCCAGGAGAAATTCGAAATCTTGTGCATCTTTTGCAAATGCGGGGAAGAACAGGCTTATAATAGAAAAAATCAAAAATATAAGGAAGACAGCGGTATGAAAATGAAGCGAGAAAATCACATGATCGGAGTAAAAATATTTCTTCCTGTTGTAGAAAAGTTTCAATAACAAAGCAAATAAAGGCAATAATATAAACATCAACTTAGGTATAAAGTGTTCTGTGCGGTCCATTACACGGAAAATCGTTCCTTTCTTTCCATACAGGTTTATGCTATTCAGCCAGTGATGATACATCCAGGATTTAAGACCCTTTTCCCTTTTTTGTTCGGGTAAAAGACGTTGAGCGGAATCAAATGCGACAAGGTCCTGATAATTTACACTAAATAAAAAAGTAAAATCAAATTTATGACCTGAACTAGTATCTACTTTGCCTATAATATTTTTGATAACTGAATCCTTTATTTTACCGTTCGAAGAATATCTTTCTCCAGATGAAAGCATATTCCTTAGGCTATCTGCAATCTGTCTTCGTGTATTTTTCGCTGCAGTTTGAGCGATTGCTTCTTCTGTTTTATTTTCGAGACCATTAAAACTCAATGTAACCAGGAAATATAGAAATGAAACAAATACATACATCCGGATAGGGTGGAGATAATTTGCTCTCTTCCCCGCCAGGTATTCATTCGTCAGATATCCCGGTTTAAACAATAAGTCCTTCAGGGTAGTAAATAATTTAGAATCATAGTGCGTCAGGTCAGAAAAAAAGTGACTTATTAAATGACGGAATGATTCTTTTATCTCAATATTTTCCTGTCCGCAATGTGTACAATATCGTTCCTCCACATAGGCTCCGCAATTCAGACAGTTCTTTTCTTCGCGTAAATGTGGATTCATTTATGAATTATAATGAAACGAAATCTGGAGGTTTATATGAGAAATGAGTACCGGAATGGCAATATTAATATATTCTACTTTAATAAATAAGTCCGATACTGGAATACGAAAGCTTTTATCGTTTAAAAATTAATGTGCGCCTTAATGACATGTTTCGTCTAGTGATTGGCGTTATTTGTTCCTGAACATTTTAAGGAATAAACTTTTTATATCAACCTGTTTAGTCAATTCAAATTAATATGTTGAAGATTTAATTAGATAAGTGAATTCGACCTGAAATCATGTTAAATCACTTTCAAAAAGAAAAAACCATCCTATACATTTGTAAGAATGGTTTTTTTATTTTATCAACTATTTACCATCGAAGTCGCTTTCGCTACTTCCGGTGGACTTTGTCCGCCGAAGGTCGCTTTAGCGACCGAAGGCGGAGAGGGAGGGATTCGAACCCTCGATACAAGTTTAAGCTCGTATAACGGTTTAGCAAACCGGCCCTTTCGGCCACTCAGGCACCTCTCCGTTTTAGGCTTAACGCTTAACGCCAAAAGTTTAACGCCCTTGTCCGCTGTATCCCGCAAAAAGCGGGAGAAGGCGGATATCGTTTAACGCCTTAAAGGGATGCAAAAATAAAGATTAAATGAACAGGTTCCGCATTTTTAGAAGTCTAAACATAAACCCTTAGATCAAAACAATAAAAAGAACCTCCAAGAGTTAAAGATTCATTCCATTATCTGTTAAAAACCCCTTCATGAAAGCTTTTCTGTCGGCTGTATTTGAAAACACGCGCCCCCTTTCAACAAAGCTTTTGTTTTCCTGTTTTATGGCTGGCTATCTCCTGGCAACCCTGCTATTTATTTTTTTCAGGCCCCAGGTTCATCATTTTATTAATTCAATTCTTCAGGGATTATGAATTTATTAATGGCCATACTTAAGATCATTCAAAGGGAAAGGAAAAGATCTGTCGCTCTGTTTGAACTTAAAAGGAAATTATACCATTCAAGGCTTAAGGCGTAAAGCGTAAGGATTAAAGCGTAACGCGCAAAGCTTATGTATAAAAAAAACCCACAATCTGTGGGTCTTTTTACTTTTTAATTTTGTCTTTTTACTTTAACGATCACATCGCCGCCAATTGCACTTTCTGTTGCAACTCCGTTACGTTTTCGCGGAATAAACTATCAGTATCCATCAGGTCTTTCACCGTCTGGCAGGAATGAATAACGGTTGTATGATCCCTGCCTCCAAAATGTTCGCCTATCGTCTTTAATGAATTCTTTGTAAATGCTTTTGCCAGGTACATTGTAATCTGGCGGGCCTGCACTATTTCCCGCTTTCTTGTTTTCTGTAAAAGTTTATCGTAGGGCAGATCAAAGTATTCACAAACCATTCGCTGGATGGTTTCTATTGTTATTTCCTTACTGCTCGTTTTTACAAAATTTCGCAACACTTTCTTCGACAATTCAAGGTCTATTTCTCTCTTGTTAAGCGAAGACTGTGCCAGAAGGGATATCAATGCGCCTTCCAGTTCGCGTACATTGCTGTTAATATTATAGGCCAGGTATTTTACCACTTCTTTAGGCATTTCAAGACCATCATTCTTCATCTTGCGTTCCAGGATTTCAATCCTCGTTTCATAGTCCGGAACCTGGAGGTCGGCACTGAGTCCCCAGCGGAAACGACTCAGCAGTCTTTCCTGAACCCCTTCCAGGTCCTTTGGCGGTTTGTCTGATGTCAGAATCAATTGCTTCCCGCTCTGGTGCAGGTGGTTGAAGATGGCAAAAAACGCATCCTGGGATTTCTCAGCCCGGTTAAAGAACTGTACATCGTCAATGATCAGCACGTCTACCATCTGGTAAAAATGGATGAAATCATTGATAGCATTATTCCGGCTATGATCTATAAACTGGTTAATGAATTTTTCGGAACTGACGTATAATACCACCTTATTATGGAGGGTCCGGCGAACTTCATTTCCTATGGCCTGCGCAAGATGGGTCTTCCCAAGTCCCACCCCTCCGTATATAACCAGGGGATTAAAGGAATTGGCGCCTGGTTTTTCTGCTACCGTCTTTCCAGCCCTGCGGGCTACACGGTTGCAGTCACCCTCTATGAATACGTCAAAGGTATATACAGGATTCAGCTGGGAATCGATCTGCATTTTCTTCAGACCGGGTATTACGAAAGGATTCTTGACCGGATTATTGATGATCAGGGGGAAATCCATTTCATTATTGGAAACTGTCTTGTAAGTATGTGCGGGTACATCCATTGTCAACGGTTTGTTTTGTTGATTACCACTGTCTACCATGATCCGGTATTCAAGGCGTGCATCTTTTCCCAATATCCTACGCAAAGTTTTTGCCAATAAATTCACATAGTGCTCTTCAAGGTACTCATAAAAAAACTGACTGGGGACCTGGATAACCAAAACATTCACTTTCAACTCAACCGGATGGATGGGTTCAAACCATGTTTTATAATGCTGCCATTCAACGATATCTTTTATGATCTCAAGACAATTGGACCAGACTTTTTCAAAGGTTTTCGGCATTACAAAAAAAGCAGTTTAAAGCTGGTTAAAAATCTGTTTTTAAATGTGATTTCCTTAGGATTTAAAAGGTTAAAATTTTTGCAGGGGGACGAATATCAAGATTAATTTCTGAATAAAAAATTTTTTATTAATTGGCACGATCGGAGAGCCTTTAGAAGCATAGAGGTCATAAATAAAATTTCTTCAGTAATTAAAAATGAACTAATTGGCTTTTAAATAGCAGTAGTCTTTTTAGCCCGTACTTCGGCCGTCTATACTTCGTGGTGGATATCTGTAATCCGCCTTGGCCCGGTTAAGGATTTTAAGAGAAGGATCAACAAAACACTGTAGGGATGCAGGTTTAGAAAGAAATAAAATGGAGAGGCGGATAATTGAAATTGATGATTTAAAATATTTCTCCATATGTTGTTATTGTGACGCGATTGAAGATACAGATATTTTGACAGCATTTTGTTTTAAGCAAAGTTTTTTTAAAAAAAAATTTAGGCCCTATCGGAGTCTATAAATTCTCCTTTGAGTAAAGCACGGTGAACCAGTTAGTTCAGAGAAACTACCTGATCAAAAATTACACTGAAAATTTTTTTTGAAATTTACTTAGCATAGTTTTACGAACTAGAAAAATTTTTAGTACTTTCTGCTAGTCCCTCCAGATCCAGGATGCAAAAAAAAATACAGATAAAGATCCCGGTGAGCGGGTTGGGAAACGAACAATTGGTTAAAAGCCTTCTGGCTAATGAAGCCGGCTGTTCCGAAAATAATATTACAGGTTTTTCCCTGCTTAAGCGATCACTGGATGCCCGTTCTAAATTTCCGCAAATACATATAACAGCATCTGTATTTATTAATGAGCCCTTTCAGCCGCGTGTCCTGTTTCAACAAAACCAACGGGATGTTTCACGTGCAAATAAATCTGTCATTATAATTGGTGCAGGACCCGCCGGTTTATTTGCTGCGCTCAGCCTGATTCGTTCCGGCCTGAGACCAGTCATCCTTGAAAGAGGTAAGGATATCCGGGCACGTCGCAGGGATCTTGCCACTCTAAATAAAGAAGGCATTATCAATCCGGAAAGCAATTACTGTTTTGGGGAAGGAGGTGCCGGTACTTATAGCGATGGAAAACTTTATACAAGGAGCAATAAAAGAGGAAATATCCATCGCATCCTGGACCTCTTTGTGGGTTTTGGTGCTGAAGAAAACATTCTCTTCGAAGCCCATCCCCATATCGGAACAAATAAACTCCCTGGCATCATAAGCGCCATGCGTGATTATATCATAGAATGCGGCGGGGAAATCCATTTTAATAAGAAAATGACCGGCTGGTCTGAGTACCGGGAAAAAATAACTGAAATTCAAACAGCAGATGGTGACCGGCTGCTGGCAGATGCAGTAATACTGGCAACGGGCCATTCAGCCCGTGACATATTCAGGCTGTTTGATCAGAATAAGAAAGAAATTCAAGCCAAACCTTTTGCCCTCGGAATACGCGTGGAACATCCACAGGAACTCATTAATTCCATTCAGTATCATTATGAACGTGAGCAGGGTCCCAGTGTACCCGGGTTGCCAGCAGCCGCTTATCAGCTGGTTCATACTGAAAACAACCGTTCAATCTTTTCTTTTTGCATGTGCCCGGGAGGCATCATTGCACCTGCGGCAACGAATGAGGGAGAAATTGTAGTCAACGGATGGTCTCCATCCAAAAGGAATAACCCTTTTGCAAATTCAGGTATCGTTGTAAATATTGAAGAGAAAGACTGGCAGGCCTGGTCAAAATACGGTCCTTTGGCAGCTATGTATTTTCAATCTTCAATAGAACAAAAGGCATATGCACTGGGCGGTGGTTCTTTCAAAGCACCTGCTCAAAGAATGACTGATTTTGTAAATGGTAAAGTTTCCACATCGCTGCCATCCTGTTCTTATATGCCCGGTATCGGATCAGCTGATGTTCCTTCTGTGTTTCCAAAAGCGATCAGCCGAAGCCTTCAGCATGCTTTTCCAGCCTTCGGCATAAAAATGAAAGGTTTTTTTACACAGGAGGCTGTTATTGTTGCAACAGAATCCAGAACTTCATCTCCTGTGCGTATTCCGAGGAATGATAAAACCCTGGCACACCCACAAATAATAAATTTATTTCCGTGCGGCGAAGGCGCCGGTTACGCTGGCGGCATCATGAGTGCTGCAATGGATGGTGAACGTGTAGCCGAAAAAATCGCAGAAATTTTTTCAACCAAACCGATTATTCATGTCAATGCTTGAGCTATCCCACCTGAAAAAATATTTCGCTACACAGAAAGCGGTGGACGATATCAGCTTTATTGTGGAAAAAGGAACCATCTTCGGATTACTTGGCCCTAATGGTGCTGGAAAGACAACCCTGATCCGGATGATCACGGGTATATTTTATCCCGACGAAGGAAGTATTCTCCTCAATGGAAAGAAGTTCAATGCGGAAGAAGACCCAGCCCGTATCGGATATATGCCTGAAGAAAGGGGGTTGTATAAAAAAATGAAGATCGGAGAACAGGCTATTTATTTTGCGAGGCTGAAAGGGCTTTCAGCATCCGAAGCAAATAAACAGGTGAAAGACTGGTTCGTTCGATTTGAAATGCAATCCTGGTGGAACAAAAAAATAGAGGACCTGAGTAAGGGAATGGCGCAAAAACTTCAGTTCGTCATAACTGTTTTGCACAGGCCGGAACTTGTCATACTGGATGAACCATTCAGCGGACTTGACCCGGTGAATGCCAACCTGATCAAGGATGAAATCTTCAGACTGGCGGCCAATGGATCATCTGTTATCTTCAGTACCCACCGAATGGAACAGGTGGAAGAAATATGTAACCAGATTATCCTGATAAATAAAGGCAAAAAAATTCTGGATGGTACAGTAACAAATGTAAAACAGGAGTTCAAAGAAAATCTTTTCAGGATCACAGCGAATCCTTTCCCCGTAAATATTCCAGAAGCCCTCTTTGAAGTGCTCTCAAAAAATGAGGAAAGTCTGACCATACGTATAAAAAATGGTCATACACCAAATGAAGTGCTTCGATTTTTTATTGATCAGCAATCAAATATTTCGGCTTTTACAGAATTGCTTCCTTCTTTAAATGAAATCTTTATCAAACTGGTGGAAGGAACTTCTCTTTCCCGTCAGTTTCAACCCATTCAATCCTAAGCAATGAATAAGATCGGTCTGATCATACGCAGGGAATATTTAACCCGGATAAGAAACAAAACTTTTTTAATCTCTACTTTTCTGCTGCCCATCATAATCGTACTCGGCATTGCAGGCACTGTTTTCCTCGCCATCAAGGGCAAGACCAATCACCGCATTGCAGTTTCGGATCAGAATGGATATTTCAAAGACTACCTGAAAAGTGATTCTTCCATATTCTTTGATTTTTCTCCGGACATTGATACGCTCAATTATGCTGAAAAAAATTGTAGTGCTGTACTCATCATTCCTGTACTCAACGAAGGACAGAAAACAATCTATCGCCTGAAATATAAAAAGCAACTGGGTCTTTCCAATATCGATGACCTGGAAAAGCGTATTAATTCTGCGATCACGGATCATATGATATTTACCAAAACGAATATTACGAGAAGCCGTCTCGATTCAATCCGGACGGCTTCTGATCTGGGAGAATTAAAGACATTTTCTGATGAAGGGAAAAAATCGCAGGCCTCCAGCCAGGGACTATCCTATGCAATTGGATATACATGCGGATTCCTGATTTATCTGCTCACGTTTATTTATGGGGCCATGGTGATGCGCGGAGTAAGTGAAGAGAAAACCAGTCGTGTTGCAGAAGTAGTTATAAGCTCTGTGAAACCCTTCCCTTTGATGCTGGGCAAAATCATAGGTATTGGCGCTGTGGGATTGACACAGTTCTTCCTGTGGATCATTTTGGGTTTTGTTCTCTTTATGGTGGCCCAGGCTTTTATACCACATGAATTATTACAGGAAGTTAATAATATTCAACAAGCCAACGCCATGGGAAATGCTCAAATGGCAAGGACCAGTGAAGCTGCGCGGACGATCTTTGAGTTTAAACAATCTGTACAGAACACAAACTGGATACTCATCATCAGTTGCTATATTTTTTATTTTACCGGCGGTTATTTATTTTACGCTTCGCTTTTTGCAGCCGTAGGTTCTGTGGTAAATGAAGACCCGCAGGAAGCACAATCTCTTTTACTACCCATCACGATGCCCATTATTTTTTCATTTATCATTATGTCGATTGCCATTCAGGATCCCGGCGGATCACTTGCCGTTTGGGCCAGCATGATTCCATTCAGTTCACCTATCGTGATGATGGCAAGGATCGCTTACGGTGTTCCGACTACAGTACCTTACTGGCAGCTCTTGTTAAGCATGGCTATTCTGGCAGGCGGATTTTTATTAACAACATGGATGGCCGGAAGAATTTACAGAACCGGTATTCTCATGTATGGTAAAAAACCAACATGGAAAACGATGTGGAAGTGGGCGTTTAAAGCTTAAAGCCCAAAGCTTAAAGCCGAAAGCCTAAAACATTTAAATTTTTATTACAAGCCAATAATTAACAAGTAATTTTTATTCTTACTCTAGAATTCTGCTATAAGAATTTTAAATGTTTTCGCATCTAAAAAGAAGTATTCGGCTTTAGGCTTTAGGCTTTAGGCTTTACACTTCATTGCGTAAGCTTAACCGGTGGCGTGCTGACAGATGCACTGGAAAAATAATAAACCCTTTTACGGGAGAGTGGAAGAAGGGATTCATTTTGGGTTCCACGCGCGATGGTAATTCCAATAAATGCATTGCAGGGAAAAGAAGTGAGATCCGTTTTCGATAAAAAATAACTACCATTATCAGGAACCGTCAGGCTTACGGTGGAAATATTTATCGGCAATGTGGAATCCGATTTTTTGCTGAGTGAGCTGAAATAATACAACTGAATCAGCACATTTCCCCAGGTATTTTGATTGTCAGGTGTCCATTGTAACTGGAGTCCTTTACTAATGGACAGGTTACTTGGAAATTCAGCAATTGTTCCCGATAGTTGTTTGGGAACATATATAGAGCTGGTAACGGTATCCGCATTATCCATACCACGAATCGTTACTAAAACCTGAGTTCCGAAAAGCTGGGAGCCTTTATTGATTTCACCCGAAGTAAAATCATAATTGTAGTTATATGTGGAATCCTGATTAGGTTGGATGATCTGGTTATTGACTAATAATGTCCGTACAACGGTTACCTGGTGATTGTTGCTGTCGATGAAGGCAGCACTTACACCAATGTGTAATTCTTCGCTGTCAGTATTACTAAGTACCTGATTGGCATTGATCAAAACGTAGTTATAAACAGTGCTGTTCTGTGTACCGAACCAGGTCCAGTTATTGACCGGATTTGACGCTTCTTTTTGGCAGGAGACCAAACAACCTGCACTGATAAGAAGCAGCAAAGGTTTATTCATCCCTTGGGCTTGAGTTGTTACATAAATATAGTTTTTTATAAAGAATTAAAAAAAACTAACTACCCACCGGTCTTACCTTTAAAAACTATGGAATTCTCCAATTCAATTACCCGTTTATTCGGGATTCGGTATCCCATTATCCAGGCTGGGATGGTTTGGAACAGCGGCTGGCGCCTGGCTTCTGCAGTAAGTAATGCAGGAGGCCTTGGCATGATCGGCAGCGGAAGCATGTATCCCGATATTTTAAGAAAACATATCCAAAAATGCAGGACAGCAACTTCAAGTCCTTTTGGGGTTAATATTCCCCTAATGTCCACGGATATTCAAAAACATATTGAAATCGTACTGGAAGAAAAAGTCCCCATCATTTTTACCTCCGCCGGTAACCCGTCTGCCTGGACGAGCGTCTTAAAGAAAAGCGGTATCAAAGTGGTGCATGTGGTTAGCAGCAGCCGGTTTGCCCGAAAAGCAGAGGATGCAGGTTGTGATGCCGTTGTAGCAGAGGGTTTTGAGGCGGGTGGTCATAATGGCCGTGAAGAAACCACTTCAATGGTACTGATCCCGACAGTTGTGGACGCCGTGCAAATCCCGGTGATTGCAGCAGGAGGAATTGGAACCGGGCGGCAGATGTTTGCAGCTATGGCACTGGGCGCCTGCGGAGTTCAGATCGGTACCAGATTTGTACTGAGTAAAGAAGCATCTTCCCATCCCGATTATAAGAATTATGTTCTAAGGGCTGAAGAAGGTGATACCATGCTGACTTTGAAATCCGTGATGCCCGTCAGAATGCTCAGAAATGCTTTTTTTAAACAGGTAGCTGCAGCGGAGCAAGCTGGCGCTTCAGCAGAAGACCTCAAAGAGCTGCTGGGTAAAGGAAGGGCAAAAAAAGGGATGTTTGAAGGGGATTTGGAAAACGGTGAACTGGAAGTCGGGCAGGTTAGTTCCCTTATAAAAGATATCCTCCCTGCGGGGGGAATTATAGAAAATTTATGGTTTGAATTTAGGAAAACCTGGGCTGAACCTTTATCTTGTAAATCGCAAATCACATGAAAATTTCTTTTTATCTCATATTCTTCGCGTTCACCTGTCTGGTTTCATGCGGACTATATGCCAGTGATGGAAATCCTGAACCTTACCTGATAAAAGGACAAGTACTCGATGCCGTTACTAAAAAGCCTGTTTCCGGTGTGGTGGTTTCTGCCATGGTTCCCGGAGATCAGACGTATAAAGAAGCTGTCACAGATGTGGACGGCTACTACTTTTTCAAACAACTTCCTGCATGTCATGTAAATCTGCGATTTGAGAAGAAAGGTTATCAGAAATATAAATACCAGGAACTGATCGAAATACAGGATAAGAAGACTGTAAAAGTAAATGTTGAAGTTTCACCCGACAGCGATTCAGAACTTCAGCCTGACGATTCTGAATATCCTTTGCTGAGGATTTTGGGTATGAAGTAAATCAAGCCCAAAGCTTAAAGCCTAAGGCTTAAAGCAGTTATTAGTTTGCAAATTATCATTTCCATACTCCCATACTCCCATACTCCCATACTCCCATACTCCCATACTCCCATACTTTCTTAAGATTCTCCCAAATCAATCTCCGTATTATCCCCAATATTAAGGCTTCTGCTTTCGCCCTTAACTTCTGTATCACTACCGATGAGAGAGTGTGTTAACACGATATCAGTGAGATTGGCGAATGATCCGATGATAGAATCTTTTAATATCGAATAATTGATTATCGTTTTTTCTCCGATGGCCACATTGGGCCCTATGATTGAATTCTTAATGGTGCAACCAGAGGCAATATTGACGGGATGAATGACGATTGTATTTTCAAGATTATGATCCGGTGCAATATTACTACCGAATTTTTTCAACAACTTGGCATTTGACTCCAGCAGGGTTTCCTTTTTTCCGGCATCAAACCAGTTCTGTACTTTGAAGGATTCAAATTTTACACCGTTTGCAATCATACATTCGATGGCGTCTGTCAGGTTGTATTCACCATAACTCGTAATCTGGTTGCGGATATTATTTTCCAGGCAGGAAAACAATGCTTCCGTTTCGCGAATCTTGTAAATACCAACCAGCGCCATATTCGATTTAGGGATCTGTGGTTTTTCAACTACCCGGCTGATGGTCCCATTCTCTTCTATTTCAGCCACGCCAAAATCACGGGGGTCATCCACCCTTTTCACTCCCAGCATGGATACCGGTTTATCCAGAATCGGTTTGATATCGTACTCACAAATCGTATCGCCCAATACAATGAAAATTTCATCCTGTGCAACTAATTCCCTGGTTTGAGAAATCGCATGACCAATACCCTGCCTTTCCGTTTGGAAAACAAAACTCGTTTTCAGTTGCGGATATTTGTCTATGACATAATCCTGAATTTTTGTTCCAAGGTATCCGACAATAAAGATAAATTCTGATATGCCGCCTTCGAGTAACTGATCAACGATAATACTTAGAATCGTTTTTCCGGCGAGCGGAATCAGTGCCTTAGGCTGGGTGTATGTGTGGGGCCTTAATTTAGTACCAGCACCTGCTACGGGAATAATTGCTTTCATATTCAGTATTTGCCATCCGGCTAAAACAAAACTTCTTCGTTTTCTTTCGCAATGATGGCTGATCCTGTTGAGGTAAAGTTCAAGAAAAACAATCAAACTAACGAAAATTCTATTTTCTGTCTTAAATTAAATGTCCCAAGTCAACTAATTAATATGAGAATCCTATCCCGGTTTTTAATATTACAATTTATTTTTATCAGCGGCTTCAGCCAGTCTGCAGTAAATCGAATTGATTCCCTGATGAAGTCATTGTATCAACCTGACGTGCCGGGAGCTGTCATTGCGATAGAACTTCACCATAATATAATTTTCAAAAAGAGTTATGGATTGGCAGATATCAATTCTCAAAGATCCATTACTCCAAATGACAATTTTAATATCGGATCACTCACTAAACAGTTTACTGCCTATGCATTACTTGATCTATATTTTAAAGGAAAATTTTCGTTGAATGACAGCATAGGTAAATTTTTTAAACTGCCGGATACACTGTCCGGTATCCGGATCAGTCAGCTGCTAAGCCATTCATCCGGAATTCCTGATCATTATCTATTAACAGATACTAATAAAGTAAAGCACGCAACAGACAAAGATGTGCTGACGGCCCTGCAGCGTGCCGGTTCCCTTTATTTCATTTCGGGTACACAATACCGTTATAGTAATACAGCTTATTGCCTGCTGGGTCTCCTGATAGAAAAACTCAGCGGTATGACCTACCCGGCTTTTCTTCAGCAACAAATATTCGTACCACTTGGAATAAAGGATGCAACCGTATTTCAGATCAACCGGCGTATTCCACACCGGGTAACCGGTTATGACCTTAATAAAAACGGAAAATTCATCCGGTCGGATGCCGGAGAATCTATTTTCTTTTCAACGGAAGCAGACGGTGGAATCTATATTTCAATGAATAATTATTTGAAATGGTGTGAGGCTATTGAGACAGGAAAATTTTCTAAATCTAAAATGATCCATTATTCCTGGCAGGGACACACTTATGTCGGGACCCACCAGGATTTATGGTACGGATGCGGATGGTTCATTCAACAGAAAAATGATGGGCAGTCTCCGGAAATTATTTACCATACCGGTTTTAACGGGGGCTTCAGAACGGTAGTATTTATGATTCCTTCTCAGGAATTTTGTATATGCATATTTTCAAATCGCTCCGATATAGATCTGGAGAACCTGGTTTCAAAGATCAATAATATCCTTTCGATTGATGATAATTCTTTCATCAAATCGGGACCACTTGAATCTTTTATTCATAGTTGGCCTATTTTTGCGCCATGCAAAGAGACCAGATCGTTTTCGACCTCATTCAAAAAGAACTCGAACGCCAAAGACATGGTGTTGAACTGATTGCCTCCGAAAATTTTACTTCTATTCAGGTGATGCAGGCTATGGGAAATGTAATGACCAATAAATATGCTGAAGGTTATCCCGGCCGGCGTTATTATGGCGGATGTGAAATCGTGGATCAGACAGAACAACTGGCCATTGATCGCCTGAAGAAAATTTTCGACTGTGCGTATGCCAATGTACAACCGCATAGTGGTGCACAGGCTAATGCGGCCGTTTGTCTTGCCGTTCTTCAGCCAGGTGATAAAATACTGGGTCTGGATCTCAGTATGGGCGGTCACCTCACGCATGGATCACCTGTGAATTTCTCCGGCAAACTTTATCAACCTCATTTTTATGGGGTGAAAAAAGAAGACGGACGTATTGATTACGACAACATGGAAAAAGTTGCTCTGGCAGAAAAACCTAAGTTGATCATCTGTGGTGCTTCGGCATACAGTCGCGACTGGGATTATCCGCGGATCCGCCAGATAGCAGATAAAGTTGGTGCACTGATAATGTGTGATATGGCTCACCCGGCGGGGCTCATCGCAAAGCAACTATTAAGTTCGCCTTTCGAATATTGTCATATTGTAACTTCTACAACTCATAAAACCCTGCGCGGACCTCGGGGTGGCATCATCCTGATGAAGAAAGATTTTGACAACCCGTTCGGATTAAAAGATAATAAAGGGAATATCCGTCCCATGAGTAACCTGATGGATATGGCTGTTTTCCCAGGTATACAGGGAGGTCCGCTTGAACACGTCATTGCGGCAAAAGCTATCGCCTTCGGAGAAATTCTTACGGATGAATTTACTGAATATGCAAAGCAGATTATAGTGAATGCCCAGGCCATGAGTGCCTGCTTTACAAAAAAAGGATATGATATTGTATCGGGAGGGACCGACAATCATTTACTGCTGATCGATCTGAGAAATAAAAACATCAGCGGGAAAAAAGCCGAGATTGCTTTGGGTAAGGCCGATATCACCGTAAATAAAAACATGGTTCCTTTCGATGATAAAAGTGCATTTGTTACTTCAGGAATCCGCGTCGGAGTGCCCGCTATCACTACCCGGGGAATGAAAGCCGGCGATATGAGCGAACTGGTGGATTTTATTGATGAAGCAATTCAACATGCGGATGATGAAGCTGTGCTTACAGAAATCAGGAAAAAAATAAACAACCGGATGAAAGCATTTCCACTATATCCTGAATGGTGAAAAACGCTGAACGCGAAACGCTTAAAAATAAAATTATGTTACAAAGAATGCAATCTGTATGGCTCCTCCTCGCTGCCATTTGTGCCATCCTCTCTATCAAATATCCTTTCTACAGCGGTAATATTGAAACGCCGGGACAACCAATAAGTTTTCAATTCCTTACTGCAATCTTTAATATCTGGATACTTATCGTCACGATTGCTTTGGCTTGTATTGCAGCGATTGATATTTTCCTTTATAAAAACAGGAAACTTCAGGGACGCCTCGCGATTCTTGGTATCTTATTGTCCTTACTGAATATTTATCTATATCTTAAAGCAATTCACAGGTTTGTGGAAAACCAGGGAAGCCACACCATTACAGCCGTATTCGTTATTGCTATTCCCATTTTGTTTTTTCTCGCGGCGCGCGGAATTTACAGAGACCAGAAACTCGTTAAGAGTCTGGACAGGCTGAGATAAGAGAGTGTGAGAGTGTGAGAATGTGAGAGTGATGGATGACTCCGACACTCTCACATTCTCACACTCTCACACTCTTACACTATAAGTACTTTCCTGTAAAACTTTCCTTCACTTTCTTCAATCCTGACGGTATGCCTTCATAGACGAGGTTTCCACCGGCATCGCCAGCCCCGGGTCCCAGGTCAATGACCCAGTCCGCCGAATTAATCACATCCGTATTATGTTCTACCACGAGCACCGAGTGACCCTGCTCAATCAATGCATTAAAAGAACTGAGCAGTTTTTGTATATCATGAAAATGCAGGCCCGTTGTAGGTTCATCAAAAATAAAAAGAATATGACCCAGGCTCCTGCCCTTGCCAAGGAAAGAAGCCAGTTTTACGCGCTGCGCTTCTCCACCTGATAAGGTATCCGAAGATTGTCCCAGTTTGATATATCCCAGCCCCACACTGTTTAAAGGTTTTAATTTTTGCAGAATTTCCTTCTCATCCCTAAAAAATTCAAGGGCATCGTCCACACTCATTTCCAAAACGTCATATATATTTTTATTCCTGTATTGTACATCCAGCACTTCATCTTTAAAACGTTTACCTCCGCAAACTTCACATGTCAGGTGTACATCAGCCAGGAATTGCATTTCAACTACCTGTTCGCCTTCTCCCTTACATGTATCGCAACGGCCCCCATCTACATTAAAGGAAAAATGTTTGGGTTGAAAACCACGCAGCTTACTCAATGGCTGTTTGGAAAATAATTCACGGATCTCGTCATATGCTTTTACATAAGTTACGGGATTGCTGCGGGATGACTTCCCGATCGGATTCTGATCTACCAATTCAATCTGACTGATCGAATCCACATCGCCTGTAATGGAGAGATGCATACCTACTTTATCTGCGAATTCTCCTTTCATTTTTTGTAGTGCAGGAAAGAGGATTTGCTTTACGAGGGTCGTTTTCCCACTTCCGCTTACTCCGCTTACAACACAAAGAACTTTTAATGGAAAAGCTACCGTGATATCCTGCAGGTTATGCTGATGGGCACCATTGACTGTAATAAAATGTCTCGGTTTCCTCAGATGAACTGGTGGTTCTATTTTTAAATCTCCACGCAGATATTTTCCGGTAAGACTGTTTTCATTTTTGATAATCGCATCATAATTTCCTGCAGCTACAATTTCTCCTCCCAGATGACTGGCTAATGGACCCATATCGATAATATAATCTGCTTCCCGCATCATCATTTCATCGTGTTCTACAACTACTACAGTGTTGCCCAGATCCCGCAATTCTTTTAATACACTAATTAAGCGGCGGGTATCCCTTGCGTGGAGTCCGATAGAAGGTTCATCCAAAATGTATAGTGAATTTGTGAGATTGCTCCCCAATGAACGCGTTAACTGAATGCGCTGACTCTCCCCGCCGCTAAGCGAGTTGGCGAGCCTGTTCAGTGTCAGATATCCGAGACCCACATCCAGCAATGTTTTCAGCCGGTTATTAATTTCTATAAGTATACGCCTTGCTACCTGCTGCTGAAAATCGGAAAATGTAAGTTTATTGAACCATTCTTTAAGCTTACCAACCGGCATTTCACAGAGCTCACCAATATGCTGGCTGCCAATTTTAACATACAGGGCTTCGGGTCTCAGACGGTAACCTTTGCAATCCGGGCAACTGGTGCGTCCACGATATCGGGATAATAAAACCCTGTATTGAACCTTGTATAAATTCCTTTCAACTTCTTTAAAAAAATCATTAATCCCATTCACTTCTTTATTTCCCTCCCAGAGCAACTGATATTGAGATTTAGTCAGATCAATGATGGGCTTATGAATCGGGAAATCATATTTCTTGGATGACCTTATAAAATGATCCCTCCAGGCACTCAGCTTTTCACCTTTCCATGGAGCCACGGCACCTTCGAACAGGCTTAGTCGTTTATCAGGTATTACCAGATCTGCATCAATACCGAGTACCTGACCGAATCCTTCACAAGTAGGGCAGGCACCGTACGGGTTATTGAATGAAAAAAGATTTGGAACAGGTTCCTCAAATTTCATCCCATCCATTTCAAAGCGGTTGGTGAAAGAAAGTCTTTCCCCACCGTTAATCTCAAGCTGCATCTGTCCCTCACCTTCATAAAATGCAGTACCAATGGAATCAGCCAGGCGGTGCTGATCGTCTTCATCAAAATCCTTTACAATGATCCGGTCTATAAGGAGAAATGAATTGTTTTTAGGCAGCTTTTGGTCCGGTTTTTTTGTTTTACCGTTGTTGGCTGGAGGTGTTAAGAGGTCCTCTATCCGGACCGTTTCCTGGTTTATATATAGCCGGCTAAATCCTTTCTGCAGAAGGATATTCAGCTCTTCAGTAGTATTTCGGTTTGGATGTTGTTTAAACGGAACCAGGATCAGGACCTTATCGCCTGCGGGTCTTTCCTGCATAGCTTTTATTACGTCCTGTACGTCATGCTTTTTTACCTCCCTCCCCGAAACGGGGGAATAAGTAATACCAACGCGGGCAAATAGCAATCGAAGATAATCGTAGAGTTCGGTCATACTTCCTACGGTAGACCGGGGGGTTCTTGTCGTCACTTTCTGTTCAATGGCAATTGCCGGACAAAGTCCTTTGATATAATCTACATCGGGTTTGTCCATCCTGGCCATGAACTGTCGTGCATAGGCGCTTAAGCTCTCAGCATATCTACGCTGACCTTCTGCAAAAAGTGTATCAATTGTCAACGAAGATTTTCCGGAACCAGATACACCGGTAACTACAATATATTTATTGCGTGGAAAGTCGACGGATATATTCTTAAGGTTATGTACCCTGGCACCCTTTATTTGGATCGAATCCAGGGGTGAATGAAGATTGGTTTTGAAAGAAGTCTTTTTGTCCTTTGTAATGGATGACATAAATTGGAAAGGCAAATATATGGAAGTGAAAGAATTAGGACATCGTTTCCCAAATGTGGAAAGTACGGCCGGAACACTTAGAACAATTTATTTTCCCAAAATGTTGTTTTTTCCAAAAATTGTATATCTTTAAACACTGATTAACATTTAGTAACACAATAAAATAATTTTATAGAGTAAGCACTTCTACACAGAAAAGCCAAGCGTTCAAAAATCCAACATATATCCTATCACCTTTAAAAACCGTAGAAGTTTATGAATTCGCTACGTACGAAAACCGATCACGAATTAATCCATTCATTTCGCGACGGCGATTTACAGGCTCTTGAAGCCCTGGTAATTCGCCACAAGGACAAGCTGTACACCTCTATTCTTTTCCTCGTCAAAGACAAGTATCTGGCTGAGGACATTTTCCAGGATGTTCTGATTAAGATTATCGACACCATTCGTGGTGGACGGTATACAGAAGAAGGCAAGTTCCTTCCCTGGGCAATGCGCATTGCACACAACCTCTGCGTTGATCATTTCCGCAAGGTGAAAAGGACCCCTGCCATCAAGACCAGCGATGACCGGGACATTTTCGAAGTCATCAATTTTACTGAAGACGGAGCTGATGTTAAAATCATGAAAAGGCAAAGCCATGACCGTGTACGACGGATGCTGGACCTTCTTCCTGAAGATCAGCGTGAAGTCATCATTCTGAGGCATTACGCCGACCTGAGCTTCAAGGAGATCGCGTCCCTGACAAACTGCAGCATTAACACGGCACTGGGCCGCATGCGCTATGGTTTGATCAACCTGCGTAAAATGATGGTGGAAAAAAGAATTGCCCTCTAGCAGAACTTTACACTATTCAGGAAGGCTGTCTCTCAGAGGCAGCCTTCTTACTTTAGTATTGTTTTGTACTATGTCCCTTAAAGGTATATTGGTGGTTTGACCGTTATTTCTTCGTAGAGCTGTCCCAACGATATGCGAACGACATACGAACGATATACGAACGATATACGAACGAAATAGGAACGAAGTGCCAATAAATACACTTTAGTGTCAGGTCAGGTCCCTTACTTCCTGAATGCACCTAAGCCGCAATCAAGCCAGGCAATAAAATCCTTGGCTTTGGGTGTATAACCCTTTGTATACGTGAGAATTGTCTCGTGCGGGCTAACCAGGGCATATTGAGGCTGGGAAACCGCATGAAAATTCTCCGACTGGAAAGTTGCCCATTTATCTCCTACAGTAATAATATTCTTCTGAGCACCATCCCGGGTGGTATAAACCGTCTGAGATGCGGCAGGAAGAAGCCGTCGTTCATCCACATATAATGAAACTACCACAAAGGAATCAAGCATCCTCTTTCTCACTTCAGGATCCGTCCAGACATTTTCCTCCATGCGCCGGCAGTTTACACAGGCCCATCCTGTAAAATCAATCAATACAGGTTTATTCAATTTCTTTGCCAAATCGATGGCCTGCTCATAGTCTCTCAAAGGTTCAACTCCTTTTGCGCAGTTTACCGGATTCTTATAAACCGAGTAGCAGAGTGGCGGGGGGAAACCGCTTATAAGGGTCAGATTTGCTGCTTTTGTATTGGTAAGGCCTGGGATCAGGTAAATGGTTGCTACACTAAAAAAGACAAGAAATCCGATACGGGAGGCGCTGAATTTCTTAACAGGACTGTCATGTGGAAATCTGATTTTACCCATCAGATAAAGTGAGATCAATACCCCGATGACCACCCAGAATGCGATAAAAGTTTCACGCTTGACAAGTCCCCATTGCTCTACCAGGTCGGCATTTGAAAGGAATTTTATTGCCATAGCCAGTTCCAGGAAACCCAACACGACTTTTACAGAACCGAGCCATCCACCGGACTTCGGTAATGATCCAAGCCACCCAGGGAATAATGCAAATACTGCGAAAGGCAGTGCAAGACCAAGACCGAATCCTCCCATACCAATAGTCAGTTGGATTGCCCCCCCATTATTGGAAAGCGCTCCGACAAGAAGGGAACCGAGAATTGGACCGGTACAGGAAAATGAAACAATAGCCAGCGTAAGAGCCATGAAAAATATTCCAAGCAAACTGGTACCCCCGGATTTACTATTTACAGAATTCGCAACACTTCCCGGCAATGTGATTTCGAAATATCCGAAAAATGAAATCGCGAATACTACGAAAATCAGAAAAAAGAACAGGTTGAGCCATATGCTCGTAGAAATAGTATTTAATATTTCCGGATTGACATGATCCAGAAGATAAAAAGGAAGACTTAATAACACATAAATAAGGAAAATAAAAAATCCATATATAAAAGCATGCGCTTTCCCTGAGCTGCTGCTTTTAGTAAAGAAAGAAACAGTGAGCGGTATCAGCGGAAACACACAGGGCGTAAGCAATGCAATAAATCCACCCAATAATCCCAGAAGAAAAATACTAAGCAATCCTTTTCCCGCCGTACCAGAGTCACCACAGGGACTCACAGGATGTTTCAGTTCAAAGCTGTTGATTCGTATTCTGGAAGCAGCATTCACACCGCCTTCGAGTGCCGCATTAAATGTATAGTTACCAGTATAAAAAGAATCTTCTTTCCCATAGAAATAATTCAGGGATCCAAAGATGCGGGCTGGTATGGTTCCCTTAATCTGCAATGGGACCGAAAATCTGGCATCACCTGGATACAGAATGAAAGAAGCATTATTAAAAAGCGCGACAGAATGCTTCTCTGATTTTCCTTCTGTAATGAATGGGAGTTTGAAAGATAAAGAACTATCCGCAAAGATCAGCTCCATAGATGGCGCGCCACTCAGATCCTGGTTTGGAGCATATAACTGCCACCCCTGTTTTACCTGCGCATTAAAAACAATTTGGAATTCGCCAATCCCGGATTTTTCTGTATGAGCCTGCCAGGTAATAGCACTACTATCCTGACCATTACCCTTAAAGAAAAATAAAATGATGAGGAGAAATAATAATCCGGACCTTTTGTACATAGCCGTTGTATAACTTAAGGTAATGCCAAAACAGATTGTCTGTTTACTGAATGAAGTGCCCTGCTGTTAAAGATCTGTTGAAACAATTTACGACCATCTGTATTACCGAGTTTCTCTGAAACAGCCCTTTCCGGATGTGGCATTAAACCGAAAACATTTCGTTCTTTATTGCATATCCCCGCGATACTCCTTGTACTTCCGTTCGGATTCGATTCAGGTGTAATATTTCCATCAGCATCGCAATATTTCCAGATTACCTGACTGCCCGACTCCATTTCATCCAACAATTTATCATCCGCATAATATCTTCCCTCTCCATGGGCAATGGGAATTTTCATTGCCTCCCCGTTTTCAGTTTTCATGTAAATGTTTTTCCCGATAAACTGCTGGTTGGCGTTTCTTAATAATACGCCGGGCAGCAGATGGGATTCGCATAAAATCTGGAACCCGTTACAAACACCCAGGACCATACCTCCTTTTTCAGCAAAACGAATCAGGGGTTGCATCAGCGGACTAAATCTGGCAATAGCACCACAGCGGAGATAATCTCCATAAGAAAAACCTCCAGGAAGAATTATACAATCCTGAGAGGAAAACATGGAAAGGTCAGTATCCTTGTGCCATAACATCACCACCTCATATCCCAATTCCACCTGGAGAGCAAATTGCATGTCCCTGTCGCAATTGGAACCCGGAAATACTATAACACCAAATTTCATTTGCAAAGTTTGAATTGCAAAGATAATTCTTTAAGCCTAAAGCTTAAAGCCCAAAGCTTAAAGCTTTTTGGTATATAGTATATAGTTAATGGTGTGTGGATTAATCATAAACCATAATCCATAACCAATAAATCATAACCTGGTTGTGTTTATACAAAATAATTAATGGCAATGGCTACACCAAAGCAAAGCCAATGCAGTAGTCCTGTCAAAAACTTATTCTGAGGATAATAATATGCAGCTGAATGAAAAACAGCAAAAGGCATGGCCGTTACGATCCAGTTTTCGTAGGAACCTGCTTTATTGATAACAATTACGAAAACAGCCATAACCAGGAATCCCAGCAGTAGGCTCCAGCTTTTCCTACCCTGAATCAGCATTTTGTTCAGGTTATTCTGAACATAAATTCCGCCGATTATAAATGGAATGATCAGCAGGCTCATGGCTGCAACAATCCAGACAGATCCAGGGAAAGAAGGAAATGTGAAACTAATATGAGGAACCAGGTTTTTCCAATTCAACTGATGTACAAAATATAGAATCAGTATGAGGAAATAATAAGGAGAAGTAAATCCAATAAAACCAACGAACCATTCCTGAATTCTAAATGGACGCATAATCAGCAGAGCAAAAAACAGCAGGATCAAAAACGCTATTGCCGGAATATATAGCAGGGTTGCAAGACCCAGTAAGACACCTAAATTAAATATAGATGCTATCGGGTTAGGGCTGTTATACAAAGCGACCAACCGATACCAGCACCAGATCACTATTGAATTTATAAGGAGCGGGGCCGAGAAATGTCCCCAGTCGGGTAATAAGGAAGTCAGCAGTATATAACACATGCCCGGCAGGTAATTAGCATGGGGAAGCATCTTAAGGTAATTGCAAATACTGTTGAGCAGGGTCGCCTGAGAAAACAGAATTATAAAACTTAGTATCGCATATGGAAGGGCCGCGTGGCCGAAAAGGGTATTTAGCACCGTTAGAACAAATCGATATAGATAGTTGTCTTCCGCATGTAATACCGGAAGAAATGGATGAAGGAAAAGTGAGAACTTCAATACTAAAGCATATAGGAAGAGTATTAAAGCATTAGCGAATGCTTTTCTTTTGAAAATACCGATCACCTGAGGGGTTTTAAAAATCTATTTTTGCAAAGCAAAGATAATTCCTGTACTGGCAAGGTATTACAATTTGATTACTGGACACCTGTTTTCCTATGCGGGGCATAAATGTATACCCTCTATCCAGGTTATGAAAGGTAGGAAGCCTGGTAATTTTCCCATCAGCAGAAATACTTTGATCCATAAGTAGCATGGTTCTTTTATCAACCTGATTATATAAAAAATGTAATTCTCCACCCGTATTCATAGTCTGGTATGAAAGCAGGGCTGAACTTTCATCGTCAAACTGACTCTTGGGAATCACATTACTCCATTCCATATTATTGTTCTTGTCGAAAGACAGTACCAAAATACTTTCTGCACTGTATCTGTTGACTGTTCCCATTCCATATCGGTTATAAGGTGAATATGGATTATAATAAGGAGAATAATAATCAATAGGACTCATAGGTCCGTACAAATAGTCTGACCTGCTAAATGCAGATCCGCGGCTTGTGGTAAATTCAGATTCTGCGATTATGAGATATCCCCCATCTTTCTTCGCCACTATTTTCTTCATAAAATAATCGTTGAACGCCATCTTCATATTTGATTCAGAACTTTTTGCCAACGAACGCAAATCTTCATTAAAAATGGTTATGGATTCCTTTAATTTGGAATCGGATGTTTTATCCCAGATCACTGTATATAGTCCTTCGATATTTCCCTTTCTTTGTGTATAATAAAACGCCGAAAGCAGGTAGCGCTTATTGAAATTGTCAACCTTAAGCTTTAATTCATCGAGAATCCGGTCGCTGGCACCGACATCCCGAATTGCAAAAGTATCGGCGACCGGCCCCTTAATAACAAATGAAACATGGGTCAGATACTCACCACTTCCTGTTCGGGCAAATCGAGTGAATACTAACTGCCCTTCATTGTCCAGCTCAAAATTGGTAAACATATCAGCATGGTCCTGGACCAGCATGGAGATACGATGCCTGTCCTGCAATTCGAGGTTTTTATTGAAGAGGAAAGAGGTGAACGTATAAGTTTTCGGATTTTTAGTATTGATCTTTAAGGCCATCAGCCACTGCTTATCTTCACTGGTGATATTAGTATAAATCTTCCCATTGTTCGTACCGCTTACCTGGGTAGTATCCAGTTCAAACGGTTCGCCCATAGTCTGAGCCTGGCCATCCATTTTATAGGCAGTCAGGTGAACGATATTCTTTTTCTGGTATTCACATAACAAATAGAAGAAATCAGGGTATTGCACAAAATCAATATTGGTATACTTTTCAGGTAAAAAAGGGAGTGAAATTCTTTGTGAAAGCTTCATATCCGTATTATAAATCGAAATGACGCTAGTGGTACGATTGTTCTTAAAAATGAGAATATTCCCGGAAACCCGGCCAATGATTTCAAAATCTGTTTTGCGTGTATCGTCCTGCTCTGGTTCGGTGTACACAATATGCTGGGCCTGTAAGAAGATAGGCAGCAACAGAAGCAGGCCAAGGATTCTTAAATTCATAATAAAACACTTATAGGGATTGGTATTAGAGACAAGATACTCAAAACTCCCTTTAGAATCTGTTAATTTCATCCTATTCCCTATATCTTTGTGCCGATTGCTTTTTCACAAATGCCATTGTTTGCCATATAGAAAATTCATGCCCGCTTTGACACCAACTTAACATGCACTGTAGTGAGCAAACAAATTGACAAGGTTACAGTAGGCAACCTGGTTATTGCTTTAGGTATTATTTACGGAGATATCGGAACCTCTCCGCTCTATGTACTCAATGCCATCATCAATGGTCGCGTTATCAGCGAATTATTAATTATTGGAAGTCTTTCCTGTATTATCTGGACGCTCACTCTGCAAACAACAATTAAATACGTCTGGCTTACCCTGAAAGCCGACAACAAAGGGGAAGGTGGAATATTTTCTCTTTATGCACTCGTCCGCAGACAGCGACGCTGGCTCGTATTACCAGCCATGATCGGTGGCGCCGCGCTTCTTGCAGACGGAATGATCACACCGCCCATCTCTGTTACATCAGCCATAGAAGGTCTCAGGCAATTACCCAGCCTAAATTATATTCCCCAGGATACGATTGTTTATATCGTATTGGGAATCATGCTGATTCTTTTTTTCCTTCAGCAATTTGGCACAGATTCTATCGGAAAATTATTTGGACCCATCATGTTATTATGGTTTGGAATGATGGCTGTTTTGGGATCGGGTCATTTATTGGATGATCTTCATATTTTCAAAGCCCTGAGCCCTGTTTATGCGATTGAACTACTGACTATATATCCCAAAGGATTCTGGATACTGGGCGCCGTATTTCTTTGTACTACGGGAGCCGAGGCGCTTTATTCTGACCTGGGACATTGCGGCAGAAGCAATATCCGCATATCCTGGATTTATGTGAAAACCTGCCTCATTTTGAATTATCTCGGACAAGGTGCATGGCTTCTGCATAACCAGTTGGGCAAAGTATTCGATACAGCTCATAATAGTGTTTTTTTCAGTATTATGCCGGACTGGTTCCTGATACCGGGTATCCTCATTGCGACTGCTGCTGCCATTATCGCCAGCCAGGCCCTGATCAGCGGGTCATTCACGCTGATAAGTGAAGCCATGCGGCTGAATCTGTGGCCCAAGTTCCGTATCAGTTATCCGACAGAACAAAAAGGACAACTGTATATCCCGGCCATTAATTTTCTATTGTTTGTCGGATGCTGCGGCATCACCATTTATTTCCGCTCTTCTTCCCATATGGAAGCCGCATACGGACTGGCCATCACTTTATGTATGCTGGCAACCTCTATTTTATTTTCAAATTTTCTTATATCGCGACGTGCTCCAACTGCATTGATTTATCTATACCTAACCGTATACCTGATTTTAGAATTCAGTTTCCTGTTTGCTAATCTGGAAAAATTTCCTCACGGAGGTTTTGTTACGCTCATTGTCGGGGGTGCCTTGTTCGGGATTATGTACACATGGTACCGCTCGCGTAAAATCAAAAACCGGTACGTTGAATTCGTGCGGCTTGAAAACTATATTCCACAAATCCAGGAGCTGAGTACCGACAGAACCGTCCCTAAATTCGCCACTCATCTTATGTATATGACGAGTGCGAATAATCCCAAGGAAATTGAACATAAAATCATTTATTCCATACTTAATAAAAAACCCAAGCGCGCGGATATTTACTGGTTCGTACATATAGATACCCTGGATGAACCGTATATTTCAGAATACTCGGTAACGCATATTATCCCCAACGATATCATTCGTGTTGAATTCAGGCTTGGTTTCAGAATTGAACCGAGAATTAATTTAATGATCCGGAAAGTGGTGGAAGACCTGGTAAAAAACAGGGAAGTCAATATTACCAGCCGGTATGAATCGCTGGAGAGAAATAATGTTGTCGGTGATTTCCAGGTCGTGGTAATGGAAAAATACCTAAGTCAGGATAACGAACTTTCGTTCTTCGAAAGAGTGGTTATGAAATTATATTTCTGGTTGAAAGAAGCCAGTTTATCCGAAGAAAGAGGATTCGGACTTGATCCGTCCAATGTCCTGATCGAAAAATTCCCGCTGATCGTTTCTCCTTTACCTGATCTAAGTCTCAAAAGAATAGGAGAAAACTGATACTAGTTGCCCTGCAATTATTTACAATTCCATCCGCCAGCTAGCGGACTACGTTATGAAATCAGGTGTGTCAAATTTTGTAAACGTACTTCTGGTATGAAGTAATGATTGTGTGATACCGGCGCAACTGCACTATCAGGTGAAAAGGACTTTAAATTTTTATTTTCCAGGTAGTACATTTTGTAATTAAAAGGAGAAAAGAGATCCAGCAATCGTTTTCTATCCTGTGGATTTCCGAGTTCGCATAGAACAATTGGCCGGTGTTTACTTATGATTTCCATAAAAGATTGAAATACGGCCAGTTCCAGACCCTCAACATCGCATTTAATGAAATCCACTCTGGGCAAATCACGAAACAACTCATCCCCTGATACATTCTCAACCTTTTCAGATTCTACATATTCAAGGAATGTGCTGGTGTGCATGATTCTGGCGTATGCAAATTTCTTCACATTATTAACTTTGGGGATTCCCATTTCCACAAAACCTTCACCTCCTCCCATCGCATACTTATAGAGGGTAACATTTCCGCTTTTTATATTTGATACTAAACCTTTCAGGGTATTAAAGAATTTAGACATCGGTTCAATCGAATACACATGTCCGACTTCTCCGGCTAAACGGCTTAATTCAACAGTAAAATATCCGAGGTGCGCACCAATGTCTATGCAGTAATCACCTGCATTGATCAGGTTCTTCAAAAAATAAATGTCCTGGTAATCTATCCCCAGTCGCCCGGTTTTATATAATTTTTGAAATGAAGCTGCGAGCAATCGGAGGTATCGTTTTTCGCCAAGTGAATAAAGAAGAAATTTTCTGAAAAGATTCATCTTAAATTAGTAGCCGCAAATGTACTACAAAGGAAAGTATGAGAGTGTGAGAGTGTGAGAGTGTGAGAGTAGGAGGATTCTAGTTTAGAATCAATAATAATTAATAATTGATAATTGATAATTTGCACAGCAATCCGGGCTCCTTATTCGGAGCGAAGACTTTTTATCTGATTGGCGATCGCTGCCCTGATTGCCTGAAAACTAACAGTAATGAGTGCTATTAAGATTGCAAAAAAACCAGTAATTGCAAATATCCACCAGCTGACCGGAGTCTTATAGGCAAAACCCTCTAACCATTTATTCATAAAATACCATCCTATTGGAGTAGCAATCAGTATGGCTACTAAAACTATTCTGATAAAATCTTTAGACAATAATCCTATGATGCTAATTACAGATGCGCCAAGAACTTTTCTTACACCTATTTCTTTAAAGCGCTGTTCAGCGGCAAATGCGGACAATCCAAATAATCCCAGGCATGCAATCAGGATCGCTATTACAGTAAAGCCCCAGACAATTCCAGATGCACGCTGATCTTTTTCATAATTCTTCTGAAAATCTTTGTCAAGAAATGAATATACAAAGGGTATTCCAGGATTGATACTTTTCCATGATGTTGACATTTCCTGTAAGATCCCGGAATAATTTGTTGCTGCAATATTTGCAATTACATAACTATGCTTATTTCCCATTATTGTATTGAATGCAAATGGTTTTATTGTATTATATAAGCTTTCAAAATTGAAATTCCTGACTACCCCGACTATATTCATCGTATTGTGACTCCCCTGAAAATCAAAATATACTTTCCTTCCCAAAGCTGTCTTTAAAGGGTATCCAAGTTCACGAAGGGCGGTTTCATTCAGAACAATACTATTTGAATCAGCGGTAAATTCTTTTGAAAATCCCCTTCCTGCTAACAGTTTTAATCCTAATGTTTCGAAATAATCGTTATCCACGTTAGCAAGGCGAATATCTATTACATCTTTCACTGATTTGCCTTCGGCATAAAAAATCATATCATCCACACTTGCAATACCCGGGTAAGTGGATCCGCTGGTCACGCTCTTTATACCTGGATTTTTTAACAACTCAGTTTTCAATACTTCGTAATTTTTTACTGCACCCGGACTCTGTAAAGGCAAAATGATCTGTTGGCTTTTATTAAAACCAAGCTGTTGTTCATTCATGAATTGTAATTGTCTTTGAATTACAATAACCCCCAGGATAAGGCAAATGGAAATAACAAATTGAAATACAACCAGACCCTTTCGTATCGCGGCTCCTGAAAAATTATTCAGCAATTTCCCTTTTAGAACAGCAATGGGCCTGAATGAAGAAAGATAAAAAGCAGGATAAATTCCAGAAAGTAAACCCGTACCTATTGTGAGTAAAATAATCCAAATCCAGATACCCGGCTGATCAAAAAGAGAAATATTCTTTTGAGTGAGATTGTTAAAATAGGGTAATACTAAATATGCAATTATCAACGACAATAGTAAAGCAAGACAACTCATTAATGTAGATTCTCCCAGGAATTGATATACGAGAGATCTCTTTTCAGCTCCCAGTACTTTTCTTACTCCAACTTCCTTTGCCCGTTTTAATGAACGGGCTGTTGAAAGATTCATAAAATTGATACAGGCTATCAGCAAAACAAATAAAGCGATGCTTCCGAGAATATATAGATAGGTAATATTTCCGTTAGGCGCGATTTCATTATCCAAATCGGAATGAAGATAGATATCTGTCACTGGTTGAATAAACAATTGTCTGAGAATTCCCATTTCTTTCAAATCTTTTCCTCCTCTGCGATCGATGAATGCCTGCAGCTTTTTTTCAAAATTTCCTGCTTTCGTTCCTTCTTTTAATTTCACGTAAGTATGAAAAATATTATTAGTGGCCCAGTTCGATTGAATTTCAACCCAGGTGCCCACATCTCCGTTCCTCATGGAAAGAAAAAAATGAGCGGGGATATGGGATTTTATTTTCGAATCATCAAATACCCCCTTAACTGTATAACTGAAATCACCATATGGCAATCCAATAGTGATAGATTTATTTACCGGATTTTCATTTCCAAATATTTTGCGGGATATCTGTTCTGAAATTACAATACTGTTCGGTTCATTAAGAGATGTCAATGCATGTCCAAATATAAAGTCGTAGCTAAAAATCTGGAAAAATGTAGAGTCAACATAATATCCATTGGTTTCGTAAAATATTTTTTTCTCTTTGCCATGTTCATATTTCAGCAACATTTTATCCAATGAAGGAAATTTAAGTAACCTTGTTGATTGCTCAACTTCCGGCATGTCTGATTTCAATCCCCATGCAATAGGTGCAGCAGTCGAAGCCCAGGATTTATCTTCAGGATTAACTTTTTTAACTGCCTGATATGCAATCCTGAATATACGATCAGCATTTTTATTCTGCTTATCATATCCCAGTTCACTAAAAATGTACAGTATCATCAACACACAGGTAGCTAAACCAACGGCTAAACCAAGGATATTTATAAATGAAAACGCTTTATTTCTGGTTAGATTTCTATAAGCAATCTTAAAGTAGTTTTCCAGCATGATTACTGTTTTTATGTTACAGGCCAATGGAATGCCAGTTATTCAAATTATTCTAATTCAATAATCTATATAAGTTGTTTAAATTGGAATGTCCGGTTTTGATACGCAAAGTGTTCGATTAAATTTCCTCCAGCACAACCTTTTCTTTACCGATTTTCAATCTGTATTCAACACCACATTTCATGGCATTGTTTTCCTTTACATGACCGACCGGAAATCCATAGCATACAGGAAAGTCATATTCTGCAAGTGCGTCGCGAATAATTTCATAAGCATCCTGTCCGAAAGGTCTTTCAGTATCTTTCATTTCTGTAAAGCTTCCGATAATGAGCGCCGCTGGTTTATTTAATTTTCCGGCTCCTTTCAACTGGTGCAGCATCCGGTCTACATTGTACAGATATTCCCCGATATCTTCGATAAATAAAATGAGGTTCTTTGTTTTAAAATCTGATGGGCCGCCTACTATATGAGCTAGTAAAGTAAGATTGCCGCCCATAAGCACAGCTTCCGCTTCTCCCCTCCTGTTAAAAACATGCGGTTCACAGGAAAATTTAAGTTTTGTGCCTGTAAGGAGGTCAAGGATGGAATGAATGTAAGGGTCTCCCAGGTCGGCATCCTGAAAAGCACCGGCCATACCTGTATGCCCTGTAGCGATTTCGTAATTCGCATATATATGTGCATGCAATAAAGTAATATCACTATAACCCAGGATCCACTTGGGTGATTTACGGAATTTCTTAAAACTGATCTTTTCAATGATCCTGCTCAGACCATATCCTCCCCGACCAAATAAAATCGCGGCGACTTCTTCATCATCCAGCATTTCCTGGAGGTCTTCAAGTCTTTCTTCATCGGTACCCGAAAAATAATTGGAAGAAATTCCACCAACTGTTTTCCCTATCTTAATCCGGAAGCCCCATGATTTTAAAGTGTTCACACAGGGTAAAATTCTTTCAGCAGGCATATAACCGGCCGGACAAACTATTCCAACGGTATCGCCAGTTTTTAAATAAGGAGGGGTTGTGTTTGACATTGTTAAACCTTTTTGAAGCCTAAAGCCCAAAGCTTAAAGCCCAAAGCTTAAAGCCTAAAGCAATTATTAATTATCAATTATTAATGTTAATGAGTTCAATTTTTTCACTCCCATACTCCCATACTCCCATACTCACACACTTCCACATTTGTTTTAGGCTTTAGGCTTTAGGCTTTAAGCTTTAGGCTTTAAGCTT